>OGNN01000645.1_pt1 | contig 19735 bp, 16 predicted proteins | sample 1573461 | NCBI WGS metagenome assembly OGNN01 (sample SAMEA2581998, study PRJEB24529) | metagenome | biome: Human gut stool | place: China | collected 2011
CAAAAGTAACAAAATTTTCGAAAACACGCTTTCGCTACGTGTCGCTGGTAGCGGTACTAAGAAGCCAGTTACAACTTACGTTGTATCTGCCTTCTAAGAACCGACCGCTCCCCAGTGTTTTCTCAAGCTTTTGTTACTTTTTCACAATTCAATTTACATTTTGTGAGTTTTGCAATTGAATTTACATTACATATGATGTTGATAATAATTGATATTTGAAGGTAAAGAGGAATAAAACATGATCACAGATTTTAATTTACAGATTTTAATAGAGCCGTTATTAAATTGGTTTGCGGGGCATGCCCGTGTGCTTCCGTGGAGGGAAGAACCGACACCGTACCGGGTGTGGGTGTCGGAGATTATGTTGCAGCAGACGCGAGTGGAAGCAGTAAAACCTTATTTTGAGCGGTTTACGAAGCGTCTGCCGGATGTGGAGGCATTGGCGGAATGCCCGGAGGATGAGCTGCTAAAACTCTGGGAGGGATTAGGCTATTACAACCGCGTGCGGAATATGCAAAAGGCAGCCATTCAGGTGATGGAAGAGCATGGTGGAAAACTTCCGGCAGATTATGAGAAATTGTTGAAACTGAAGGGGATTGGAAGTTACACTGCCGGGGCGATCGCTTCCATTGCATATCAGATTCCGGTGCCGGCTGTGGATGGGAATGTATTCCGCGTTCTGACGAGAGTGGCGGCGGACGATACTGATATTATGAAACCGTCCTTTCGGACTTTACTGGAAAAAGAGCTGCGGGAAGTTATGCATGAAATGGAGACACCGGGGGCATTTAATCAGGCACTGATGGAACTTGGGGCAACCGTATGTGTGCCGAATGGAGCACCGTTATGTAAACAGTGTCCGTGGAACAGTCTCTGCCTGGCAAGGAAAGAGGGCAGGATCGCAGAACTTCCGGTCAAGACAAAGGCGAAAGCGAGACGTATCGAAAAGCGAACTGTGCTTGTCATCCGTGACAATGACAAAGTGGCAATCCGGAAACGACCGGAAAAAGGACTTCTGGCAGGACTCTATGAACTGCCGAATGTTGAGGGGCGATACTCGCAGGATGAGATTGTTCAGTTGGTAAAAGATATGCATCTTTCTCCAATCCGGGTGCAGAAGTTAGAGGATACAAAACATATTTTTTCTCATATCGAATGGCAGATGGAAGGGTATGCGGTTTTAGTGGAAGAAGCAGGATTTGACGCCGAGGCAGAGAAAATGGCAGAAAATCATCTCATTTTTGTAGATGCAGAAAAATCTCAGGAAAATTATGCAATCCCATCTGCGTTTGCCGCCTACGCAAAATATATGGGGATCAGACTTGGAAATGAAAAATTTCTGGAGACGGATTAGAAAGCATGGAAATATTACAATTTCCGGGATAAAAAAGAGGGAGCCGGTGCAATGCACCGGCTATTCATATGAAAAAGATTGTGTATGGAAAGTGAAATGCTTCACTATTTTCTGGGAGGAACCTTGCTTACTGGTTAAGCAAGGCAACCTGATCTACTCAGGTATGAAAAAAAGTTCTATGAAAAATTTTCTTGTTGGCTTAACTTATGCTTAGAGTATAAAGTTGAATTGTGTCTATCGTATGATGGCTTTGTGAGAAATTTGTAAATAAAATATGAACAAAATGTTCAAAATTCAGGCTGTAATAAATAATTAAGAAAAAATAAATTGGCTTGTCATAATAAAATATGTATAATAGGAAAGTACTACAACCGTTTCGCAGTCTGGATACAGGATTGCAGACGATCAGTAAATAATTTTGGAAAATGTTGAAATTATAATAAGGAAAGTCAGAGGTAATAAAAGATGTACGATTGCATCGTGATAGGAGCCGGAATTGCCGGAGCAGCCTGTGCCAGAAAACTGGCAGAGGAAGCCGGAAAGAAAGTTCTTGTGATTGAGAGACGAAACCATGTTGGAGGAAACTGTTATGATGTTTTGGATGAATATGGCATTTTAATCCATGAGTATGGTCCACATATTTTCCATACAGGTCTGGAAGAAGTTTATGAATATTTATCTAGATTTACGGAATGGTATCCTTTCGGACATGAAGTGGTAGCAAAAGTGGGGGACAAGCTGATCCCGGTTCCATTTAACTTAAATACGCTGCACATGGTCTATGATAAGGAAAAAGCAGATCTTCTGGAGAAAAAATTAATCGAAGCTTACGGTGAGGGAAGCCGTGTGCCGATCATGAAACTTCGTGAGAATGACGATCCGGATATCCGTGAGATCGCACAGTATGTCTATGAGAATGTATTTTTGAAATATACCATGAAACAGTGGGGACAGAAGCCGGAAGAGATCAGTCCGGAAGTGACAGGGAGAGTGCCGGTGCTGATCTCTTATGACAACCGCTATTTTCAGGACAAATATCAGGGTGTGCCAAAGGATGGCTTCACACCGATGTTTGAGCATATGTTAGATCATGAGAACATAGAAGTGATTCTGGATACAGACTGCAGGGATGTCTTAAAATTTACAGGGAATGAGATCCTTTTTGAGGGAAAACCATTTGCGGGAGATGTCATTTACACAGGAGCGCTTGATGAGCTTTTTGATTGTAAATACGGCAGACTGCCATATCGTTCGCTGGATTTCCATTTTGAGCATTATGATGAGGAGTCTTATCAGGGACACAGCGTGGTCAACTACACGGTAAGCGAAGATTACACCCGCATTACGGAGTTTAAATTTCTGACAGGACAGAAAAATACAGATGGAACTACAATTGTAAAAGAATATCCGTTTGCATATACGGGTGCGGCGGGCGAGATTCCCTACTACGCGATTTTAAATGAGGAAAATCAGGCGCTTTACGGGAAATACAGGGCGCTCACAGCAGGACTGCCGAAGTTCCATTTATTAGGCAGGCTTGCAGAATACAAATATTACAATATTGATGCCATGACGAAAAAAGCCATGGAACTGGCAGATGCCATTATGAATCAGTAGGAAAGGTTATCATTATGAAGTTACTTACATTTGCAATTCCATCTTATAATTCGCAGGATTATATGGAACACTGCATCCTGTCTCTGCTTCCGGGCGGTGATGATGTTGAGATTTTAATCGTGGATGACGGATCAAAGGACCGCACCGCAGAGATCGCAGACGAGTACGAGAGAAAATATCCGGGAATCGTGCGTGCCATCCATCAGGAAAACGGAGGGCATGGAGAGGCAGTAAATGCCGGGATCCGTAATGCCACAGGACTTTTCTTCAAAGTTGTGGACAGTGACGACTGGGTGGATTACGAAGCCTATATGAAGATTTTAAAAAAATTGCGTGAGCTTGCTGGCGGAGATACCGTGCTGGATATGTTCATTGCAAATTATGTTTATGAAAAAGAGGGTGTACGGCACAAAAAAATCATGCGCTATTCTTCCCTGCCGCAGGATAAGATTTTTACATGGAATGAGGCAGGAAGATTCCATAAGGGACAGTACATTCTGATGCATTCTGTCATTTACCGTACACAGCTTCTGCGGGAATGTGGGCTTGAACTGCCAAAACATACTTTTTATGTGGATAACATTTATGTGTACAAGCCATTGCCAAGCGTAAAGCATATGTACTATATGGATGTTGATTTTTACCGTTACTTCATTGGTCGTGATGATCAGTCCGTCAATGAAAAAGTGATGATCGGTCGTATTGACCAGCAGATCAAGGTGAATAAGATCATGATCGATGAGTTTGATCTCTGGAAGATCCCGAATCCAAAACTACGTCATTATATGTTTAATTATCTTGAGATCATCACAGTGATCTCAACGATCATGCTGATCCGCTCCGGCACAGAGGAGAATCTTGAGAAAAAACGTGAGTTATGGAAATATATCAAAGACCATGATATCCGTCTGTTCCACCATTTGAGAAACGGTATTATGGGAAATGCGATGAACCTTCCGGGAAGAGGCGGAAGAAAAATCTCAGTTGCAGCTTACAAACTTTCACAGAAAATTGTTGGATTTAACTAAGGATATGGTGATCAGGTATGTACGTTAGACGGTCAAATATGGAAGATATACCGGCAATGATGGAGTTATATGCGCAGGCAAGGGTTTTTATGCGTGAACATGGAAATCCAAACCAGTGGGATGACAGTTATCCATCGAGAGAGTTGTTGGAAAAGGATATTGCCTTTGGAAACAGCTACATTGTAGAAGATGATGAGAAGAACCTTGCAGCAACATTTGCTTTTATAAAAGGTGAGGACCCGACTTATTATGGGATTGAGAATGGAGCATGGCTGAATCATGAGCCATATGGAACCATTCACAGACTTGCGGGAAATACTTCTTATCATGGAATTGCCAGTGGATGTATTAGCTGGTGTAAGAGCCAGATTGGAAATCTGAGAGCAGACACTCATGAGGATAATAAAATCATGCAGCATTTGTTGGAAAAGAATGGATTCGTGCGATGTGGAATCATTCATCTTGCAAATGGTGCGCCAAGAATCGCCTATCAGTTTGCCGGAGACAGTGCAAACTACCGGGGCAGCAATGAGCAGTCGCAGCAGAATTATAATCAGACAAACCGCAGTAATCAGCCGATGCAAAATCAGAACTGGAGTGTGAGAGAAGTTTCTTCCAGTGGGCGTGGCTTCGGAATTGCATCCATGGTACTTGGCATTATCGCACTGGTATTATTCTTTTCCTTCGTGAATATTCCACTTGCGATTCTCTCGATTATCTTTGGTATCATCCAGTTGACGAGAAAGGCACCAAAAGGGATGGCAATCTCCGGGATCGTCATGAGTACAATCTCATTATTTCTGTTAGTGATTTTCTGGGCTTGTATGTTTGTGTCAGATGCCAGAACAGAAAGCACGGATAGCAGCACTTACTATTATGAAGGTTCAGAAAATGATGATGCTTCCGATGATTATTATGATGGCTTATATGAGGGGTATCAGCAGGGATATAAAGATGGCTATTATGATGGCTACTATGGCTACACACCGGATGAAGATTTCTTTGGTTATCTTCCAAATGATGATTCTTATAATTTTCATGAGAAGAACGGCATATATTATTAATAAAGAAATGACAGCCGGGGAATCCGTTTGAGACAGAAAAGCAATGGAAAACAACAATTCATTATAAAAAGAGCAGCAGGATTTCTGCTGCTTATTTTTGCGTTTACAGGGATCATTGGTATTTGCGTGGAAAAAAAGGACAATAGGATAAGAGCAGACAGTGGGATGGAGACAGAGAGAATGGCAGAAGAGAACACGAAAGCAGCATCAGGAAAAATCAAAGAAGAGGAAGTTAAGAAAGTGGCTTTGACATTTGATGATGACGTTATAATAGGACTAAGTCAAGAGATTAGCTATAAAGAAGCGGTTTCTATGATTTAGTCTTATTTTCGCTATTCTAAGGAGAGTAGATAGGGCAGCGCTGTTATATTAAAATCTTATAGTGAATAGCCGGGATCTGTCAATATTAGGGATATTGGCTGATGTCGTTATGACCAAAGCAGGGCTAAATCTAAATTCCATGAAAATGGGATACTTGATTTAGCTCTGCTTTAATTTCTATCGGGAGGAGGCAAGTGCTTAACCCTATTTTTATCCAAGTGCATATAAAATATGTTACCCATAGGTGGCCGCCAAGGTACAGCAAGCCTGACCTTGGCTCGCTGCCTGCATGAGAATCTAATGTAACCAAAATAACAAATTCAACAAGAGAAAGGAAGCAAACGTATGGGCAAGGTTTTAGGAATTGTAAACAGAAAGGGCGGGGTAGGTAAGACCACGACTGCCACAACCATGTCATATCTGCTGTCTAAGGAGGGCTGTAAGGTAGCATTGATTGACTTTGACGGGCAGAGGCACACAACAAAACTTTGCGGAGTGACCGCACCAGAGCAGCTTTCCGTGACAATTTATGACATTTTGAAGTGTATCGTGATGAATGAGGAACTGCCGGATAAAGGGTCCTACATGATAAGGACAGAGACAGGGGTAGATTTAATTCCGGCGAATAACAAGCTGGATAACTTTGATAAGCTGATGTGTGATACTGATTTTGCAGAATACAAGCTGAAAGAGTTTGTGGACACCATTAAGGAGCAGTATGACTACATCCTCATTGACGGTATGCCGAAGATGGGGACAGCCATGATAAATGTGATGATATGCTGTGACAGTCTGATTATTCCGGTACAGTCGGAAACGCTGGCGGTAGAGGGAATGGCAGAGTTTCTAAGAGCTTTCCACAGAATCAAGAGCCACGCAAATGCCAGATTGGAAATCGAAGGAATCCTTATCACCATGGATAATGAACGGACAAGGGTATCTAAGCGTGTGAAAGCGCAGTTACAGCAGGCACTTGGGGAAAAAGTGTGTATTTTTACAAACAGTATTCCCCGGTCTATTAAAGTGCCGGAGGCTGTAGAGTATGGTATGACGATCTGTGAGTATGAACCGGATAATCCGGCGGCGAAAGCCTATGAAAAATTTGTAAAGGAGTTGATGGAAAATGGCGACCAGAACACCAAAAATACCGGCAAGAAGCACATTGCTTAATTCTTCTCTGGACGGTATGGACGACCTCTTTGATTTCAAGACAAAGGAAGAACAATGTCAGCCGGAGCCGGAAAACGGCGGAACGGGAATCACGGAAATGGACTTTGCTGTGATGGAGCCGCTTCCAAATCATAAGTTCAAGCTTTATACCGGACAGCGGCTTTGGGACATGGTAGACAGCATCCGTGAGTTTGGTATCTTAGAACCGCTTATCGTGTGGGTACATGACGGAAAAAACACGATTTTAAGCGGACATAACAGACAGAATGCAGGAAGCATCGCCGGACTTACCAAAGGTCCGGTCATTATCAGGGAAAATCTGACCTATGAAGATGCCATTCTGATTGCGACAGAGACAAATCTGCGCCAGCGTTCTTTTGATGATTTAAGCCCCTCTGAAAAGGCATATTGTCTGAAACAGCACTATGATGCAATCAAAAGCCAGGGGCGGAGAAATGATCTGATAAAAGAGATTGAAGAACTCGTAAACCCGCATGAAATTGGGGAAAACGGGACTTGTTCTGAAATTCAGAAAAAGTTAAATGCTAATGAAAAAGTCAGCGAGGAATACGCTCTTGGGAAAGATAAAATTGCAAAGTATCTTCGCATAGCCTCTTTGATTTCTCCACTTATGGAGCTTCTTGATAATCGGAAAATTGCTTTTGAAGTAGCTTATGACATTTCTTTCATAAAAGAGGAAGAAAAACAATATTTAATAGCGGAAATGATAGAAGCGGGGCATGGTGTGGATATTAAGAAATCAACGCTGATACATGACTATGCTAAGAAAGGCAAATTGACAGAGGAACTGTTACGGCAGATTATTACCGGAGAAAAAACGAAGGCTGCAAGGAGTGGCAGCCCGAAACCCATCAAAATCAAGGAGACAGTCATCAACAGATTTTTTGGCAGGGAGCAGAGCAGAAAGGAAATCGAGGATACGATTGTAAAGGCACTGGAGTTTTATTTCGCTCAGAACAGCGAAAATCCGGAGCAGAAGGTTGGGTAGAGAAACCTACCTTGTAGACCTGTACCGCCAGTCAGTACAGGCATTGACACAGAACAGGACAGAGTGGATGGGGCTTTTGTCCAGTGTGTCAAAATACTACAAGATGTCCTTTGACAAGAACGTGCTGATTTATGTGCAGAGACCGGATGCGGGACTTCTTGCAACGAAGATGGGTTGGGAGAAGCAGACCGGAAGATATTTGAAAGCCGGTTCCAAAGGCATCGGCGTTGTGGATATGAATAATCCGAAAGCCACGCTTGCTTACTATTTTGACCTTGCAGATACCCGTGGCGACTATGAGGGTTTTCGGAGAGCCATGAGTGCTGTCTGGTCTTTGGAGAGGCAGTATCAGCCGGAAATATTAGACCGTTTCCATAAACAGTTTGGGACAGACGAGAATAGTATTGAAAACTGTCTCTGCCAGCTTGCCGGTATGCAGGCGGATGCGTTTTTTGAAAAATATCTTTCCCGTGTAGAGGTAAATGATGAAAACAGTGTACTGTATGGACTTCCTGCCGGGGCAGTGCAGGCAGAGTTTGCAAAACTTGTATCAGACAGTGCAGCTTACATTGTTTTCAAGAAATGCGGAATCAGGACAGAGATTTTTGAGGAGACAGGGGCATTTGAGAATATCAGCCATTTTGGAAGTCTGGAATTGTTCATGGGACTTGGGTATTATACCTGCGCCATAGCAAGGCCGGTATTGTCAGAGATACATAAACAGATTGAGGAAATCAAGGAAGAAAGGAGCCAGAGATATGAGTCGAGAACCGTTAGCGAAACTGGAATACACGAAAGGGGAGGACGGGATGCTGTATCCGAACCTTCAGATATCCGTGAACAAGGAGTACGACTTAAGACCGACAGGGATGTTCGGGAGAAGATGGAAGGATTACATGAAGTCGAAGTACCCACAGAGACTGTCGGAGCTGATCGCACTGGGGCAGATAAACGAGCTGATAGCCAAGGTGGACGAGGAAGCAGAAGCGAAGAAAGAAACGCTGATTCAGCAGCTTCTGGAAGTACAGCCGATGCCGGAGACCGAGGATATGCTGGAGAGAGCCGGACACATGGAGATGATAACCAGACAGGCGGAGGAGATCATCCTGCACGAAGTAGTGTACCAGTTAAGATAGCAGAAAAAGAGGAAGCGGCAGAGCCGGAGCCTGTAAAAAAGAATACCGAAAAAGCATCAGAGGAATCCGAAGCGGAACATACCGCAGAGGGTTCCTCTTTTCATATTCCGCAGTCAGCGACAAAAGAGAATATCAGGGAGCATAAGGACTGGGAGGAAGTGCAGAGCCTGTTGACCGATACTGGCGTATTTCCTTTGGAACTGTATGACCGTATCAATCAGGTGTTTGCAAAAGAGACAGCTCCGGTTGTGAAAAGGAATGCCGTCAGGGATATTTACCTTGATTACGGACTGCAAAAAAGCAGTGATGGAACACGGGGAATCATGCCGGGAAAAGATGTGGCGGATTTCTTTTTCGGGGAAGAGGGCTTTGTGCGGCTTTCGTGGGATGTGATTACCCATGTGATAGACTTTCTGATGCAGAACAGCGAGTATATCCCATACCATGAGGAAGAAGATGCCATTGGCGATTTCAATATTCCTGATGAAATAGAAGATATGCAGCCTGGTTCCCGAAAAGACCATGAGGACGGACAGCTCAGCCTGTTTGAACTTTATCCCGGTCCTTACGAGGATGACGGGAAAGGGGGCGACCAGATACTGCCGGAAGAAACAGAGCCGGAGGAAATAAAGAGCGGATATATGCCGTTCCCGGTGGGAAGCCGGATTGCGTATGACGACCGTATCTTTGAAGTGCTTCAGTATCTGGACGATAACCATACGGTTGAACTGGGAGATATAGAGCAACTACAGGGGCTTCATGGCTATAAGGTCATAGAGAGACTGCCGGTAGTCCTGATTGAAAATGCAGAGCTTCTGCAACCCAATTACACAGAGGGAGAAGTAGCTCAGACGGTTGTGCAGTCCGTAGAGGATGGAGATTTTTCGGAAGCAGCAAAGAAACGGATAGAAAACATGAGCCGCATCGGGCAGGCAAATGAGAAGTATGCCATGGATGTGGCAAAGGAAATGGAACAGCGTTTTCGGGACGGTACACTGAATTATCACTATCAGCCGGAGCATCGTCTGTACGAGGGAGGCCCTAAAGCAAAGTTCCGCAATAACGTGGAGGCAATCAGGCTACTGAAACAGTTACAGCAGGAGAACCGTATTGCAACTACGGAGGAACAGATCGTCTTAGCCCGTTTTGTTGGCTGGGGCGGTCTTGCCAATGCCCTGACACCCGGAAAGGAAGGCTGGGAAAAGGAATATGATGAGATTTCAGAGCTGCTGACAGAGGAGGAAATGCAGTCGGCATCGGCTTCAACCCTGACCTCTTATTATACGGATCAGAAAGTCATAGAGTTTATCTATCAGGCACTTTACCAGTTTGGTTTCCGGTCAGGAAACATTCTGGATCCGGCACTGGGGACAGGCAACTTTTTCTCAGCCCTGCCGGAAAGTATGAACCAGTCAAGACTCTATGGAGTGGAACTGGAACCCATTGCTGGAGGAATTGCAAGGAAATTATATCCGCAGGCAGACATTCTTATCAAAGGGTATGAGGACACAGAGTTTTCCGACAGCTTCTTTGATGTGGTGGTGGGCAATGTACCTTTTCATAATATTAAAGTCAGTGACAGGCGGTATGACCGTTATAACTTCAAGATACACGATTATTTTCTGGCGAAAAGTCTGGATAAGGTAAGAAGCGGAGGCATCCTTGCAGTTATTACCACAAAATTCACCATGGATAAGGAGAATCAGTCTGTGCGGAAGTATATCGCACAGAGGGCGGAACTGATCGGTGCCATCCGTCTGCCGGAAAATGCTTTCAAACAGGTGGCAGGAACAGAAGTGACCACGGACATATTGTTTCTGAAAAAGCGGGAGCAGGAAATCATACCGGATGAAAGGAATACACCGTGGCTTTCCGTGGAAAAAGACGAGAACGGAATCCCCTACAACAGTTATTTCATAGATCACCCGGAGATGGTGCTGGGAACCATGGCACAGGAAACCGGTATGTATGGAAGCCATGATTTTGTAACATGCAAGCCATACCCGGATAAAACTTTAAGTGAACTGCTGGAGGAAGCAGTAGGCAGGCTCCATGGGCAGTATGAGGAACCGGCAAGTGAACTATCGGAGGACAAAGACACGGTTATCAAAGAGTGGCTTCCAGCAACGCCGGATGTGAAGAATTACAGTTATACCAAGGTGGGGGACGCTTTCTATTACCGGGAAGATTCCCGGATGTACCGTCAGGAGCTGACAGGGAAAAAGGCAGAGAGGGTAGACGGGATGCTCCACATCCGTGATGCCCTACGGGAACTGATGGACTTCCAGCTTCACGGCGATCCTGAACTGGGGTGGGAATTGCCCACCATGGAGTATGAAAAGAGACTGAAAGAATTATTAGACCGTCTGAACCGGGAGTATGACAGTTATATAAAAAAATATGGGTATCTCAATTTGCAGGGGAATGTCATGGCATTTTCCAAGGATGCAGATTCTCCGCTTTTACGTTCCATTGAGGAAGAAGTAAAGGACGAGCATGGGAAAAAGGTAAAAGTCGAGTACAAAAAGACAGCAGTATTCCATAAGGCCACAATCCGTCCAAAGAGTATGCCAAAAACAGCAGACAATGTGGAGGAAGCCCTGCGCATTACCATGAATGCAAAAGGGAAGTTTGACCTTGATTATATGCAGTATCTGTACCGTAAGGACGGGCAGATATGCAGCAAGGAGGATATTCTGGAGGAACTGGGGGAGCGTGTATATCAGGATCCGGCAAAGTGGCGGCAAGGAGATGCCACGTCCGGCTGGGTGCTTGCAGAGGAATATTTAAGCGGCTACGTAAAGGATAAACTGGCGCAGGCTGTCCTGGCGGAAGAGGAGTACCCGGAGTGGTTTGGGCGGAACGTGGAAGCACTAAAGCAGGTGCAGCCGGAACCGTTAAAGCCGGAGGACATCAGTTTCGTGCTTGGCTCTACATGGATACCGGTGAAATACTATCAGGATTTTATGTATGAGAAGTTTGCAACGAGCAAGCATAACAGGGACAGCAATATCCATATCGAGTTTGCGGAATATACAGGAACCTATTTCATTACTGAAAAGAGGGCTGAGAGAGATTCCATTGCCGCAAATAAAACCTACGGGACAGAACGACTGAATGCTTACGAGATTATGGAATATACCCTGAACCTGAAAACGGTGGAAGTCCGTGACAGGCAGGAGTATGAGGATCCGGAGACTGGGGAAGAAAAGGTGCGGTATGTGCTGAACAAGCGGGAAACCCTGCTTGCAAGGGAGAAGCAGGCACAGATCAAAATGGAGTTTGAATCATGGCTGTTTGCAGAACCGGAGAGAGGGGCTGCATTAACGCAGCTTTACAATGACCGCTTTAACAACATCCGTCCCAGAACCTACAACGGGGATGACCTGATGCTGCCGGATATGAATGATGCCATTACTCTGCGAAAACACCAGCGTGACACGGTAGCCATGGGTATTTACAGTGACGGGAATCTTCTGGTGGCGCATGAGGTAGGAGCCGGTAAGACCATGACAGCCTGTGCTATTGCCTATGAGAGAAAACGGCTGGGAGTATGTAACAAGCCGTTGATTGCAGTACCGAACCATGAAGGATAATGGAGATATGAATGCGGAGGAACTTCAACGCATGGTAATGGAAATAAATAGAACACAGGTTGCACCTGAGGAAGTGCTGTCTGATGAAGTGTACAGTTATGATTACAGACAACAAAAGCTGACTATGGCAACCAGTCCCATACAGACCAAGGAACTTCTAGATCAAATAACAGGAATGTGTGATCATGGTGATTTCATGGAAGAAGAACAGGAAGCGGATTTATGTATGGGAGAGTAGTTATTAAGTGATTATTGGGAGGAGCGCAAAAGTGAATCAGGCACAAAGATATGAGCATCTTGTAGGGTTGACCGAAGGGAAGAAACTGGATTCTGACTATCGGGCAGCCTTTTACATTTTATCCAGTGTACCGGAACTTTTCGAGGCAGCAAAAAAATGTGTGGATTCATATGGTATTTCCTTTGACAAAATCAAAAGGACATGTAAAGGAAATCTGGAGGAGTACCAGAGCCAGCTTTTGTCTATGGCACATAACCTTTTCTCATGGAACAGCAGGACGACCGCCACGCCCCATGAACTGTCCCGTCTTACCTATCCGTGGATGGAGATTGCCTGCAACGCTATCTTCATATCCAGTGGAGAGGTTTCTGTGCAGATACAGGAGAATGAAAGTGGAGAGCCGGAGCTGGTTTTAGATGCAGCACCTTATGAGAAAACAAAGAGGATATACGAAGGATTGCAAAGAATGGGAGAGCGGCTGGCGGTCCAGATGAAAGAAGCAGATGCAGAGGAAAGGGAAGGAGAGGAAGATTGGGAGCGGTAGAAAAGCAGTGAAAACGGTATCAAATATATTATAGTACGAAAAGAAGCCGCCATAAATGACGGCTTCACGGTTACAAAATTACCAGGATTGCTCCTGCGTTTACATCATCATACTAGCACAAAGCAGCAGTGATGTCAAACATTTTGTAGCAGTAATAAAGTATGCAGAAAAAGCCTAAATGATACCGCAGGAAACCAGTTTTTCACGGATTTCTTTTAATACGCCGGGTTTTACATCACCAAACTTCTCGAAGTGGACTCTGGAAAGGCTGACCTGTGTAATCCTTGTTATATTTGCCCAGCGCGGCATTTCAGGAAAACCGTAGACCTTATCAACCATTATATTGTAGTCCATAGTTTTGGGCATTTGTGAAGATAAAGGAATAACGATAAGGGAATCCTTTAAATTTTTCAGTATGATTGCCGGATGCCTGCCGCCAAATTCCGTGCCGATGTTATAACCGAAATCTACCCAGACAACAGCTTTCCGAATCAGTACAAGAGAGCGCATAATCAGCTCAATATCCGGTTCCGGCACGATACTTTTTTTGACAGCAATCACATATTTATCGGTAGCTTTGTCGTACTGATAGTATTTTGACACTACTGCCTGTTTATCGCTGTGCAGCCACTTAAATGCAGATGGCTTGATGACATTGGGCAGGGCGGAGGAGGGTATTTGAAAGGCTTTTTCATTCAGAAGCAGATTTGTTTTTAAGGAAGTCCATTTATAGTATTCGTTGGCAAGTTTGACGTTTTCCGGTTCTTCCGGATTAATCTTCTGAAAATGATTTTGTAATGAGGAAGCCATTTCATCAAAGGAATGGCGCGTATCTTCTAATGTTGCTGTATGTTTCAAGGCAATTCTCCTTTGCAGGTTTGTATTCCTAATTTTAGCAGATAATGTGACAGAGTACAACAAAATAACACGGAGAAAGGTAGAAAATAATGTCAATCTTAGTGTATAAGCAGCGTTTCCGGCATCCGAACAAAAAGGACACACCGGGTGCAAACTATGCCCATATCCGGTATATTGCAACCAGACCAAGGGTTTTGAAGAATGAAAAGATGAATCACGGACTTTTCGGAAAATTGGAGCCGGGAGTGGTTACAGAATTTGAGGACTGGAAGGATGTGGCGAAGTTATCTTATGCCAATTCTAAAAAGGGAATTGTCATGTACCGCAGCGTGGTGTCCTTTGCAGAAGATACAGCAAAAGAGCTTCTTCTAAAGGATCAGAAAAGCTGGCAGAGATATATTGAAAACCACATCATGACGATTGCGGAGAAAAACGGCATCAAACGGGAAAACCTGCAATGGGCGGCTGCGGTGCATGGGGAAAAGAGCCACCCTCATATTCATGTGGTGTTCTGGGACAAGTCTGTAAGAGTGAAGAATCCGTTTACACCGCCGCAGATACCCAATGCCATCCGAAAGCAGATGATAAAGGACACTTTTGCGGAAAAGATACTTGCCTTTGCAAAAGAGAAAGATCTTGCAGTACAGGAAATGCGCCGGATAACGGATGAACTGGTGGAGGAATTTGAAGAAGAACTGCGGTGTAAAAGCCCCGGCAGATTTCAGGCAACGGAAAAATGGTTTGAGGAAGAACTGGAACAGGGAGTCTCTTTTGACAAAAAGATACTATCGGAACTTTCAGAGAGGCTCTTTGCACTTCGGACTATGATACCGGAACACGGAAGGATTGCTTATGGGTTTTTACCACCGGAGAGCAGGGAAAAGACGGACGAATTGGTACAATTCCTGCTTTTGGAAATACCGGAGATCAGGAAGTGCTTTGAACGGTATGTAGATGCCAAGTGCAGCATGGCGGGACTGTATGCTGCGGATGAGGAATGGCTTTTACAGCAAAAGAAGAAGTTTGAAAAGGAAGCGGAGAAGATACTGGCAAACCGGGTATTATCCGGTGTTAAGGCGATATGCAGGCTGGAAAAGGAGAAACGAGGAGAGGCATACTTAAAGAGCCACAAAGAATATCTGGCATCCAGAATGATTATGGAGGCTCTTGATATGCTGGCGCAGGCGGCTTGGAAACAGGAAGAAGATTTCCTTGACGGACAGGGGATGTCGGGAGAGCTGTCGAAGGAGGCGAAAAAAGAATTATTCCTAAGAAATCAGGATAAAGGATATGAACATTAAAATGATGAATGAAATTAAGAGTCAGGGGCATCCGTGCAGCGGATGTCCCTATGTTTTTACTAGGGGTGGCACAGACTGCATCATGGGTGCTGTTCCGGGGGACTGTGCATGGTATTTTTACAAGCGGCTGATGGGACATACGGACGCAGCCATTCCTTCTGAAGAAATCAGAAAACAGTACAGGGAATATGTAAAAAGACAATCCAAGGCAGAAGAAAAGCTGGAAAGAGGGATTGATATGCTTCTTGAAGTCGCAGAACTGAAATATGGCAGGCAGTACGCACAGTCTCTGAAAAAGAAGATGAGAGGAGGTACAGATTGAAACTAAAGGATGTTCTGCTTATTACAAATAATAATAAGGGTACGGAATATAAGTATCTTTCAAGCATGGAGGACTATATGGCAATCCTGCTCCGGGCATTTGAGGGTTCGGAAACAGAACTGGCTCATGCGGTGCAGGAGCTGTGTCAGACAAAGGAGAACAGCCAGTATGCAGAAGTATATCTGGCGGCAAATAAAACCTTTCATGCCAGATTTTGCAGTGATGAATGGGAACTTAGGAATTTCCTTGGGGGAAACCATAAAATGACAGAGGAAGAGGTCAGTTTTGACAAAGACCGCTGTACAAAAGAATGTCTGGATGTACTGACGGCCTACAACATGGATCATGAAGGTCATCCGCTGATCGGTAAGCTGCATTATGAAAAAATGGAATATGATTTCAGGCAGGGCGAGGTACTGCATAACCTGAACGGAAGTGATTACAGTGTGCTTATGGTGCTGAATCAAAATGACCTGTTTCTGATGGCGTTAAAAAGCGGGCAGTTTCTGATTGCGGAAGGGACGCGAGCATACGCAAGGTACCCGAAAGAGGAAATTTATCCGGAAGACAGCATTGTCAGGGGAATCGAGTGGGACAGGGGAATTTATTTGGGAAATGACCTGTCAGAGATTTCTATAGACAGTATTCAGAAAGAATATGCTGCAGGTCACGAGGCAGGATGGGATGAAAACAGCATGGACGAAGAACAGGAATGCTGACAGTGTGAGAAGTTTTGCATACAGGAAAGGGAAATTTATGAAATCAAAAGTAGAATTTTACAAAGCATTTTTTGAGGAACTGGAGAAAAAGGGCTTCGGGGTGGCGCAGCCTTCTTCCCCGGACTATGTGGTGGATATCCAGTTTAAGGGAAAGGCAATAAAGTCACCCAGTGCATACCGCTATGAAAAAGGGATTGTTAAGAATGAGAAGATGAAGGATGTACTATGGAAAACTTATGCCATAGAGGATATGCTTCGTGATGAAGTGTATCTGGGAAATATGGTAAGAGGCAAGACGCATTCTGCCATGCACAAGGGAGAAAAGAGGCATCATGTACCGAGGTCGGAATGGATTGTTGTTCAGGGAACCCATGAGCCTATTGTATCCAGAGAACTGTTTGATGCAGTACAAGCAGTTAATGAAAAGAAAATACAGGAACATAAGAAAAAGTTGGAAAAAGCAAAAGGGCATCTAAAACGGGATAATTTATTTAAAGGAAAAATATTCTGTGGAGACTGTGGTATTACCATGGGGTGCAATGTCGGCAATCATAACTCCAAGAGTTACTATTGCACCAATTACAGAGAAAATGGTGCAATGGGATGTGTAAAAAAGTATATCAGTGCAAGAAAACTGGAAAAGGCAGTATTAGAAGCGGTTCAGATACACCTGAAAATATTCTTGGAAAGCAGAAATGCAATCCAGTCAAGAAACAAGGATGCTGAAATCGGAAAGAAGCGAAAGGTTCTTGAAAGAGAAATAAAAGACCTGGGGCAAAAAGAGGTACAGTATCAGCAGAAATTAAGCAGTATCTATCTTGATTATAAAGATAAATTGCTTACGGTTCAGGAATACTTCATGCTGAAAGAAAAATATCAGGCTACTTTAGCAGAACTTGAGGCAGACAGTAAAGAGAAAGCACTGCTTTTGAATGAAATGCAGGAGGATTATGGGGAGGATTTGGAACTATCTCAAGCAGCAGAGCAGTATGCTGGACAGAAGATAGTGACCCCAAATATGGTAGATGCCTTGATAGAACGGATAGAAGTGTTTGCAAAGGGGCGTATTCATATTGTATTTCGATTTGAGGATGAGTACCGGAGGTTATTAGAAAAGAAGTCTGATATGGAGCAGGAGGTGGCAAATTGAAAGAAAATTCCAATAATTTGAATGTTTATTGTAGCGGACGGACAGGAGCAGAAATGAAGATGTATATGCTTGCCAAATATATCCGGCTTTCCATGGAAGATTTAGATTTATGCAATTCTGAAGAAAAGGCAGAGAGTGTAAGTATCAGTAACCAGAGAAATTTCATAGATACCTTTATAGAGCAAGGAGAAGAATTTCAGGGAGCAGAAATCAAGGAATTTGTGGATGACGGATATTCCGGCACTAATTTTGACAGACCGGCGATAAAGGAGCTGCTCCGGTCATGCAGGCAGGGAGAAATAGATTGCATTATCGTAAAGGATTTGTCACGTTTTGGACGAAATTATCTGGAAGTTGGAGATTATTTGGAACAGATTTTCCCGTTTTTGGGTGTTCGTTTTATCAGCATCAATGATGGGTTTGACAGTAAAAATTTTTTCGGACAGACGGGTGGAATGGATGTCGCTTTTAAGAATTTTATCTATGAGATGTATAGCAGAGATTTGTCTGAAAAGGTAAAAAGCGGAGTTACAACCTGCATGAAAAGGGGTGAATATTACGCAGGTTGCATGGTGTATGGCTACCAAAAGTCATCAGATGGTAAAAGAATGGAAGTTGACGAGGGTGCAGCAGTTACTATACGGCGTATTTTTCAGGAGTTGGCGGATGGAAAAGATGCAAAAACTTTGGCAATCGAACTAAATGCAGAGGGAGTGCCGACCAGGCTGACTTATAAGCAGGCAAAGGGAGAGCAGCTTAACCGGCATTATAAAGCAGATATATGGAATCGTAACAAGATACATTCTATTATCCATAACCGGGTATATCAGGGAGATATGGTGTATCGAAAGGCGATCCGTACCCAAATTGGCTGTAAACAGAAGGTAAGACAGCCGGAAGAAAAATGGCTTGTGATACCGGATCATCACGAGGCGATTGTCAGTCGGGAACTTTTCAAAAAGGCGAATGACAGTATCAGAAAAGGGAAAATAGCGGTTTATGACAGTTCTGCTGTCCGCCGAGGAATTGTCTTTTGCGGATGCTGTGGAAATCGGTTAGAACTGCGGAAAACAAAGATACCTTATTATCTGTGTAAACGCAGAAATTTGCTGGACAATGCAAAGTGCAATGAGATTCGTATGGAAAAAGAACAGATTGAGCAGACGATAAGGACTATCTGGCAGGAACATTGTAGATTGTTTGCGACAATCCCTGTTTCCGAGCTCTTTGAAAAACAGCAGGAGAAGTCGAAACAGCAGGAAAATAGACTAAAACAAAGCTTAGAGCGTTTTCCTGCTGAAAAAATCAAGCTGTACGAACGGTTCCGTTCTGGTATGGTAAAGCAGGATGTATTCTTAAAAGAAAAGGAACAGTTAAGCAGGCAGGAGGAAGTAGTACGGAGAGAAATAGAGAAAGTCTCTGAACAGATTGATATGCAGGAGGAAAGGGAAAAAAACTATCGATGTGTTGCAGATCTTGTGAAAAGGTATGGAACGAGCGAAACATTGACAGAAGAGTTTATGAGGGAGATGGTGGAGAAAGTCATAGTATATGAAGATAAGCGGATAGATATTGTCTGGAAGTATCGGGATGAATTTGAAGAACTATTGTAAGAATTTGAAAAGAGGAAGCTATTATTAAACATGTTCTAAACCGTCTTTGTATTTTTTTGTGGTAACTTATTTGTAACAAGTGGCTATAGAGAAAAAGAACTTAGGATGAGTAGTAGAACTCATAATTCATATTTTTAATTGACTGTTTTTGAGGAAAATAGTAAAATAAAATGGTTTATTATATTATTTAATGAGGTGAAAGAATGTACGTTGATTTATTTGCTGGGTGTGGTGGGTTGTCATTTGGATTATATAATGCTGGTTGGCAAGGTCTTTTCGCAGTAGAAAAAAATGTAGATGCTTTCGCTACGTTAAAATATAATCTGATTGATCAACGGCATCATTTTGTTTGGCCCCAATGGCTTGAGATGACCAATATAGATATTAACGAACTATTATTGAATCATAAGGAACAATTAGTTGAATTAAGAAATCAAGTCGATTTGGTGGTAGGTGGGCCACCATGTCAAGGCTTTTCAATGGCGGGAAAAAGAAAAGGATATACGAAATAGACTATATAATACATATATTGAATTTGTAAAATTGGTACAACCTAGAATGCTTTTTTTTGAAAATGTTCATGGGTTTACAGTTGGATTTGAACGTAAATATAAAGGGCAGAAGCGGAAAGGAAAACCATATTCTGAAAAATTAGTTAAAAAACTTAAAAGCTTGGGGTATGATGTGGCATATTA
>OGNN01000677.1_pt1 | contig 18844 bp, 17 predicted proteins | sample 1573461 | NCBI WGS metagenome assembly OGNN01 (sample SAMEA2581998, study PRJEB24529) | metagenome | biome: Human gut stool | place: China | collected 2011
TCTTCTCCAGGTTTTAAAGCAGCTGATTCAAGCTCATTGATTTCATATTGAAGAAAAGCCATCTCTTTAATTCTTGATTCATCATCACCTGAAAGACTTTCATATGCTTTCTGACATATAGTATATTCTTTATAGCATTCTTTATACGAATCAAGAAGTGGAATAATGCTGTTATCATAATCATCAATTACAGACAAATGATTACTCTCATCCATAAGCAGCTGGTTATCATGTTGTCCGTGAATATCAATCAGTTCATGTGCAAGAACTCTGGTCTGGGCTGATGTAAAAGACTGCCCGTTAACCTTAATCTGTGAACGATTTGCCATAATTTTCCTTGAAATAACAAGTTCACCGTCATCACATGATATAACCCCCAGTTCTTTGATTCGTTCAATCTTATCTTCTGGTATTGCAAATGTTATCTCTGAAAGTCCATATTCACATCCTGACCTTATAAAGTCAGGTGATGTCTTGCTTCCTAATGCAGCATTAATAGAACCAAGAATAATAGATTTACCTGCACCGGTTTCACCAGAAAGTATATTAAGTCCTTCATCAAAATCAATATTTTCTTCTTCTATTAACGCAAGATTCTTAACATGTAAATTAACTAACATACCCTGCCTTTCAATTCTGTCTATTAATTATTCTTAATAAGTTTCTTAATCTTGTTCATAACAAGCAAAGTATCATCAACTGTCCTTACTGCACACATGATAGTATCATCTCCTGCAATAGAACCGACAATCTCATTCCATTCCAGCGCATCAATAGCAGCACATACAGCCATTGCCATACCTGGTGCTGTCTTAATCACAAGAATATTCTGTGCCATATCCATTGATACAAAGCCTTCTTTAAGAACCGTTAAAAATTTATCACTTGCAACAGGTTTGTCCTTTGTAAGTGTTGCATACCTTGTTCTCTTGCCATCCACAGAAACCTTTGACAGATTAAGTTCTCTTATATCTCTTGAAACAGTAGCCTGCGTAACATTATAGCCTTCATCGTTCAGAATCTTTGCCAGCTCCTCCTGTGTTCCAACTTTGTATCTGTCAATTACTTCTAATATCTTTTTATGTCTGTCTGTTTTCATAATTATCCCCAACTACATTTTGTTCCTTATTCTCTCTAAGAATGAAATTCTGCTTGTCTTGACAAATCTTGATATACGCTCTGACTGCGTAATAACAATTCTGTCTCCCGTTACAACTTCACAGAAGCTTTCTCCATCAAATGTGGCAACTCTTGCGCTGTCATTCTTAAGAGAACCCGTCATTCTTCCTGATGAGCTTTTATTATCCTTCATCTCAATCATAATCTCATCATCGGCAGCAAATATAATACTTCTCTGATTAAGTGAATGCGGACATATAGGTGTCACCATTATAAGTCTTGCTGTCGGCTGTATTATAGGTCCTCCTGCTGACAGACTGTACGCTGTCGATCCTGTTGCGGTCGAAACAATTACCCCGTCAGCCGAATATGTATTAAGATACTCGCCATTGACATATATATCAAAATCAATAATTCTTAAAGCACCATTTCTGTTAATTACAACATCATTAAGTGCCATATCAGAAAAAATGCGTTCTTCACCGCGATATATACATCCATCAAGCATCATGCGTCTGTCAATCTCATAATCGTCTCTAAGAAGACTCTCTAATGTCTCCTCAAAGCTTGACATATCTGTGTCTGTAAGATAACCAAGAGTCCCGATGTTAACGCCTATAAAAGGAATATCCTTCTCAGACAACTCCCTTGATGCCTGAATAAGTGTACCATCACCTCCAAGAACAATAACACATTCAGTATTATCAGGAACCAGTCTTACATCACTGTATGAACCTGTTTTATTAAATGCCTTTTCCTGTTCTATCTGGCATACACATTCAGCTCCTTTTGAGCGTAAAAAATGTGCAATCTTTCTTGTATTAACACCATCAGGATCTTTAAACCTGTTAGTAACAATATAAAAATATTTCATGCTGAACCTCATTTAGTATACGAAAAGAATTAAATATATATTACAATACTTCGTGAGCTTTTTCAACTACATTTTCTACAATAAATGGAATTTCCTTTATCTGTGGTTCTGCAATTTTCTGCAAATGCAGCAGATACTCAATATTCCCCTCAGGTCCCTTAACAGGACTGAACTCAAGATTAAGGATTTCAAATCCTATTGACATTGCATAATCAATAACCTTATTGATTACTTCTATATGCACATCTTTATCTCTTACAACGCCATGCTTTCCTACCTTCTCACGTCCTGCCTCAAACTGCGGCTTGATAAGACACACTATCTGGCCATCATCTGTAAGAAGATTTCTTACTGGAGTAAGTACCTTAGTAAGTGAGATAAATGATACATCTATACTTGAAAACTGTATTCTGTCCGCAACATCATCAGGGGTTACATAACGGATATTAGTTTTTTCCATGCATACAACTCTCTCATCATTGCGCAACTTCCAGTCAAGCTGTCCATGTCCTACATCGACAGCATAGACTTTAATTGCACCGTTCTGAAGCATGCAGTCAGTGAATCCACCCGTTGATGAACCTACATCCATACATATCTTGCCTTCAAGCGTCACATCAAAATTCTGCATAGCTTTCTCAAGCTTAAGACCACCACGGCTGACATACTTAAGAGTTGTTCCGCGGACCTCTATCACTGCAGTATCAGGAAATGACTGACCTGCCTTGTCTTCCTTCTGTCCGTCAACATATACATTACCGGACATAATAATAGCTTTTGCCTTCTCTCTTGAAGTCGCAAGCCCTTTATTAACTAATAAAACATCTAATCTTTCTTTACTCATTACTCTTATCCTTATTCAATACATTTGCCCATCTGTTAAGCACCTTCGCAATAATACTGTCTCTGTCAACACCTGATTCCCGTCGCAGAATATCAACATTGCCATGTTCAACATAATCATCCGGCAGTGCAATATTAAGTACATCTATGTCATTGCATGTATCATCATAATATTGACAGACCGCTTCACCAAAGCCACCTGACAAAACATTTTCTTCCATAGTAACTATAAGTCTGTGCGACTCTGATAATCTGTCTAGCATATCGGTATCAACCGGCTTAATAAAACGCTCATTGACAACAGTTATATTATATCCCTTTTCTTTAAGTTTATCTCTGACTGCCAGTGCCGTAATAAGCATATTGCCTGCTGCAACAAGTGCAATATCAGACTCTTCAATAATCATCTCGGCTTTTCCGTACCGGATTGGTGCATTATGCTCTTCAAGACCATCATACGCCTGACCTCTTGGATATCTTATTGCAATCGGAGAATTAAAGTTAAGCAGAGCGAATTCAAGCATTTCTGAAAGTTCACTGCCATTCTTAGGTGCCATAACAGTCATGTTTGGAATTGAAGTCAGAAATGAAAGGTCGAATATACCCTGATGTGTCTCACCATCACTTCCAACAAGCCCTGCCCTGTCAATTGCAAATACCACATGAAGATGCTGGATACATACATCGTGAAGTATCTGGTCAAACGCCCTTTGTAAAAATGACGAGTACACCGCAAATACCGGGATAAGTCCTGCCTTTGCAAGCCCTGCCGCAAAGGTCGTGGCATGTGCCTCGGCTATTCCCACATCAAAAAATCTATCCGGGAAATTGCGGTGGAATCTGCGAAGCCCTGTTCCATCTGCCATGGCAGCCGTTATCGCAACTACCTTTGGATTTCTCTCGCCCAGCTTCTTCATAACTGTTGAGAAGACATCTGTGTAATTGGCCTTCGTGCGCTTATTCTTTGGAAGCCCTGTCTCTATAACAAATGGCTCTGCCCCGTGAAATCTGGAAGGATAACGCTCTGCCGGTCCATAGCCTGCTCCCTTTTTCGTGAGCACATGCACAAGCACCGGACCATCCACACGCTTTGCCTCATCAAACACACGGCACATTTCCTTTATATCACTGCCATCCACAGGTCCCAAATAGATAATGCCCATCTCCTCAAAGAACATACCCGGAATAAAAAGCTGCTTTATGCTGCTCTTTGTATTCCTGATATGCTTTACCATACGCTCTCCGTAGATTGGTATATGGTTTAGGGAATTCATGACATTATTCTTTAAATCCCTGTATGCATCCGCTGTGCGAAAGCCTGAAAGATACTGGCTGATGCCCCCGACGTTCTCTGAAATCGACATATTGTTGTCGTTTAGCACTATAATAAAATTGCCCTTCACGCTTGAAGCGTTGTTGAGCGCCTCATAAGCCATGCCTCCGGTCAGCGCGCCGTCTCCGATTACTGAAACCACATGGTAGTCATCTCCGGTCACCTGTCTGGCTGTCGCAAGCCCAAGTCCCGCTGAGATAGATGTGGAGCTGTGTCCTGTATTAAAGCAGTCACAGTCGCTCTCATCCGCCTTTGGGAAGCCGCTCATGCCGCCATACTGTCTGAGCGATGAAAAGCCATCCTTTCTGCCGGTGAGTATCTTGTGTGTGTACGACTGATGCCCTACATCCCACACTATCTTATCCTTCGGCAGATCAAAGCACAGATGCAGCGCCATGGTAAGCTCCACAACTCCGAGGTTTGATGCCAGATGACCTCCTGTCACCGATATGCTCTCTATAAGAAACTGCCTTATTTCATCCTTTAACAGCTCAAGCTCCTTATGTGTCAGTTTTTTTATATCATTTTCCTTTTGTATCTTTTCTAAAACCATCCTATTTCTCCCGATGGATCAGATATTCAAATAACTCCTTAAGAAATGCATCGTCGTATCCCAAATCATCAAGCTGCTCCTCTGCCTCCTTGGAGATGCGCTCCACATCAGAAACCGCTTTATCCAATCCCTCAAATGTGACATATGTCGCTTTATTATTTTTCTCGTCACTGCCTACCGGCTTTCCAAGCACCTCAAGTGTACTTGTGACATCAAGCACATCATCCTGTATCTGAAACGCAAGCCCCAGCTTTGCCGCTATCTGCTCCACGCGTGATACCTCATCAGACGATGCCCCTGCAAGGATTGCTCCTATCATCATCGAGCTCTCTATAAGTGCGCCTGTCTTAAGCCTGTAGATAAAGTCAAGCTTTTCCCTTGTGATAGGACAGTCATCGGATTTCTCACTTTCTACATCAACCACCTGTCCTCCGACCATGCCATACACGCCTGCTTTTTTTGCAAGCACAGCAAATGCCCTTGCCACACGCGCATCAGCCACTTCCATGCCAAAAGCCTTTGCTGCGGTCTCATATGCCAGGTTTAAAAGTGCATCACCTGCAAGAATGCCCATAGCCTCACCGTACACAGCATGTGTGGTCTTCTTTCCACGCCTGTACTCATCATTGTCCATGGCAGGCAGGTCATCATGCACCAGCGAGTAGGTGTGTATCATCTCGATTGCCGCCATAAATGGCTCAATCACTGCACTGCTTCCGCCAAACATATGGTAAGTCTCTTCCATGAGGATAGGGCGAAGCCTCTTTCCACCGGCTCTCACACTATAGTTCATGGCCTCAAAAATAATCCTCTGCTGTCCCTCCTCAGCGGGAAGAAACTTCTCAAGCACATCGTTTATATGCTCTACCTTTTGCTGCAGCTCTTCCATGAATTGTGACTTATTTAAATTCCCATTTAAGCTCATCAGAATTCCTCCAGTTGTCCGTCGCTGTTTAGCACAAGCATGGCCTTTTCCATGCCCTGTACCATATCATTGGCACTCTTTACCTCATCAAGCCCCTTCTTGTAGAGCTCAAAGGCCTCATCCAGGGATACATCCGCATCCTCCATCCTCGCCACTATCTGCTCTAAGTGTGCAAAGCGCTCCTCGAGTGTCAGTGTTTTTTCATTTTCTTTGCTCATCGTTAATAACCTCCGAAACTACGGCCCTTGCATGACCGTCTATCAGATATATATTTATGTCATCGCCTGCATTGATATCGGATACACTGTGCAGTGCCCCCTTCTTTTCCACCTCGACATACGCATAGCCCTGTGCCAGCTTTTTGGCCGGTGAATATGCATCCAGTGTACCTGAAAGCAGTGCCAGGCGCTGTCTGCAATCCGAAAGCCTCTGCTTCATAATCCTTTCAAGTGCATCCTCGATATCTGCCAGACGCCTTTTATTCTCATTTAGTTTATTCTGTGGACTAATGAAATTAAGTCTTGTTTTAATATGTGACAGCTTTTCCCTGAAAAAATCAATCCGGCCTGTCAGATTTCTGTCCATCCTGCGGCGCAGATTGTCAAGGCGCTCTAACGTCTGTCTGTAGTCACTGACTGCAAGCTCTGCAGCCGCTGAAGGTGTGGGTGCTCTCCTGTCTGACACAAAATCCGCTATCGTCCAGTCTGTCTCATGGCCTACTGCCGAGATGATTGGCGTGCGGCAGTCAAATATGGCTCTCGCCACAATCTCCTCATTAAAGGCCCATAAATCCTCTATGGAGCCTCCGCCTCTGCCGACTATTATCACATCAAGATTCATCGCACCCAATGTCTGTATGCCCTTTGCTATGCTATTAGCCGCACCCTCTCCCTGCACAAGTGCCGGATAAAGTATGACCTGTACATATGGATTCCTGCGCGATGATACATTCCTTATATCCTGCACGGCCGCGCCTGTCGGTGCTGTAACCACACCAATACGGCCGGCATACTGCGGAATGGGCTGCTTGTACTCTGCGGCAAACATGCCCATTTCCTCAAGCTCATGCTTTAGCTGCTCGAATTTGAGATACAGATTGCCCTCTCCGTCAAGCTCTATCTTTTTGGCATAAAGCTGATATGCGCCGGTCTTCTCATACACCTCAACGGAACCTGTCACAATAACCTGGTCTCCCTCCTTCATGTGGAAAGAAAGTCCTGCCGCCCTGCTGCCCGCAAACATGATAGCGTTCATGGCTGCTCCCGCGTCCTTTATTGTGAAATAAATATGACCGCTCGTGTGATACTTGCAGTTGCTCACCTCTCCCTTTATGCTCACCTGTCTGAGCATAAAATCCTGAGCGAACATATTTTTAATATAGCTATTTACTTGCGCTACCGAATATATATTTCTATTTGCCATGTTCAATGCTCTATATCGCTGTTCCTCTTAAGCTATGCAAACTTTGCAAGCACTCCGTTTACAAATGCACCTGACTCATCTGCACCATACTTCTTTGCAAGCTCAACAGCCTCATTTATTGAAACCTTTGTAGGAATATCGTCCTCAAACTTTATCTCATAAACTGCCAATCTGATAATTGCCAAATCAACCTTTGCCATACGATTGGTCTTCCAGCCTGTAGACTTCTCATCGATGAGTGCATCAAGCTCTGCCATATGCTCAATAATCGCACTGCATTTTTCATCAATATACTGTCTTTCCTCGTCTGTAGGATTTGTAAGCTCATCATTTAAAAGCTCCATCTGCTCTGCAAGCTCAGACTTGTCATGAAACTCAACCCTGAAAAGCATCTTAAAAACGTTTTCTCTTATCTTGCTTCTTGTCATTTAAATTCCTCTCGTGAATAGTATTTTATATAAATTAAGGATGTCTGTACGACATCCTTAATTATACTACATTTGTGATCATTTAAAAAGAATTATTTAATTCTCTCCCATATCAACACTTGCTATACGAACATTGATAGTAGCCACAGAAAGCCCTGTCATTGTCTCAATTGCAGACTTAACCTTCTCCTGTACCTTTGTAGAAACCTCAGGGATGCTGTATCCATAAGCAATATTGAGTGCTACATCAACCACTACCTCATTGTCTGCTATCTCAATCTGAATTCCCTTTGAGAGATTCTTCATACCGAGCCTGCTGACAATCTCGTTTGTGATATTGCCTGCCATGGAGCTTACTCCCTCAACCTCAGTGGCAGCAAGACCTGCTATGATAGCTACAACCTCATCTGCTACCTTGATCTCGCCAGACTCATCTGATTTGATATTTATTGTGTTTCTATTCTCTGCCATGTCCATGTTCCTCCTTAACCGGCTATACGGTCTGTCCCTTTGCCACGTAAACCTGGAATGAGTCATTTCCCGTAAGTGATCTATTTCTTGATACGCGAACATTCTTGTCTGTAATCACGTACTCCAGATTGGCGCCATCCTCAATTACCGTATCCTGTAGCAGGATGCAGTTCTTGACCTTTGCATTCTTTCCTATCTTGACGCCTCTTGATAGGATGCTGTTTTCCACGGTACCCTCGATGACACAGCCATCAGCAACCATGACATTCTTGGCTTTTGAGCCATTTATGTATCTTGTAGGGTTATCATCCCTGATCTTTGTATAGATAGAATTGCCACTCTTAAACAATGCTTCCCTGTTATCCTCATCAAGGAGCTTCATATTCTCCTCGAAATAGCTCTTCATATCTGTAATCTGTGAAGCATAACCTGTGTACTCATATGCCTGGATATTGAGTGAATCAGTGTTTGTAGCCATCAGATCTCTTGTAAAATAAGAATAACCATGTACAAAAGCGTCATCCACTATTCTAATGAGCTGCTCCTTCTCCATGATATAGATATTCATGCCAAAGTTTACCTTGCCCATATCCCTGTCATTGATATATATCTTTTTGATACGTCCATCATCTATATCAAATGTATAGTACATCTCATCATTGTTGCCGTTTGGTCTTAAGAATACCTTCGGTACCTCCTGCTTGCGGTACATTGCAGTGATATCAGCCCCTGTAGTCTTATGTGCTTCAATCAGCTCCCTGAAATCAAAATTGAATACATAGTTGGCATCAGCCATGATAACATACTTCTGAGTGCACTTTCTCAGATAGCCCTTAAGACTTTCGATTGCCTCAACACGGCCCTCATACACCTTAATCTGCTTCTGTGCATAAGGCGGAACTATATTAATACCACCATTTTTTCTTGCAAGATCAAACTCCTGACCTGAGCCCAGGTGATCCATCAGAGAGTGATAATTCTTTTTAACTATGAGAGATATATTGTCGATTCCACTATGTACCATGCTTGAAATCAGAAAATCACAGAGTCTGTAACGACCTGCAAACGGAATGGAAGCCATAAGTCTCTCGGATACCATCTCAGGAATGAGGGCATCGTAGCTGTTTGCAAAAATAACGGCCAAAGCCTCTTCGTTGTTCATGTTTAGCATTGTTCCTGGCCCTCCTCAACATCATTATATACCATAGCCTTTGGTCCTATAACCGCTCTGTCGCCAATTGTAACTCCCGGTGCAATTGTAGCAACATCACCTGTCACATCCTCCTCAGGCTTTTCTCCAATAACTGCATCACAGCCTACCGTAACACCCTCTGCAACTATACAGTGTGTAACCTTAGCGCCTCTTTTTATCACAGTATCGCCCATGACAACTGCATCCTCTACCACTGCGCCCTCTTCTACGACAACACCGCCAAAAAGAATTGAATGCTTTACTGTGCCCTTCACTACACAGCCATCGGTAATCATAGAGTCTGTAACCTCTGCGTTGTTGCCGATGAAATGTCCTGTATGACCGCTGTTACGGCTGTATATCTTCCAGTTCTCATCGAACAGATTGATACCGCTGTGTTCAGGATCAAGCACCTCCATATTGGCTTCCCATAAAGCTGGAATTGTTCCTACATCCTTCCAGTAGCCATTGAAATGATATGCATACATCCTGCGGCCATCCCTCAAAAGGTTTGGAATGATATTGTTACCGAAATCATTCTCTGAATCCGGATCATTTTCATCCTCAATAAGATACTTCTTAAGTATATCCCAATTGAAAATATAAATACCCATAGATGCAAGATTAGACTTAGGATTCTTTGGCTTTTCCTGGAACTCTGTAATCTTGTCGTTATCATCTGCTACCATGAGGCCGAAACGTGACGCATCCTCCCACGGAACCTCCATAACCGCTACAGAAAACTCCGCATTTTTTTCCTTATGGAACTTAAGAAAATCGCTGTAATCCTGCTTACAAATCTGATCTCCCGAAAGTATGATAACATACTCAGGATCATATCTCTCGATAAATGCTATATTCTGATAAATCGCATTGGCCGTGCCCTTGTACCAGTCAGAGCCCGAAGCCTTCTGATACGGTGGCAGCACATGTACCCCTCCATATAATCTGTCAAGATCCCATGGCTGTCCATTTCCTATGTACTCGTTCAATACAAACGGCTGGTACTGTGTCAGTATACCAACTGTATCTATGCCTGAATTAACACAGTTAGAAAGTGGAAAATCAATAATTCTGTATTTGCCTCCAAACGGAACTGCCGGCTTTGCAAGTTTCTGCGTCAGTGCATAAAGTCTGGAGCCCTGACCACCGGCAAGAAGCATCGCAACTAGCTCTTTTGCCATATTAAAATCCCCCTTGTTTAATTTTTGTTAGCTTTTGCAATTATTTTGGTTTTTTATAATGGTTTATAGTTATATTTTACCACACTTTGGCATTTATGCAATTCAAAATTAACTAAAAAAACTATAATTTTTGTCATTATTTTCCAATTATCTCGCGGTTGTTTATGAACTCGTACGGCACCTCCTGGTACACATAGTAGTTAAGCCAGTTGGAATAAAGTATATTGCCGTGAGACCTCCACTGTAAAAGCGGCTTTTGTGTATCATCATTGTCCGGATAGTAGTTCACAGGCATGTCTATATCAAGCCCCTTTTTCTTATCCCTCTCGTACTCATTGTGAAGAGTATATCTGTCATACTCAGGATGTCCCATCACAAAAATCTTTTTACCGTCCTGATCCATCAGAAGGAATACTCCGGCATCATCCGACTCCGCAAGTATGGTAAGCTCAGGATGCTTTAATATATCCTCCTTTAACACCTCGGTATGCCTTGAATGCGGTGCATAAAACACGTCATCGAAGCCTCTGACAAGCGGGATTTTTCTGTTCTTTACACGGTGCGCATACACACCAAACTTCTTCTTTGGAAGCACATGCTTTTGTATGCCGTAGTGATAATACAATCCGGCCTGTGCACCCCAGCACAGATGAAGTGTGGAGAAAGCATGTGTTTTGCTCCACTCCATTATCCTGCATATTTCGTCCCAGTAGTCTACCTCCTCGTACTCCATCAGCTCAACCGGTGCTCCCGTGATTATCATGCCGTCAAAATATCTGTCCTTTATATCATCAAAGGTCTCGTAAAACTTGTTCAGATGACTGAGTGATGTGTGAGTGGCCTCGTGAGTCGAAGTGGCTACGAAAGTCACATTGACCTGTATCGGAGTGTTTGACAGGGAGCGCAGTATCTGAAGCTCTGTGTCCTCCTTTAATGGCATGAGATTTACAATCGCAATCTCCAGCTGTCTGATGTTCTGATGTGATGCCCTGTTTTCGTCCATCACAAATATATTTTCTCTCTCAAGTATTTCCTTTACAGGTAAATCATTTTGTGTCTTTATAGGCATTTTATAACCTCTTTTCTAACGCCCAAACATCTCTATAAATGTATCCTCCGAGATGATAGGTATTCCTAATTCTTTTGCTTTTTTATTTTTTGATGAAGTAGATTCAGTGTCGTTGTTTACCAGATAGTCTGTCTTTTTTGACACGCTTCCTGTCACCTTGCCGCCCTGTGACTCCACATAGGCCTTAAACTCGCTTCTGTTGGCAAAATCATGCACATCGCCTGTGATAACAAAGGTCTTGCCGTTTAAGCTTCCCTCCGACATATCCTTTATATCGACCTTTTCTATGTCAAGCTCCTTAATCAGTGCTTCAAACATCGCGCTGTTTTTTGGATTTGCATACCATTCAAGTATGGAGCCTGACTTTTCCTGGCCTATGCCGTCTATATCCACAAAATCAGTGGCATTTCTCATCCTGTCCGCAAAACCCTCAAAGCCTATCGCATTGACAATTTTCTTGCCTGCATCGGTGCCAATAAGAGGTATGCAGAGTGCAAATATCAGATTAACAGGATGGACATGTCTGCTTTTTTCGATGGCAGTCTGCATATTCATGCATGATTTTTCTCCAAAGCCTTCCATGCTGCTTATCTTATCAAAATGCTCGGGCAGATGGTATATGTCAGGGAACTGTTTTATGAATCCCTCATTTATAAATTTTAGCATTGTCTGTACCGAAAGTCCATCTATATCCATTCCGCTTTTGCTGACAAATCTTGAAAACTTTTTGACATTCTTGGCTGTACAGTCAGGGTTTGTGCAATGCAGCGTCTTCACACCGCTGTTTTTACTTACAAATATGCGTGTCGGATGATGACACACCGGACATTCCTTCGGAATCTCAACTGCTCCCACCGCATCCTTTACAGCTATGCATTTCGGAATAATCTTGTTGGCTTTTATCACGGAAAGTGTACACTCTTTTCCCACTCCAAGCCTTTCTATTTCAGTCAGATTGCAAAGCGAAGCTCTCGAAACCGTCGTACCCTCTATCTGCACCGGCTCAAAAACAGCCACCGGCGATATTGTCGAAACCGCACACGACCATTCAATATAACGAAGCCTCGTATCTACAGCCTCATCCTGCCACTTGAAGGCAAAACCTGCTCTCGTAGCATGATGTCCCGTGACGCTTCCGCCTGCAGCGTAGGCAGTATCATCATAGCATATGACAAGTCCGTCCACAGGCACATCCATCCTGCCACTCTCGACATCCCTTGTCCAGCGTTTTACAGCCTCATCAAGGCCTGCCGCATCTGTTGCCTCCCTTTTGACAACATTGAATTTCATATCACTAAGATAGCTCATTCTATCCCCCCATGATATGATATCATCATCTATATGCACGAGTGTAAACGCATAAAACACTACATGTCTGCGCTTCACTTCTTCCACATCATCGAGATTTAACGTACCTGAGGCAAGGTTCCTTGGATTGGCATATTTCTCATCATCGTCCTCGATTGTATCATTTAACAGCTTAAAATCCGTGTAGGAAATTGTCGCTTCCCCTCTTACAACCATATGTCCCTTGTATGGTATCTCCTTTGGGAAGCCGCTTATGGCATCCTGCAAAAAGGTGATGTTACTTCCTACAGTTCCATTTCCTCTCGTCAGTATTTTCACAAGCCTGCCACCGTCATATGTGAGCACGAGTGTCAGTCCATCGAGCTTCCATGAAAGCCAGATTGGCATATCACCTGCCCATTTCTTAAGCTCCTCAATACTCTTTGTCTTTGCAAGTGAAAGTGCCGGATACTCATGTGGCTCACGATTTCCTGCCTCTGCCTCATAGCCTGCATTATGTGTCGGACTGTCCGGACGGATATATCCTGTTTTTTCCTCAAGCTGTGTAAGTTCATCAAACAGTGCATCCCACTCGTAGTTTGGCATTATTTCATCTGCGCCGTTGTAGTAGGCTTTTGATGCGCGGTTAAGACTTTCAACAAGCTCATCTATCTTATCTTTTATTTTGTTATTCTCCATGCCGTAATAATCCCCTGTCTGCTTTACTTTGCTCTTCTATCCGGATATTTCTTATCCGTATGTTTCTTATCCGTATATTTCTTATCAGAATGATTCTTATTCGTATCAGGCATAACCGGCTGATTCGAGGAATCCGCAATCAGTCTTTTGAGCCCCTTGTATTCAAGTGGTGTCACCGCCCTGTACTTTCCTCTTGGCAGGTCACCAAGCTCAATATTCATGATTCTCACTCTCTCAAGCTTAACCACACGGTAGCCAAAGTATTCACACATCCGTCTTATCTGTCTGTTGTAGCCCTGTGTCAGAATAATCTTAAACTGCTTTGAGGACAGCTTTTTCACATGGCACTTTCTGGTTGTCACACCAAGCTCTACAAGCGGTACGCCTCCTGCGAGCCCTCTTATGAAGCTGTCAGATATTGTTTTGTTTACTGTGACAATATACTCTTTTTCGTGTCTGTTGCCGGAGCGCATCATCTTATTTACTATCTCGCCATTGTTGGTCAGAAGTAAAAGTCCCTCTGAATCCTTATCCAGCCTGCCAATTGGATAAATGCGCTTTGGATAATTAAGATAATCTATCACGTTGTTTTTTTCCCTTTTTTCAGCTGTACAGACTATGCCGGCCGGCTTATTGAGGGCAATCAGTATCATCTCTTCTTCCTTTGATACTACCTGTCCATTATATGTGACAGTCTGTCCCTTTAGAACCCTGTCACCTGTTTTTGCTGTCACACCGTCTATTTCTACTTTGCCGGCTTCTATCTGCCTGTCTGCCTCACGCCTTGAGCACACGCCCGCTTCACTGAGGAATTTATTTATTCTTACACCATTTTCTTCCATACCATATCCTCTTTTTAGATTGCTTTATCCGATATACATAAACCAGGCTGCAGCCTTTTCTACTCTTTACAGCAGTCATTTGCCATGTAGATTAAAACACGGAGACCTTTAAGCCTCCGTGTTGCTTCTTATGATTGTATGCACATCTGTTACTTTGTATTGCTTTTACTGTCCTACTGTCTGGAGATTCTCTGTCTTGATATAAGCTCTGCCATTTGTTCCGGCGCTGTAGGATACTATAGTCCAGTCGCCCTCTGTGCCATATGCTGTAAGTGTTACCTGTTCCTTTAAGAGACCAAGCTCCTTGGCATCTGTGCTTGCACCGTCACGTACCTTTACAACATCCTTTGTCACTACCTGATACTCAGCCGGTGCCTGTGGCTGCTCTGCCGGCTGCTGATTTGCAGTATTGGCATCTGTAGTCTGTCCTGCATTCTGGTCAGTGGTCTGTCCTGCATTTGCATCCGTAGTCTGCTGGTCTGTAGTCTGTCCGGCATTTGCATCTGTAGTCTGCTGGTCGCTGTTTTGTGCTGCATCATCTGCCTGCTGTGTATCTGCCTCTGTAGTCTGTGTGTCTGCATCAGACTTCTTTAAATTGGCAATGCCAGACGATGTGTACCACTGCTTTATAGCACCTGTGAGTGTTGTCTCAAGCATAGTCTTTAAATTGGCATCAGAACCGACCGCCTGCTCATATGCTTTCTGCACCTCCTCATGAAGGTCTGCAAACTCAGATGAAGCAGTATACTTAGAAATAAGCTCCATAATATCGTCATCGAGTTCATTCTCGCAGTATGTTCTGTTGAAATTACTGTATACATTGTTTATAAAGAGCTTTCCGTCCTTACCTGTCTCTATATAAAAGAAGTCAAGTGTAGGTGCCTGTGTATCAACTCCCGTAAACTTTATGCTGTTTTTAACAGACACAAAGTATGTTCCCTTTTTCAAACCATTCTTGGTGTAAGGTGTAATGTCATTGACTGACTCATAGTACTGGCTGACAACACCAATATAGCTCTTCTCGTTGTCGCTCATAGGTGTCGCAAGCTTGCCAAGTGTATCAAGGTCATCACCCACGTATGCCTTGTAATAATCAGCAAGTAATGTGCTGATATCGTCCTTGGCGTCATTTGTGTAATCCTTTTCAAACTCAAAATCCTTCACCGAAATCTCTGTCTGTGATCCTGCTTCAGTATTGGATTGTCTACCATTATTGCCTCCTGCGACAACTACTATAAGTATAAGTATGAGTCCTACAAGTACACCTGCTACTCCAACGTATTTTTTATTTTCTGCGCAAAACTGCTTTATATTATCCAATGTTTCCTTGTTAAAAAAGTCCTTCATGTGATTCCTCCATTAACCCAACATATCAAAATCAAAGTATGTGACCGACGCGAATCGAACGCGCACTCGCCGGAGTCGGAGTCCGGAATTTTATCCATTAAACTACGGTCACAAAAAAAGTTACCAACTATTTATATCACATCTTTTAGTTTTTTTCAATGTTACTTTTTTCTTATTATAACTTTTTATGCATACTATTATAATTGATAAAAATTTGACAACATATTTCATTTATCTTATTATTTAACTATTCGGACATTATTATATATTGGAAATTTTTTCCGATATGCCATTATAATATACCATTTTAATTAATAAAATCACTATTTATATAAGGAGTAGTATTATGAGTTTCACATTTTTAAACCAGCTTCCAACTCCTGCACAGATCAAGGAAGAATACCCTCTGTCAAAGGAGCTTACCGAGCTCAAAGCCAAGCGTGATGCAATGATTTCAGATGTCATTTGCGGAAAGGATGACAGATTTCTTGTCATTATCGGACCATGTTCAGCCGATAACGAGGATTCAGTCTGTGACTATGTCAGCCGCCTGACAAAGATTCAGGAGGATGTAAAGGACCGCGTAATCATCATCCCTCGTGTATATACAAACAAGCCAAGAACAACCGGCGAGGGCTACAAGGGTATCGCCTCACAGCCTGACCCTGAGAAGGCTCCTGATATGGTTGAGGGTCTTATTGCCATGAGAAAAATGCACATCCGCGCCATCGCAGAAAGCGGGCTCACCTGTGCAGATGAGATGCTTTATCCTGAGAACTGGGGCTATGTTGAGGATCTCCTCTCATATGTCGCAATTGGTGCTCGTTCTGTTGAGGATCAGCAGCATCGTCTCACCGTCAGCGGCTTCGATGTGGCAAGCGGTATGAAAAACCCTACAAGTGGTGATTTTTCTGTCATGCTCAATTCTGTTTATGCAGCACAGCACCCACATCATTTTGTTTACAGAGGCTATGAGGTTGAGACATCAGGAAATCCTCTGACACACATTGTTTTAAGAGGCGCAGTCAGTAAGCATGGCAACACTACAACAAACTACCATTACGAGGATTTAATCCGTCTGCACGAGATGTACGACAAGATGGATGTTGTCAATCCTGCTGCTATCATAGATACAAACCATTCAAACTCCGGAAAGCAGTTCAAGGAGCAGATTCGTATCGCCAAAGAAGTTATGCACAACAGACAGCTTTCCTCTGATATCAAATCACTTGTCAAGGGTCTCATGATTGAGAGCTATATTGAGGAGGGCAGCCAGAAGATTGGCGAGCATGTCTACGGAAAATCCATCACCGATCCATGTCTAGGATGGGAGGATTCAAAGAAGCTTATCTATGACATTGCAGAAATGAATTCTTAAGTCACAAACTATATACATATTTTTCATAAAATACGAGCCACAGAATTTTATATCCTGTGGCTCATATTATTTTGGGGGTATTATTTTGTCTGTTTATTTAATCATATTACTATAAGCAAGAACTGCACTGACTGTTTTGGAATCCTGTATTTTTCCCGCATAAATCATGTCGCACAGCTCCTTTAGGGTGTATATCTCTACATCGATTGACTCGGCATCATCGAGATGCTGCTCGCCCTTTTTCAGGTTTTTGGCAAGATAAACATCTACTTCTTCGTCGCAAAAGGCTACTGTTGTGCGAAGCGAAAGTAAAAATGAGATATCGTCAGAGCTGTAGCCTGTCTCCTCCTTAAGCTCCCTTTCTGCACACAGCCTTGTGTCTTCTCCCACAAAGTCTCTGCAGCCGGCCGGAATCTCTATTGTCTCCCTCTCGAGAGCATTTCTATACTGACGCACCATGATTATCCTGCCGTCATCAAGTACCGGAAGCACTGCCGCAGCGCCCTTTCTGTGTGAGACAAAATCCCATTCCTCAGTCTTACCGTTTGCAAACTGCATTGTATCCTTGTATATATCGAGTATTGAACCCTTATATACAAGCTCTCTTTTTTGCCGTTTCATTTCATCAATCATTTTTCCTGTTTACCTTCTAAATAATTTAAATTCAGAGTTACCGTTTTGATTAGAAATCCACCTCTGTGTCATAATAGCAGCATTTGAGAAGCTTCTCCATCTCCTCCTGGCTTGGCTGGCGAGGATTTGAGCCTGTACAAGCATCAAGGATAGCATTTGCAGCAATCTCAGGAAGTCTCTCAAGGAATACCTCCTCCGGTACAAAGCCCTGCTCTGTCGGATAACTGTCTGCTCCGTAATTCTTGATGCAGTGTGGGATATTCAGTTCATCATTCATGCCACGTAAGTATTTGATAAGAAGCTCAACCTTCTCATCAAGTGTCTCTCCACCCAGTTTCATGAAATCTGCTATTACGCCATAGCGTTCCTTCGCTGTCTCATCCTTTGCATTAAAAGCAATAACCTTTGGCAGATACATGGCATTGGCTGCTCCGTGGATGATATGTGCACCATAATCTGCAAAAGCTGCGCCTGTCTTGTGTGCCATGGAATGAACTATTCCAAGTAGTGCGTTGGAGAATGCCATTCCTGCCAGACACTGTGCATTGTGCATCGCATCTCTCTTTGCCATATCACCATTGTATGAATCAATCAGGTCATGCTGTATCATCTCTATTGCATGGAGTGCAAGCGGATCTGTAAAGTCACTGTTGGCTGTTGATACATATGCCTCGATAGCATGTGTCATGGCATCCATTCCTGTGTGTGCAACAAGCTTCTGTGGCATTGTCTCTGCAAGCTCAGGGTCTACGATTGCAACATCAGGTGTAATCTCAAAGTCTGCGATTGGATACTTGATACCCTTCTCATAATCTGTGATGATTGAGAACGCAGTAACCTCTGTTGCTGTGCCTGATGTAGATGAAATAGCACAGAAATGTGCCTTCTTTCTAAGCTTTGGAATACCAAATACCTTGCACATATCCTCGAATGTGATATCTGGATACTCGTACTTAATCCACATAGCCTTAGCTGCATCTATAGGTGATCCACCGCCAATTGCTACAATCCAGTCCGGTTCAAACTCAGCCATGGCAGCCGCACCTTTCATGACTGTCTCAACTGACGGATCAGGCTCAATTCCCTCAAAAAGCTGTACTTCCATGCCGGCTTCTTTCAGATAAGCCTGATCTGTATATCCGCCATACAGAGCTTCCAGCCGTATTCAGCCAGCTGCTTCCGGATCTGGAAAAACAGGCTCCCATCTGTTTTCAGGGACTGGCCCCAGAAGATTACCGCCCTGAA
>OGNN01000683.1_pt1 | contig 18718 bp, 18 predicted proteins | sample 1573461 | NCBI WGS metagenome assembly OGNN01 (sample SAMEA2581998, study PRJEB24529) | metagenome | biome: Human gut stool | place: China | collected 2011
CAGGCAGGATTTCTTTCAGATGTTCGAAAATCCTCTGATAAGACTCTTCGGGAGTTCGGTTGCATTGGCAAGCCTCCCTGCCATAGAGATCTTCGGGAGTATTGAGCAGCGACCATCCCCAGCCATATTCGTGATTGTGCTTGTCACGAGGATAGATGAAATCTTCGGTCACGATGTAAGTCGCCATTTCCAGTCTGGTGAGATAACCGTCAAACTTGCTTCTCATTCCCTTACCCGTAAAGCCGCAGGCTGCCCGAAGTTCTCTAGTGATGAGACTGCCTGTAGATTGAAGCGTGCTGAGAATGGCTCCTTCTATCGATTCTTCATCCGGACGAGGGTATTTGCTTCTTCTGTAGTTACAGAAGTCCGGCCACCATTCCTGGCTGATGAATCCAGCTTTCTTGTTGAAGAACTTTCCGTACATACACGGCATTTCCTGCACAATCTCGCCCTTCCATTTCCATAGCGGCCAGTCCCAACCGCCTTCAGGAAGTCTTACGTAACCGCAATCTTCTGCCACGATATCTTCGGCAGAGAATCCTTCAATGCCGCTATCAAGAAGAGGGAGAAAGCCGATTTTCTGAATCAGCTCCATCATGCCTGTTGCTGAATATACTTCTGGAAAATTCATGTTCATCTATTTTTATCCGTTGAACTTAAATAATCTTGACGATACATCTGTCTTTTTATGTATCGTGCCAGTCCGTAAACATATCTTCGGCAATCTGGACGATAGTGGAGCAGGCGGTCGAACCATGCAAGATGTTTGTTGAATAGGCGAACTGTAACACCTACATAGACCATGGCGAAGAGCGTTCCGATGCCCACGATCTCCCATTTCCATGAACCGAGAAGCAGGAAACAGAACAAGACGGCCAAGACCACGAGCGTGATGTCCACCCGAATCTTGGCTTTAGGGAATGGCCAGCCGGTAACCTTGTGAATGGCAATGGAAATGCCCTCGCCAGGCATGGTTACTGAGCCGCACTTCACCTCCATGGCAATTCCGAAACCGAGGATGGTGCAACCGGCAATCTGCACAAGGGCATTGACCAGGATATTTTCTGAAACCATCCACTGTGTAAGCACCATATTGAGGTCTATGAACATTCCGAAGATAAAGCCGATAGCGAGCTGGAAGAGTTGCACCCACTCGAAGTTTCTTCTCAGAATCAGAATCTGCAGCACCACGAAGATCGCATTCATCATGATGGTGTAGCCGCCGATAGTCCATCCTGGGATGTAATCAAGCATCTTACCTGCCGAAGCCATCACGTAAGGGATGGTGGAAATAACGCTTGAACCTAATTGACTTCGCACACATGCAGCAACTCCGAAAGTCATTACATAGAGCGAAACGAGCAGCAGAATATGCTGCCATACAAAAGATATAACTTCTTCTTTCTTAATCATTTATATTATTTTCTTAATCAATTCGTTCAGTTTATCCTCTCTGATAATCTTCGGCTGAGCCTTGCCAGCGAGAATGAGAATCTTCTTGCCGTTACATGAGTAAATACGCCATCAGCGCAATCTGTATCAGCAGAATGGCAGGAATGCCGTATTTGAATTTCTTGTGCATCGTCTTATGGTGCCAGACTTTCATTCCCATCCATGCCCCGATGCTTCCTCCAATGACAGCCAGCAATAAAAGCGTTACTTCCGGAATGCGCCATTTGGCTTTCTTTGCCTTGTACTTATCAATGCCGTACACGATGAATGCAACTGCATTGATAGCAAGGAGATAGTAGGCGAGGTAACTATGTAATGTATTCATGCTCATTTTCCTATTTTACTCCTTTATTCTTTTCATCTTTTATATCAAGAAAGGATCAAGCGTAGCCAGCAGTTCGGCTTTATCTACCACACCGCTTGTGCGCCACAATACTTCTCCGTTTCGGAAAAGCATCAGCGTAGGCACGGATTGGATGCGGTATTGGCTTGCTGTTACGCCGTACTTATCTACATCCACCTTGATGATTCGGATGCGGTCGCCCAATACACTCTTTACCTGCTCCAGAATAGGATGCATCGCCTTGCAAGGTTGGCACCAGGTGGCAAAGAAATCGACCAGAACAAGCTGGTCACTGTTTATTACATTATTAAATGTCTCCATAATTATCTTTCTATTTCTGTGAAACGATTGAAAGTTCTGCCGTCCCTTGTTACTTTCCCGAAGAACATATCTTCCGGTCTTACCCAATAGGCTTGGTCTCCATAGAGAGCCTGATAAACCACCATGCGCTCCTGAGTCTCGGAGTCGAAGGCAGAATGGATGAACTTATATTTGCCGCCCTTAAAGTGCTGGAAATATCTTTCTTCCTTTGCCGAAAACTCCATCAGCATTTTCTGGGCGAGAGGAGCGTACCATGTCTTCACCTCCTGCTCAGTAGGCGTATGACCGCCAGGGAAATGGAAGGCTTGGTTGTAGTGCTCCAGGAAGAGAGGGGAGAAGTGAGCCAGGGTGTCCTGCTCACCAAAAAGTCCCCACACACGATCCTTATAATAGGGGTTGCAATGGTTAAACTGCACAGCTTCCAGCTCCGCAAACTCCTCAATCAGTGCCTCGTCAATTACCAGCCGCTGATTTCCGTCCCTTCTCGGTGCCTTGTATTCATGCTCTCCGATTCGCTCCTTCAGAAACTCCGTCATCATGAAATACGGATTGCCCAGCAGGGCAGGAATGCCCACCACAGGAGCCAGCATCTGGGCGAGGAAGGAGCCGCAGCTGTTGCCCAGAAGCAAGTCGGGCTGTTCCCGGTCGATGATGGAGCGAATCTCCTTCAGTGCCTCCTTGGGGTGCAAAGGAAGGTCGGGAGTCAGCACTACAGCCGTCCCCTCAAACGCCTCTTTTAAGGCTCTCGCCATCGGACAACTGCCCGTGGCGAAGAATCCGTGTAGGAAAAGTATTTTCTTCATTCTTATAAATTATTGTCTGTACCTTTATGTCGCAAATTGGATGGATGCAGGATTAGTTTTTGTTTCATTCCTTTTTCCTTACTTCCCAATGACCGCTATAGCCGCTACCTACATATACAATATGAGGCATTTTTGCGATACGACGCTTAATAGTTTTAGATGTTACGCCTATTTGTAAAGCCAATTCTTCTGTTGTTATTTTAGGATAAACAGCTACTTGATACTCTATCCATTTATCTATATCATCGCCTTGAGGGACATCTTGAGGGACACCTTGAGGGACACCTTGAGGGACACTTTGAGTATCACCTTGAGTATCACCTTCATTTTCCACAAAGTTTACCTCAATATCAGGATGAGATTCCTGCCAGGCTAAGATCATATTCGGGAATGTGACAGTAAACTGAGCACGGTCGGAGAAGAAGGTTGGGAGCATCTTTTCTTCAAAGTAAGGAAGAGCCTTAATCGGTTTGATGATTTTGCCCATGCCCGAACCTTTACGCTCCATATAACCCAACTGAGCAAAGATATCTGCGATAACAGGATTGCGTCTGACAGAAGGAATGTCTTCTAAGTTCATTGTTTGAATAAGTCTTCCTTCTGGCATGGAACCTGGAGAATATATCACCATACGGTCATCGTACATATCTACATGAACCTCGCTACCCTGGATAAGATAGTCGCGATGAGCCAATGCATTCACTACAACTTCCATCACACAACGTTCCATATATTGAGGGATCTCGATGCGCTGCATCGGTTCTTTATACCAAAGGGTACGATTGTTGCGACGGATGAAGGACATGGTGTCTTCAAGAAGAGTTACAAGTCCGCCTGTAATCTCTGCGCTGTCGAGAGCATCGATGCTTCCTCCTGCTTTTGTCTTGCCGTTCCATCTTGTGCAGAACACACGGCTTTGGCGCAATGGACATTCGTCTGCCATCAACAGACCGGCATAGGTAAGTATTCCCTTATTGTCAACCAAGCCAAACGAACGGTAAAGTTTTTTGTCGAAACTAAGCCCATTCCAGGCATAGTAGCGGCTGCGAAGTTTGGAAAATGCATAATCTTCAAACATTTCATCGCTTGGACGTGCATCGAATGAAGAGTTGCGACCTCTTAATACCAGACGCTTATGTTCGGTACTATCAGCCACAACCGATTCGTTGCCAATGCGCACAAAGGTTTCAAGAACGCTGTCGCCTATATAATAATAAGGTGTATCTTCGCCTCCATGCACATGAAGAATGAGCAATTCCTTGTCTTCTACACGCTCTATCTTCAAGTCGATTTGCGGCATAGGATCAATGCGCTCCTTAATTTTCTGGCTGATAAATTCGGCATCAGTCTTGGCATCGGTCAACCCTATGATAGTATCGTCATCGGCAATACCAAACAATAGGCAACCGCCACTGCCATTGGCAAAGGCGCTGACGCTCTTCAGCCAACTTTTCACTTTACGGCGTTCTACTTCCTGCTTCTTATCGTATTCAGTAGTCTCACCTATATATTTTGCCATGTCCATATTTACTTAATTTTATGATTATTCATTATGCGCCTATAATCTAGGAGGATAAGCTATGCTCAATCCCATATCAGCGCAATATATCTGCAAAAATACAAAAAATATTCAGAAAAGTGATTATATGGATGGATTTTGTTCGCTGCACAAACTTGATTTAACCTTATTTTATAAGATAGAGGGATATTTTGAAAAGCCGAAATCCTTAATGACCTTAATGACCGTGACCTTAATGACCGGAATACGAAAAATGACCGCCTCCTCATGGGGTAGAGGAGAACGGCCATTCTTCATTTTCAACTTCTAGCCTACACAGCTAGTCACTCCGAGCGTGGTTGCGATTGCCGTCAATATGCTGATGGCTATCTGCAACACCATCTTCCATGTGTCTCTTTTCATAGTCTTTCTAATTTAAAGGTTAAACAATTTCCTGCCTAATATAACAAATTAATACTTTATTTTCCTCCCGAACCCGCCCGACTCTCAGTCTAGAGACCTACGTCTCCGCCCTGGTCGGTGCCGGAGCCTTCGCTACCCGTTCCGCCGGAACTCTCGCTGCCCTGACCTCCGGTATTCTCGCTGCCTCCGGTGGTAGTAGAACCGCCGCCGCTGGTTCCGTCACCGCCTCCCTCCGGAGTGGTTGGGGCGTTGAGGTCTACGCTGGTCTTGCCCTCCTTGATTGCCTTGAGCACGGCTGCTTGAGCGCTTCGGCTTGCCACGAGGTTGAACTCGGCTTCGTCACGCAGGGTCTTGAACTGCTGACCAGGCTCCCACTGCACCTTCACGTCGGTGATGTTCTGCGCGGTGAACTTGTCGGCATCCTCGGCACCCTTCGAAGTGAGCAGGACGGAGAAGTCACCCAGGTCGCCCAGACGGACCTTCTTGCCCTCGAGCAGCATCTCTCTCATGCAGTCCACTGCCATGTAGAGGATGGCGCTGATGTCGGCTCTGGAGTACACGCTGCCATGAGAGGTGATGTGCTTGGCAAACTTCTCGATGGTCATGATGTCGGTGTACTGTGACACGGCGAAGGCGTTCTGCTTCTCGGTCTTCACGAGGTTGAGGTCTTCCTTCTCAGGCTCCCTTCCCTCCTTCTTTGCCTGGTTGATGCGTGACTTTGCCTGGTTGATAGCCAGAAGATTTGCGTTCACGCTACGCATTACGATGCTGTAATTAATCATAGTCGTTTGTGTTAAAAGGTTCATTTTTGCAACTCCCCGGATAGCCCCGTTTCTTGTCCTTTTCGGGGGTCGTCATTGATGACCGGCGCCTGCCATCATTTATCCCCCGCCTCAGTCGTAAGAGATGCCCGTTATCAGGCACCTAAGGCGTTCCTTCGATTGCTGGTGCAAAGATACAACATTTTTGCCCCGATTGCAAGCTTTTACCCCCACTTTCTTTGCAGAAAATGATATAAGTAACTGTAATACAATGAGTTCTGTTGGGATTTTATGCAAAGTTTCTTGCAGCAATGTTGTGAAGAGGCTGAATGACAGATGAAAATACCAGCAGAGCAACAAAAAGTGTCATTAAGGGTCAGTGTCATTAAGGGTCATTAAGAAAAATCCGCTTCGGTCATTAAGAGCTATAGTAAATATAAATAATATTTATATTATTACTATAGATGACATTTTCTCTCCCGAAAACCTTAATGACCCTTAATGACATGACCCTTAATGACCCCAAAAAGGTTAAGGATTAAGAGGTATTTTCTTACTGAGAACTATCTAGTAAGCCATTGATTATAAACGTATTAGAAGATTTTCTTATATATTCTTGTCTTGTTTATCCTGCATTTTTTCTCTCAGGATATTCTGAAATTCGTCCACTTTCCCATCTCTTTCTGTATATTCTTTTTACTTTTCCTACAGAAATGAGGGTAGAAAAATGTGCATTTCTGCCCCATAACTGCATTTTTTACCCTTCTTATTTTTGCCTTCAGAAGGAGTAAAAACTGCCCTTGAAGCCACTTTTTCTGCTCTCCTCATCACTTTTCCCGTTAAATAACGTGATAAAATTAGGTGGTTTCGAAAAGTTTTATTAACTTTGCCTTCAATATCGAGCAAATGACATTGCTCCGTATGAATTAAAGACTTTAAATGTAAGATAAATATGGGTGTAAAATTACATAACAGCTTGACTGTCAACCTTTTAGGGGGGGGGGTAATTCTGAAGAATCAGAATTAGCTTCAAGCCATGCTGCACTTATCAGAGGGCGACTATTATCGTATTTTTATGCGATGGTAGTCGCCCTTTTCGTGTTTTCATTTTTCTCTTGTTCCAGTGATGAAGAGACCGAAAAAAACACTTTTTTCGATTATAAAACTGCATTTACAGCCCATGAATGGGAACTTTTGAAGGCAGAAGGTCGCCTTGGAGCCTTGAAAATAGACATCAAGGAGGCTCCCACCTATTGCCGATTCACCACAGACAGCGTTTATTTCACCGAAAAGGAAATGGTTTACCACTTCGATGAAGCAGGCAAATTAGTGCACGGTGAATACGAAATCAGTCCCTGCGGAAGTTATCCTTACACGATCAAGGACGATGAAATCAAGATAGAAAATCAGATATTTACAATAACCAGCACAGACAGTTCCTACGTTCTCAGCAACGCAGACTGGCGACTTGTGCTTATTAATAAATAAACAATCATGGCTAAGAAACAAGATACCATCAGCATTGGTTTTGAAGAGAAAATATGGAAGGCTGCCGATATTCTGAGAGGCAACCTCAGCGCTTCGCAATACGAGGGCGTTGTGCTCGGACTCATCTTTCTGAAATACATCAGCGACCGCTTCGAACAGAAGTTCCAGGAACTGCAGGGCGACGAATACGCCGACCCGGAAGATAAGGACGAATACACCGCCGAGAACATCTTCTTCGTGCCTGCTGAAGCCCGATGGAGCAAGATTAGTGCTGCTGCCCACACCCCGAAATAGGCGTGGTGATAGATGAAGCACTTACCGCCATTGAGCGTGAAAACGAAAGACTGAAGGGCATTCTGCCTAAGAATTTCGCCCGTCCGGAGCTGGACAAGCGCCGTCTGGGCGATGTGGTAGATCTCTTTACGAACATAGAAATGCAAGATGCTGGCGAGGAGAAAGACCTGCTGGGCAGAACCTATGAATACTGTCTGCAGCAGTTTGCCAGCCTGGAGGGCAAGAATGGTGGCGAGTTCTATACGCCTTCCTGCATTGTCCGCACGCTGGTAGAGATTCTGGAGCCATACGAGGGCAGAGTCTATGACCCTTGCTGCGGAAGCGGCGGTATGTTTGTACAGAGTGCCAAGTTTATAGAGCGCCACAAGGGAAACCTGCGCAAGATTAGTATCTACGGTCAGGAGGCAAACCCTGATACGTGGAAGATGGCGCACATGAACCTTGCCATCCGTGGCTTGGATGCGAACCTGGGCAATGTCTTTGCCGACACTTTCTATGATGACCAGCATCCTACGCTGAAGGCAGATTACATTCTTGCCAATCCTCCTTTCAATCTCAGCGACTGGGGGCAGAGTGCGCTCCAGGAAGACGTGCGCTGGCAGTATGGTTTGCCACCAGCTGGCAACGCCAACTTTGCATGGATGCAGCACATGATTCACCATCTGGCTCCAAACGGAAAGATTGGTTTGGTGCTGGCGAATGGTGCGCTTTCGAGTCAGAGTGGCGGCGAGGGACAGATTCGCCAAGCCATCATCGAAGCCGACCTGGTAGAGGGAATCGTGGCTTTGCCTTCGCAGCTGTTCTACAGTACGGGTATTCCTGTAAGTCTTTGGTTTATCAGCCGCAACAAGGCGCAGAAGGGCAAGACCGTATTTATCGACGCTCGCAATCTGGGCACGATGGTTACTCGCAAGCTTCGTGAGCTGATGCCTGATACGGATATTAAGAAAATCTCTGACACCTTCCATGCTTTCCAGCAGGGAACCTTGGAGGATGAAAAAGGCTTCTGTGCCGTATGCACCACCGAGCAGATTGCTGCTCAAGACTTCATTCTGACTCCTGGCAGATACGTAGGAATCGCCGAAGACGAAGGCGACGGAGTGCCTTTCGAGGAGAAAATGACGAATCTCACCGGTGAGCTGAAACAGCTGTTTGAGGAAAGTAAGAAGCAGGAAGAGAAGATCAGATTGCAGTTGAAGAAAATTGGATGGGAGGTGTAAGAATATGGAACAAGTTAATTCACCATGGGGATTATTACCCAAAGGCTGGCGTCTCTCGACAATAGATGAGGAGAAGGAAAGATTAACGGACTATGTTGCTAATGGTAGCTTTGCTTCATTAGCTTCCAATGTTCATTATAAAGATACGGAGGATTATGCGGTTTTAATTAGATTGGTCGATTTCAATAATGATTTCAGGGGACCTTTTGTATATATTGATGAGCATGCTTATAATTTCCTATCCAAAAGTTCTTTGTCTGGAGGTGAGATTATAATATCAAATGTTGGAGCCAACGTTGGTACTGTGTTTAAATGTCCGAATTTGCCTTATAAAATGTCATTAGCACCAAATGCAATTACAATAAAGCTAAAAGGAGATAATGATTTTTACTATTATTGGTTCAAAAGCAAGATAGGACAGGCTAATATTCAAGCTTTAGTAACAGGTAGTGCACAACCAAAATTTAATAAGACAAATTTTAGGTCTATGTACATTCCGGTTCCGCCGCTTAAAGACCAGCGCCGCATTGCTTCCATTCTTTCTTCTCTCGACCGGAAGATAGAGTTGAACAACAAGATCAATGCTGATTTGGAGGAGATGGCGCAGGCTATTTTCAAGAATTGGTTCGTTGACTTTGAGCCTTTCAAGGATGGTAAGTTCGTGGATAGTGAATTGGGAATGATTCCGGAAGGATGGAAAGTAGGAACCATAGGAGACATTGTTGAGTTTCAAAATGGTTTTGCTTTTTCATCAAAGGATTTTTCTGAAAATGGTGAATATAAGATAATAACAATAAAATCTGTTCAAGATGGTTATTTGGTAACAGATGGTTCTTCAAAGGTTACAGAGTATCCAACGAAGATGCCCGCTTATTGTAAATTACAAAGTGGAGACATTTTACTTTCTCTGACAGGAAATGTTGGAAGATGTTGTCTTGTTACAGAACCAAATCTCTTATTGAACCAAAGAGTGGCTAAGATTAAAGCAAAGGAAAGTTATGATAATTCATTTTCTTATGCTTTATTTCGGTTAAAGGAAACAAAAGAATTATTGATTAGCATATCTCGTGGAACTGCACAGGCTAATTTAAGCCCAGTAGAAGCATCGAAACTTCCAATGGTTATTCCTTCGGAAGATGCAAGGAAAAACTTTTCAATGATTTCTGATACTATAATGGATAAAATTATATCTATTCATATAGAGAACTCCCGCCTCTCCGCTCTCCGCGACGCCCTTCTCCCTCGCTTAATGTCAGGCGAACTGGAAGTCCCGGAATAAGGAGAAGCAACGATTAAAATAACGAGAAAGAAAATATAAAATATTAACAATATGGCAGACGAAAAGAAATTCACCGAAGACGCATACGAGCAAACGCTCATTGCCCTGTTCCGAGACGAACTCGGATATGCGTACGAATGTGGCTACGAGGTGGAGCGCAACTATAAGGAGCCTTTCTATCGTGCCGATTTGGTCGCCTCGATGCGACGGCTTAATCCTCAACTGCCAGCCGATGCAATGGATGAAGGAATCAAGCAAATCACCAACATCAGCATCGGTACTTTAGAACAGAACAACGAGCAGTTTACACTCTGGATGCAAAACGGTCTGGAGGTGGGATTCCTGCAAGATGGCGAAGAACGAACAGCCCTGATGAGGCTCATCGACTTCGACCACCCCGAAAGAAACCTCTTCAAGGTGGTGAACCAGTGGCGAGTAGAAGAGTATAAGAACAAGCGCTGCGATATGGTGGTGATGGTCAACGGATTGCCCCTCGTGGTGGTGGAGCTGAAAAGCGCCATCTCCGAAGACGCAACCGTAGAAGATGCCTACAAGCAGATCAGAAACTATCAGCAGGACGTTCCGAGTCTCTTCAGCTACAACGCCTTCAACGTAGTCAGCGACATGAGCGAGACACGTGCCGGAACCATCACAGCAAACTTTGACCGCTACATGGAATGGAAGACCATAGACGGCTCATACGAGTCAACCCTCTTTGCCGACTATCGCACCTTCTTCCTCGGCATGTTCCAGCAGCAGCGACTGCTCGACATTCTGCAGAACTTCATCTGCTTCGACAAGAACCAGGGCAAATACGCCAAGATTCTTACCGCCTACCACCAGTACTACGCCGTGGGCAAAGCCCTGCAGCGCACCCGTACCGCAGTGGAAGGCAACGGAAAAATCGGCGTGTTCTGGCACACGCAGGGTTCGGGCAAGAGCCTCTCCATGGTGTTCTACGCCCACCAGCTGGTGCAGCGACTGCCCGAAGTAACCATCGTGGTGGTAACCGACCGCAAGGACCTCGACAACCAGCTCTTCGGTCAGTTCTGCCGCTGCCAGGACTTCCTTCGTCAGGAGCCACAGAACGCCCAGAGCCGTGAAGACCTGGGCAATCTGCTCCGTAACCGAAAGAGTGGGGGAATCATCTTCACCACCATTCAGAAGTTTGAAGAAGGCGACTCGGCACTCTCCACCCGCCGCAACATCATCGTGATGACCGATGAGGCGCACCGCTCGCAATACGGCGAGGAGCACTGGGACAACAAAAGCCTGACGATGAAGAAGGGATTCAGCCAGAAGATGAGAGAAGCCCTGCCAGGTGCCTCGTTTATCGGTTTCACCGGAACGCCTATCAGCGACCGTGACAGAGACACGGAGGAAGTGTTCGGCAACTACATCGACGTTTACGACATGAGTCAGGCGGTGGACGATGGAGCCACCCGTCCGGTCTATTACGAGAGCCGTGTGGTGAACCTGAACCTCGATGAAGACACGATGAAGCTGCTGAACGATGAGTTCGACAACCTGGCCGATGAGGGAGCCACCGAGGAGCAGATTAAGCAGGCAAAGCAGGAGCACAGCAGACTGGAAGTACTCCTGGGCGAAGACGCTACCATCGACACGCTGGTTAGGGATATTGTGAAGCACTACGAGGAAAACCGTGCGCAGGAACTCACCGGCAAGGCAATGATCGTGGCACTGACCCGAAGCATCGCCATCAAAATCTACCGCAAGATGCTGGAACTTCGCCCCGAGTGGACGGAGAAGGTAAAGGTGGTGATGAGCGGTTCAAACCAAGACCCCGAAGACTGGCAGCCGATTATCGGCAACGAAGCCTACAAGAAGGAACTGGCAAGAAAATTCAAGGACAACGACGATGAGATGAAAATCGCCATCGTAAGAGACATGTGGCTCACGGGCTTCGATGTTCCGTCGCTCGCCACCATGTACGTATATAAGCCGATGAGCGGTCATAACCTGATGCAGGCAATAGCCCGTGTGAACCGTGTGTTCCCGGGCAAGGAAGGCGGACTGATAGTGGATTACGTAGGCATTGCGCAGGCGCTGAAGAGTGCCATGCAGCAGTACACCAACCGTGACCGCCGCCGCTTTGGAGACCCAGACATCGCCAAGACCGCCCTGGTGAAATGGAAGGAAGAGATGGAAATCTGCCGTGACCAGCTTCATGGTTTCGGCTATTCCGGCTTCTTCGAGCAGGACAACTCGAAGCGTGCCTTCGCCATCACCAGCGGAGCCAACTTCCTGTGTTCTCCAGCCATGGTTCAGCGCAAGAAGAATTTCATGGAGCACAGCAATCTGCTTCATAATGCCACCACGCTTTGCCGTTCGCTTCTGAATGAGCAGCAGAAGGCGGAGGTGTGCTACATGGATGCGCTGCGCGTGATGATGCTCAAACTCTCGCAGAAGGGCAAGATCAGCCGCCATGAAATCAACGAGCGCATCGGTGAGCTGCTCCGTCAGAGCGTGAAGACCGACGGGGTAATCAATCTCTTCGGCGACCGCCAGATAGAGTTCTCGCTCTTCGACGACGCCTTCATCCAGGAGGTGAAGAACATGAAGGAGCGCAACCTGGCGGTGGAACTGCTCACCAAACTGATGAAAGAGAAAATCAAGCAGCAGCAGAAGACCAACGTGGTTCAGAGCGACCTCTTCTCAGACATGCTCAGCCAGAGTCTCTCCAACTATCTGAAAGGCTTGCTCACCAACGAGGAAGTGATAGAGGAACTGTTGAAGATGGCTCAGCAGATGAAGCAGGCTGAGGAAGAGGGCAACGACCTGGGACTTTCGCCCGAGGAGAAGGCATTCTATGATGCGCTCTCCACGCCCGAAGGTGTGCGGCAGGCTTACTCCGACGAGGAGTTTGTGGCACTGACCCGGGAACTGACGGAGGTGTTGCACCGCAACCGCACCATCGACTGGAACCGGAAGGAATCGGCGAGGGCGAAGATGCGAGTGATGGTGAAGCGACTGCTCAAGAAATACAAGTATCCACCTGAGGGTGCAAAGAAGGCGCTGGAGACCGTGATGCGTCAATGTGACCACTGGGCGGATGATGAAGAAAACGTAGCATAAACCCTTTAAAAATTTGAAATAAGAAACAGAAAGAAAATAGAAAGTAATCATAAAAAGATAGACGCTGATTATCTGGCACTTCTACAGTATTAAGAACCTGCAAATTCACAAATTCAGTAAGAAGACGGTGACAGCAAGGCGTCCACTCCTCTACGGCGTGGGCAGTACTTGTTTGTACCTTACTGAAGGTTCTTGCAGATACCTTAATACTGGTACTTACAGGGAACCCCACGCCGCTTATTAATAACAATTCAAACCTAGAAATGTAATATGCAGACAGAGGAAATACCCAATACTGACAATAACTACAATTCTTTTCTGAAGATTTCATCAGAAGAAGATCTATTTGTGGAAGATGAAGTAACAGGAGTCAAGAAATACACTCCAGTAACAACTACTGATGTGGGTCAGTTTAAGAGAGAGGCAGAACATTTGTATAAGGAGATTCAGCATGCTAAGGATGAATTTCTATGGAATGCAGGAAAGCATAAAGGTCTTACCTGTTATTATCATATTTACCTGAATCTTGCCGAGCAGTTGACAGATTTTCTTAAATATATTCATACGCTCCATAAGAAAGTCTACATTTCCATCTACAAGAGCTACGATGATGAATTCATGGGGATTTATACTGATGTTTTAGAGAAGGTGCTCCAGGAAATTCAGACCATCGCCCGGAAGCATTCAGACTATTTGCTCGATAAGGAAGAGGAGTATGGTCAGATTCCCAGTGCTAAGGCTATTTACGAGCAATGCAAGAAGCTTAAAGTTCCTGCCGGAGACGACTTTCCCAAGTTTGATTCCCATTACAGAAACTTTGTCTCTATTGGGTTGAAGATGGCTTTGGCTGAAACCATCTCCACAGTTACCGCTATTTGTGCTGATTTCCTAGCCTTATACAGAACCCGCCTTTTCCGCACCGACCGTGAGGCTGTTATTATTTACCATTATATCAAGCGAATTTTCGACGAACGCACGCTACCTGACCATCTGAAACGTGAGGTAAAGGTAAAGAAACGTCATCTGAGAGAGAGAAGAATAGATATTACCACTTTGAGCTTGCAGAAAGTAATGAATGATATTGAAGGGAAATACAACAATTATACGCTTTGTTCTGATTGGTTTGAGCGAGAGGAGGATGAGGAAGAAGAACTCGTCCGTACGCTAGTCAGGGAGCAGGCTTTGCCCGAGGATTTTGAAACGCTATTTAAGTATCAGGGTGAGCATAAAATGTGGGAGGCAGAAATTGCGAGGGCTGATGATTTTGAGCGTAACAGCGACTCTTTCTTTGCCAAGTGGGTAGATCCTTACAAGTTAGAAAACATGCTGAAGTTCTGGATAAAAGGCAACATTACGTCTCAGCAGAGATGGTACATAGTCTGGTGCCTGATGAAATATACTTTCCACATGGTACGTGATAATCAGGACAAGGCAGCCTTTGCCGCCCGCATGAACCTGATGTTTCCGGATGCAGAAAAGAAATGTGTGGTGGAGTCGTTCCGCAAGCAGGAAACGCAGAAGAACCACAACCACCATTTCTCGGAGTGGCTTGAAGGCTCCGATCCCGATTATCATACCGCCCAGGATCTGTATAATAAGCTGAAGAAGATGGAGGATTATAAGAGAAGTATTTGAGAGAGAAGATTGGAGGGAAGGTGCGATGGGAGGGCGCCTTCCCTGCATATTTATGAGCTAAGGAGAACCTTTAACCCCATTTGTGCTTAAAAATGTTAAGACGTTCCTTTATGGCGCATTTTATTTACTAAACTAAGTCGATTATTGAAAAAAATAGTTACCTTTGTGGTGAGCTTTTTTACAGGTTCACAATAAACAGAATAGACAACTTTAAAATGATAGAATAATGAAAATACTATCTTATAATATTTCGTGGAGCAAGCAGGAAAAGATAGACTGGCTCTTAGGGCAAAAGGGCATAGATGCCTATGTTGTGCCAGAGTGTGGCAATGCTGATAACATCGCAGTTCCTGAAGGCTACTCCTTCTTCTGGACGGGCGACTTCGACTACAAGGGCTTGGGTGTTATCTGCCCTGATAATCACAAGATAGTGTTACCAGACTGGTACAATGAGAATCTGCACTATGCTATTCCGGTTATTTTTGATGATGAGTATCTTCTACTTGCTGTATGGCCAACAGTTCGCAAGGGAATAACTAGTGGTTCTTATATCTCTATCCTTTTGGACATCCTCGAATACTACAAGCCGTATATTAACAAATATAAGACTGTTGTGATAGGTGATTATAATGTAATCTCTAACCCTAATAGTTTCCAAAGAAAAGAATCTCCGAAAGTGTTTGCATGGTTTGAGGAAAATGGGCTGAAATCAGCTCATCATACCTTCCTACATGAAGAGATAGGTAAGGAAAGCCGATTTACCTACGACCATACCGGCAAAGGTAATTGTACCTTCTTCCTGGACTATGCTTTTACAAATACAGAAGTTAAAGACTATAAACTATATTCCTGGGAGGAGTCCAATAGGATGAGTGACCATCTTCCGATCTGTGTTGAGGTCTAGAAATGTGAAATATATTACTTTTTGTACAGCATTTAAACATTGAATATATGAAAGGATATGCAAAGCCATTAAATGAGTTTATCTGTGGACAACAAATCCAATTTGTGATTCCGGTTTACCAGCGTAATTACGACTGGTTACAAGATAATTGCGACCAGTTGTTGAGTGATTTAGTTAAGTTGATACACTCAGGTAGAACATCCCATTTTTTCGGTTCTATCGTAACATCAGTAGCAGGAACCGGCTTCAGTCGTCTCGTCATTGATGGGCAGCAGCGTTTGACAACAATCTCTCTCCTGCTTCTTGCCGGAATAAAAGCCGTCAATGACGGATTGCTTGAAATCTCTAATGAGAGCCGCAAGGATGAAGCTTATGATTTGTTCTTGAATGCGAAATATTGCAATTCAGAGCGCAAGATAAAACTTGTTCCTATTGAAAACGACAGAATTGCTTATGACAAGATCTTCAATGGTGAAGATGAATTGGATGAGGATTCAAAGATTACCCGTAATTTCCGCCATTTCTATGATAAGCTTACAAGAAAGCCGCAACAACTTACATTTGATAATTTGCTTGATGCTGTTGAACATCTTCAGATTATTTCTATAGAGTTGGATGCTGATGATGATGCGCAGCTTATCTTTGAAAGTTTAAATTCAACAGGTCTGGCTCTTACAGAAGCTGATAAAATAAGAAATTACCTTCTGATGTCATTAACAGCAGAAGAGCAACAGTTGTGCTTTAAAAATTATTGGCAGAAGATTGAATCTGCAACAGAAAATAATCCGACAAAATTCCTTCGAGACTATTTAACTATAAAGCAACAGTTACAGCGCCCTGTTCGTCTTTCTAACATCTATTTTGAGTGGAAAAAGTATATGGATGGTCGTGATAGAAAACAAGAAATGGTGGAGATGTTGGATTATGCCCGCTATTACAAGCAAGTTACAGAAGCTCAAATGGAAACAAGCAAATTGTCGGCAAAAATGCGTCATATTTGTAATATAGAATCGGATGTAACCAATGTTTTCTTTATTCAGTTCTTGAAGTATGCGGCAACGAATAATTTATCCTATGATGAAATAGATAAGGTGATTGACGTTGTAGAAAATTATTTGGCAAGACGAATCATTTGCAATATGCCTGGTAATGCTTTAACTCAGGTTTTCTGTGCACTTCATAAGGATGTCCTGAAAAGTATAGCTGAATACCAGTCTGCCGGTGTTCCGTTAACATGTTCTTACTCAGATATTCTTGCATATCATATCATGCGTCGAGATGGTAATTATCAATTGCCAAGAGATGTGCAGTTTGTAACAGCAATTCAAACCCGTGATGTTTATCACATGTTGAAGCCTTATCAGATATTCCTTTTTGAACGATTGGAAAATTCTGTACCTGGAGAATACAATGATGTTGCGGCTGATATGAAAAAGAAAGATGCAACGATAGAACATATAATGCCGCAAACCCTCAATGGTGAGTGGAAGAATATGCTGGGCGACAACTATGAAGAAATTCAAGAGAAATACCTAAATACTTTTGCCAACTTAACGCTTACAGGTATTAATAGTGAATTAAGCAATAAGGCTTTTGAAATTAAACGTGACGGCAAGAACAATGGTGATGTAGTTTGCCCTGGATATAAGGATTCTAAATATCGCCTGACCAAGTGGGTAAGAACATGTGAAAAATGGAGTGAAGAAGAATTGCAAAAGAGAAGTGAAAAAATCGTGAACACATTCCTGCGCCTCTATCCATTGCCAAAGCCGACTTTCAAGCCTTTGGCAAAACCGATAGATGAAGTATCATTGGATGAAGAAACATTCTCTCCTACAAATAGAGTTTTGACAGGTTTCCGTTTTTGGGGTCGTGACTATACGGAAACTACATGGAAGGATATGCTCTTGACAGTGGTAAAGGTGGTCATGGAACAACATGCAGATGTTGTTGATAGTCTTTATGATAAAGAGGGCTTTTTCTGGTCTGAGAAGAATGCTGATGATAGATATTGTACAAAATTAGCACCTCATAAATATTTGTGGACTTCAATGGATAATAGAAGCAAACTCCGCTGTTTGCGATACTTATTCGATAAATGTGACATTGCTGAATCGGAATTAGTTATGTTGCTTGAACCTGTTAAGGAATAAAGTATTCTGAGCTATTATTAACATGACTTTACAAGCGGTTCTGCCTTTTTTATTGTGTGTCGAACTTACTTGCAAAAGTTCTAGTTATAATAAGTAGAAGTTACAAATCGTAAATTAAGATAAGATTATGAAGGATAGATTAGTTTTTGTCGTAGTTCTCTTGTTTGTTGCAGGGCTAACTTGGCTTACACTCACTTTCGTGGATAATCACGATAAGTGGGAAAAGTGCAGTGGGGGACCTCATTATTTTGAATATGAGGGAGAATACCACTCAGAAAAATGGGGAAAGGCGGACTTATATACATGTAGGGATTGCGGCTTTCAGTATATACAATTGCATGGAGTATCGACTAATGAGGAAACCGAAAATGTTATGGCGATAAAGCCAATCTTTTCAAATGAATTTAGTGAATACTACATATTGTATCAAGAAAGTTATTCACTTCCGAAATACATTCATATCAAAGAAGAAGATATAAAACTATTAAAAGTAAAGAATTATGAATAAGAAAGAGACTGGTCTTCCTATAAAGGTGAAAAAGACAGATAGATTCTTTGCCTTCTATAGAAACAAAGGATTCTACCAATTATGGTTACTCTGTTTTATTTTGTCCGTATTTATTTTATGTGAGCTAGATGTTCCTATGTTACTAATAGAATTGGGGGGTATTATAGTTTCAACCATAGCTTCGCTTTTGATTTTTGGAGTAATAATCATGACATCTGATATTTCAGAGGGAGAGTCTCATGGTATGAATAGTCGCATTTCTTCTAGAGTATCTAGCCAAAGTGGTAAAGGACGGTATTCTGCCCAAACAATGCGAATGTTAAAAAGAAATATCAGAAGAAGATGGCTCTAGTATAAACAGCTTTCTTTATTTGCGCTTCATTATGCGTATTTATATTTCCTTATTAACATTGCAAAAATAAGCATTTTTTTCGAATTATAAATATTTGGAGTGTTAAAATGTTGAATGAGGTCTGATTTTAAAAGCTTTTGCCCTTACTATTATATTTGCACTTGGAAAAATAAAGAGGTGAAAATCTT
>OGNN01000684.1_pt1 | contig 18682 bp, 16 predicted proteins | sample 1573461 | NCBI WGS metagenome assembly OGNN01 (sample SAMEA2581998, study PRJEB24529) | metagenome | biome: Human gut stool | place: China | collected 2011
TTTCCACAGAGTGCGGTTTCTCATCCCACACATGGATTTATCGTATATTCAAACAGAAAACGGGCATGTCACCTAGCCAATGGCGCCAACAGTTTGCCTCCATCTAAATATGAATTTTTGTAATTTTACATTAAATACTATTTAAAAAGTAGTAGTTTTCCTAGGAAAGCTACTACTTTTTTTGTGGAAAAGCTACAACTACCATAGGAAAGCTACTATCACTTTCAAAATAAAAAAGCTATTTTTGCAATCGAATCAATAACATAACAGATAATGAAAATGACAAGAGCAGAACCAACCATTTCAATTTCAGATGAAAATCTCATCATGATTGTTGTAGTGATCGTGACTGTGATTATCATAGTGTTCATCCTTGTGATGATACGCGACTACCGTCTCTATCTTGGGAATCATTGGAAAAAGAAATTCAGTTTCGCTGATTTCGTCAAGCAAGAACAATTCTATATTTATATACTGTTGTTCTTCCTTCTTTTGGTAGGTTCGGAATTGTTGTTACAAAACAAGTATTCATTTTAAAACAATAAATAATTATGAAAAAATCGTATCTATCATTATTCATCCTCGCAATAGGAGCGGCGATGTTTACTGCTTGTTCAGACGATGACAACAATGGGGAAAACGGAAATCCCAACATTCCTCTGGCAGAACTATCCAAGCCAAAGGCAAACCCTTGGCTGGCACAAGAGGAATACAGCATCACCCATTTCAATTCGGCTCAGACCGATGCTTTCACTGCAAAAGTAAAGGACGGCACGTTCTATGCCGACCTGACGAAATGCAAGACAACAAGCAGCGGTCCTGTGAACCTCATGACGCTCGCATCCACTTCCCCAAAATATATGTGGGGAATGAGCAGCGACAGAGTGTCTATCATAGACGTATCCAACGGCAATTTTGAAAGACTCGCAGAAGCTGGTTTGCCTGGAATAACAATGAAGAATCAAGAACAGCTCAATATCTTGACATCCAGCTACTCGTCTTACTCAGAACTTGCAACAGCCGTAACCGGAGTGCTAGGTGCTGCCCCACAGATGTCTATAGCCAATGGAAACTATGTGTTGTGCGACAAGGACAACTATGTATATACCAATGCTGGACATATCATGGCAAGATACAAGCTGAAGAACCCAAATAATCCGAAGGATGGCATAGAGCTAGACAGTCAGATTAAGCTCACACCGTATATCAACAACTCTTACACGCTGGTGGGAGCTACCATGACATACGATGGACATTTGCTCGTGGCGGCACAGAATGCTCTTGTTGTACTCAACCGTGAGTTGACCACGGTAGAAGATACCTACCCACTGGCAAGCACCCAAATATTGACGAACTCAATAGCAGTGGATGAGAACGGCGGGGTATATGTGGCAAGCAACGCCAAGGAGGCCAACGGCAAGGGACTCATGCAAAAGCTGATATGCAAGAATGGAAAGTTCTATGACAGCGAGAGCGATGGAGCATGGAAAGCCGAGTATGACGGAGGTCCAATGGCACCATGTATCAAGCTCGGATATGGTACAGGAGCAACCCCTACACTAATGGGATTTGGCAACGACGAGGACAAACTCGTAGTGATAACAGACGGAGCAAAGAGAATGAAACTCGTAGCTTTCTGGCGTGACGCCATACCTGCCGATGCCAAGCCTGTAGATTCCGGCAACAAGCGTTTGGCAGGAACGTTCGACATAACGTGCGGATTACCAGCCTCTACCGAATGGGTACAGTCGGAGCAATCCGTAGTAACCGCAGGATACGACGCTTTTGTGGTGAACAATATCAGCCAGACAACGGAAAAGATAAACGACAAGATTATAGGCGTGCTGGCAATCGGTCCTACCATAGAGACTCCTAGAGGTGTTGAATGCGTGAGCTGGAACACAAAGGAGAACAAGTGGGAGGCTAAGTGGACACGTGCTGACGTCAGTTCACCAAGCATGATTCCTGCTGTAAGCACATCGTCTGAAATGGTATTCGTAAGTGGATGGAACGATGCCACAGGATGGGAAGTAACCGGACTCGACTGGCGCACCGGCACCACACGCCACCGCACAATCCTAGGCAAAGACAATCGGGCCAATGGAGCATATGCCATCATACAGTTCTTTGACAATGGTGACTTACTCTACAACTCGGTTTCTGGACCGTTCAGAGTGGAAATCAAGTAAAACAGAGTGAGAACAAAAAGTATATTAATTTAAAAAAACAGGAAGTATGAACATCAAGCAAATTATCATGACCTCATTGCTAAGTTTTATCACGGCAATGACATTCATCGCATGTTCCGATGACGACAGCAACAACGATATAAAAATCCCTACCGTGTCACCTAAGGAGCAATGGGGCGCAACCCTGAAAGGTGATGGTGAAGTTCTCGGAGCATACCCGGACTTATATTCCAATTATTGGGAATACACCTATGAGATAGATAAAAACAGTGACAAGATTCTATGCCTGAAAGGAGAATATCCTCATTGCAGATATTTCAGCATATCACTATACAATGATAAGACAGGAGACGTTTTTGCAGGCATCGATGACCAGGACATCTCGGCAGATAACGGAAGCACGAATCCTTTCGTCGCAACCACTTCTGGAAAGAACTATTTCACCCTCTATGTGGTGCCAAACGGAACGTCACAAAGCGTAATAGACAAACTTGGAGAGAATGTGGTGAAAGTTAAAGAAGGTGTGAACAAAGTAGCTGTAGTTCTCAGACATTACCTGGGCACTACTGCCGATGGAAGCCAAAAAGATGAATACGCAGGAGTAGAACTGCCAGCCATCACTGCACTCGACATGAACTTGCATGAGACCTACGTGCCAGAACACGTTGTATCAAATGTCTATAAGATAACATCGAAGGTGTTTACACAGAAATCCGACGAAAACAGGGAGATGCCATTCTTCCTTGCTCCAGTTAGCATGTACTATCCAAACAACTCCACGGCATACCTTTATGGAAGAACGCACTTGCGCGAGGACTCTGTGCTCACATTCTCCTTCATACCGGCCACAGTGCCAACAAAGCCTGAGGAATACAGAAAAGCTGTGACACGTTACTGGTCTATCTGCATTGGCTCAGCAAGCGACACACGCTCATATATGTCTATATATGATGCGAAGGCTCGCTATGCCGATGGCAAGAAAGCAACATTTGTGGTTTGCCTGAAAAAGAATCCTAAGCTATCAGCCATACAGAGCAAGGTGGACGAAATGAATGCCAACGGAGAGTATGTCAATCTCTTCGTTTGGGACAGTGAGAAAAAGAACATAGACGGCAATCCTATCGGAGAGGTTGTGGCTGTCATGTATAGGAACATTCTTCCAGACAGGAAATGGAAACACTCCATCGCAACCATGACACCTACTGCTTACAAGGATAAGACTGGCGAACCTATCGACCATGTGACCGATCCCGACAAGCAGCTTGCTCACAAAGCTCTTGGCGACTATGGACCACTTGGTGTAAAGGTAAGCAACGATGATTTCTTGCAGTAATGACCTCAAAGGCACAAAAAAAGGGCTAGCCCATTACCAGGACTAGCCCTCCGTTTTAATTATTTTCTAGGGTGCAATGAAATGTCATCCCGAAAGCTGCTTAGCACGTTATGAGTGATTACTTTACCTCAATGTGCTTAACATCGTCTTTCTTCTCCTCCTTGGCTACCTTAGGAATCTCAATCTTCAAGACACCATCGCTGACCTCAGCAGAAATCTTCTCGTGATTGGCATCCTCTGGTAAAGCATAGCTCTGAGAGTAGCTGCTGTAAGAGAATTCACGACGCAGGTAATGCTCTTCCTTCTTTTCCTCCTTCTTCTCGTTCTTGTTCTCGATAGATACATTCAGATAACCATCCTTATCAATGTTCATCTTGACCATATCCTTCTTCAAACCAGGTGCAGCAATCTCCATGGTGTAAGCTGTAGCATCCTCCTTGACGTTGACTGCAGGAGCAGTGGCGTTCATGTGTGGCATCAATTCGGTATCAAAGAAGTTGTCATTAAACCAACTATTCAACCAATTTGAAACACTATTATTTCTACGAGCTAACAACATAATGTAAAACCTCCAAATTATATTTTTCTCGTCCTCTCTTCGCCTTCCGGCTCTGTCGGGATTTCTAATTGTTTATTAATTTATCCTTTTTCTTAATGAACGCTTCGGCTTTCAGGACTCAAGGATTTCGAGAAACCCTCAAATGTCATTGCTTAGGGTTCTTAACGTTCCTCTTGCCCTTTCGGCTTCCGCTTTCATCTTAGGTATTAGCAAGTTATGTGCCAGGTGAATTTTTATATCAGGAGTGAACAGTTTTTGCCAGAACTGGCAATAAATGCTGCAAAAGTGGCATGAAAGTATAATTAATTTAATCATTTCTGCCAAAATATTCCGTTTTCCCTCCTCAGTCATTCCCGTCTGTTGCTTGAAGAACGAATGTATGTTAAACTTTTAATGAGAATACTTTTTCAAGTGAACTCTATCCTTTCAAGTCCTTATCCACCATGGCGCAGACACAAGAGTCTGACCAGACATTCTCTGCCGTCTCTACCATGTCGATAATGGTATAGATTGGCAGGATGATACCCATGATGCCGATAGGAGCATTGATGCCGGACATCAGAGATAGGGTAAGGAAATAACATCCCATCGGCACTCCTGCATTACCCACTGCTGAGATAACTGAAATGAAGAGCCAGAGAATCATTGTAGTCCAAGGTAAAGGCATTCCTCCATTCTGCATCAGGAATAAGGAGGTTACGAGGATAAAGGCAGCGCAGCCATTCATGTTGATGGTAGTACAGATAGGCAAAACAAAGCGGGAAACCTGATTGGAAACTCCCAGCCTATCTTCTGCTGTCTGCATCGTTACCGGCAACGTAGCAGCAGAACTCTTTGTAAACAGAGCCATTAATACTGCCGGCATCATCTTTCCCAATGTACGCACAGGATTCAAGCCTCTTGCCAAGAGGAAGAGCGGGAGGATGATGAAGAATTGAATGACATTACCTCCCAGGATAACAGCTACGTACTTTCCTAGAGAAGCCATCACGATACCCGCAGAAAACTGGGCTGAGAGTTGTGCTGCAAAGGCAACGATACCCAGAGGCAGAGCCCAGATTAATCCATGAATCAGCATGAAAAGCAGATCCTGCAATCCAAACAATCCTTTCATCACGACGTCTTTCTTATCGCTTGATGGCATTTTGGTTAAAGCAATACCTGCAGCTGCCGCCAAAATCAGGATGGAGAGTACATTTCCTTCGGCAAACGGCTTGATGATGTTGTTGGGTATTACCCCAAGAATATGGTCATAATAGCTGGTTTCTCCCAGCTTTTGGGGAACATCTGCCATACCGCTCTGTACCAAGGCTGTAGGTAAATTGCCTGGAGAAACGATGTTGTAGAGCACCAGTCCCACTGCTGCAGCTGCTATCGTCGTGAGTAGGGTGTAGGTGATGGCGTGGCGGAATATCTTACCGGTATCTGCCTGGTTGCCCAAGGATGCCAGGGTTGTGATGACTGCCAAGGCTATGGTTGGTACTGCCAGAAGCTGGAATAAGCGGGTATAGACTGTGGCGATGAAATTCATCAGGCCATCCAGCCAGCTGATGCCGAACATACCTAAGACTGCGCCTACTATCAAAGCGCCAATCCATAGTGCCAACTGCCGGGTTTGCTTATTTTTCACTCCTTTTTGCTTACTGCTGCCAGCATTGCTATCCGGCTGTCTATTTCCCATATCATTCATTGTTTTTCCCATGATTTTAAATTATTATTTTTTTAGACAAAAGTATTCTCCTTATTCCAGCCCCCACATATCATTCAGCATACTGATCGCTGACTCCGAGCGGAAAACATGGTCGCGGAAGGTGATGATGCCTTCGGGAGCAAGGTGGGCTTCGAAGGAATTCACCAGGAAATCTGCTTCGAGCAGAATGCGATGGTCGAGGCTAGTTACATCCTTATAAGTATGATGATGAGCAATGAGCCAGCAGATTCTTTCAGTCTGTGCGGCTGTGAATCCATCAACTTCTGACAGTACTTTTCTTGCCTCGTCAGGACCCAGTTCTTCCTGGTGCTTGCCATCGCAGTTGCCGTATCTGGCTTGTGAAACGTGAATGCCTACATCGTGAAGAATGGCTGCTGCTTCGAGCACGAAGAGTTCTTCTCCGTTCATTCCCTCTGCTATCGCAATCATACGGGCAAAGTCGTGCACCTTTACGAAATGCTGGATGAGTGGTGCATCGCCACCATCGTACTTAATCATCGCCCTCATCAGTTGGGCGAGTGTCAATTCCTTGTTTGTCATAATCTTATGTTTTTTTAAAAATCAATATTTATATCTACTTAAGATGTTAATCGAAGAGTTTCTTCCAAATCCACAATACCGCTATGGCGCCAATGACGCATAAAATGAAGTTGATACGCTACGCCCCTAGAAGGAAGGTTAATCCGCTGATTCCGATATAGACATAGATGATGTATTTGAGCAGGGAGCCGCTGAGGCGCCTGAACACCCAGGCACCTATCAGATTGCCGATGATAACTCCGGCTATTCCATACACATAACCTATGGAGACCGTGGTGGTGAAGAAACCGTTATAGGCTCTTGCCAGTGTCATCATCAGATTGCCTGCCAGGAAATAGGTCTGTGTCATCGCCAGATAGCGATCCTTGTCGGGCTCTGAACTGACGAAGTAGAGTACGGCTGGTGGTCCCTGCATACCGAAGAATCCTCCCATCAGTCCGCTCAATGTTCCTGCCGTAACCTGCACGGGCAGCGTAGTCTTCACCTTGATGCGCTTGCTGAAGAAGGCGAAGTAGATGCTCACGATGATCAGCGTAATGCCTAGCAATATGTTCAGTATGTGATATTCCATCCGCTTGAGCACAAAGATGGCTCCGATGGAGATGATGATGAAGGTGAACAGAATGGGCAGCAGCCGCCTCCAGGTGATGTACTTGTATTTCTGAATGACGATGATCAGGGAGGTGGTCATCGCCAGGATGCCTGAGAGGGTTGTTGCTTCACCGTATGAGGGCATGATGGAGGGGAGCATCGTCATGATGAAGATGCCAAAACCGAAGCCAGTGGTGCGTTGCACAAAACTGGCTCCGATGCTCAACAGAAAAAGTTCGATGACAATATTGTCCATTCTGTTGTAGGCTTATTGATGGATGTAATCCAGAATCTGCTCTGCATGAATCTTGGTCTTGATCTCCTTTGGAGTGAAGATTTTCTCAATAATGCCTTCTTCGTTGACAAGATAAGTGGTGCGGAGGATGCCGATGGTCTTTCTGCCGCAGGTTACCTTCTCGCCCCAGCAGCCGAGTTCCTGCAAAAGGGTGGTCTCTGTATCGGCAATAAGCGGGAACTGCAGACCCTTGGCTTCTGCAAATTTCTTCTGCAGCGCCTGCTTGTCCTTGCTCACGCCGATAATCTCGTAACCGGCTGCTGCCAGCTCCTCCTTGTGTGCCTGCAGCGAGCAGGCCTCGGCAGTGCATCCGCTGGTGTTAGCCTTCGGATAACTGTAGAGTACTATCTTGCGACCACGATAGTCGCTTGCCTTGATCTCACGTCCGTCCTGGTCAATGCCAAGAATCTCTGGTATTCTATCTCCTACATTCATAATTCTATATTTATTTATATATGTCTTGTTGAAATGCAAAGATAATAAAAATAATGCGAACCGATGTGATTCTTATGATTTTTAACACTATTGATGACAGAACTAACGGTTATCGGTCGAAAGGAAAACGTAAAAGGCAAAAGCAATCAGGGTTTGAATGCTTTTGCCTTTTTGCGACTTGTTATATTACTTCTTGAATCCGAAAATCTTGTTGAAGATTTTCTTTACCACGTTTTCTTTCTTCTGTGGATTTACCACAGGCTCATACTTGCGTGAACCCTGCTTGTCGCCCTTTTTCTGAGCTGGGGCTGGCTTCTGCTGAGGAGCTGCCCCCGGTTTCTGAGGAGCTGCATTCTGCTTCTGCTGGTTGTTTGGATTCTGCTTCTTCTGAGCTACGCCTCTGCCACGACCGTTGCTTCCTGGGCGTACATTGTTTTCTGTACCAGGGCGCTGCTGAGGGTTTGCATTCTCAGCATTGTTACCGTTGTTGCCATTGTTACCATTGCGGCGTTTGTTGTTGTTGCGACGCTTGTTGTTTGGATTGTCGTTGCTTCTTGTCTGTTCGCCTTCCTGGTTTTGTGGATATGGCTTGTTCTGCTGAGGCTTCTTGTTGCCCTTCTTCTGCTGACCGTTCTGCTGATTGTTCTGTCCGTTCTGCTGAGCCTCACCGTTCTGTACCTTTCCTTCCTTAGGAGCTTTCTCCTGTCGGTTGTTAGGGTTGTTTGGCTTGTGCTTATGAGCAGTCTGCTCGCGGTCTTTCTGGCGTCTGTTTTTAGCCTTGGTCTTTTCGCCGTTCTCATTTCCGCCACGTCCATTGCCCTTGCGTCCGTTTCCGCCCTTGCCTCCACGTCCGCCTTTCTTGCTAGGCTTGTTCAGCTTGATATATTCAGGTCCCTCGCCGCATCCCTCAGGAAGCGGCATCTTCTCTACCACCTTCTCCAGGAACTTCTCAATCTGCTGGAACCAGAACATGTCCTCTTCGTTGACGAAGGTGATGGCTCTACCGTCGCGGTTGGCACGGGCTGTACGACCGATGCGGTGAACGTAATCTTCGGTATCGTGAGGCACGTCATAATTGATAACCATCTCGATGTCGTCGATGTCGATACCACGAGCCACGATGTCGGTAGCCACGAGCACGTCATACTGACCGCTCTTGAACTTGAACATCACATCATCACGCTCAGCCTGCTCCAGGTCAGAGTGCATGGCGCCGCAGTTGATACCGGTCTGCTGGAGGGCAGCAGCCAGCTGCTTCACCTTCATCTTGCTGCCGCTGAATATGATGACACGCTTCATGTCGCCAGCCTTGAAGATATCCTTGATGATGGTCATCTTCTGGGTTTCGTAACATACGTAAGCCTCCTGCTTGATTTTCTCTGCAGGCTTGCTCACTGCGAGCTTGATCTCTACCGGATCCTTGAGCAGCGACTTTGCCAATTCCTCAATCTTCTCTGGCATGGTAGCCGAGAACATGATGGTCTGGCAAGTCTTAGGCAGTTTGGCAGCGATGGTATTGATATCCTCTGAGAAACCCATGTCGAGCATGCGGTCGGCCTCGTCGAGGATGAAGAAGCTTACCTTGCTGAGGTCTACGTTGCCCAGCGAGATGTGGGTGATGAGACGTCCTGGTGTAGCGATGACTACATCGGCACCCATGCGGAGACTCTTCAGCTCCTGATCGTAGCGGTTGCCGTCGTTTCCACCGTATACAGCCACGCTGCTCACGTCCTGCAGATAATAGCCGAAGCCCTGCATCGCCTGGTCAATCTGCTGTGCGAGCTCACGGGTAGGCGACATGATGACGCAGTTGATGGCATCCTTAGGATAGCCACCATCATCCAGCTTGCTCAATACAGGCAGCAGATAGGCAGCTGTCTTTCCGGTTCCGGTCTGGGCTACGCCGAGCACATCATGACCTTCTAATATCTCTGGTATACATTTTTCCTGTACTGGGGTGCAGGTGTCGAATCGCATGTCATATAATGCGTCGAGCACGTTGTCGTTTAAATCTAATTCGTCGAAATACATTTTCTTTCTTTTTTTCAATGTTTATTACCTCGGTGCCTTGCGGTAGCAGAAGTATGCCACGAAGGCGTAAATGATGTTAGGCAACCATGCCGCCAGCATTGGCGGGAAGTTTGCCTGGATGGCGAAGGTGGCGCAGACGGTCTGCAGCATGATATAGCCAAAACTCAAAGCCAGACCCAGTCCCAATGCCTTACCCATGCCGCCCTTGCGCTTGCGTGAGGAGAGCGACACGCCGATGATGGTGAGGATGAATGAGGCGAAGGAGGAGGCGATGCGCTTATGATACTCCACCTTGTACTGTACCACATTGCCCGAACCGCGGTTGATCTGCTTGGAGATGTAATCCTTCAGCTCCGGACTGGTAAAGGTTTCCTGCTGTCCCTTGGAGTAGACCAGGTCGGTTGGCTCCATGGTGATGAGCGTATCTTTTTGCATTCCGCTCGTAATCTTCTCTTTCATACCCTGCAGTCGGCGTACCTTCCAGTTGGTTAGTTTCCAGTGGTATTTGGAGTCGCTGATGGTATCATACTGTATTTCTGATGCCGTCAGGTGGCTCACCAGTTTCTTTTCCTGGAACTTGTCTAGACAGAATCCGTAGCCCCTCTTCGAGTTGTTGTCGTAATGTTGGATGTAGGCTATCACGCCTCGGTCCACCTGCAGCTGCACGTTTTCGGCAGAGGTATTCTTCTTCTTGTTCTTGTACATCGTCTCAAAGTTCTGTCGGATGACCGTGCCGTGCGGAATCACATAGGCAGAGAGCGTGTAGGAGAGTGCCGAGAGAAGTACGCAGGTAATCATGTACGGGCGAAGCAGGCGCTTGAACGATACTCCCGATGCCAGCATGGCGATGATCTCTGAATTGCCTGCCAGCTTGGAGGTGAACATGATGACTGCTACGAATACGAACAGCGCACTGAAGAGGTTGGCGAAGTATGGCACGAAGTTGGCATAGTAATCAAAGATGATGGCTCGTGCCGGTGCATGATACTCGGTAAACTTCTGCAGGTTGTCGTTGAAGTCGAACACGATGGCAATGGTGATGATGAGCGCTATCGAGAAGAAGTAGTAACCCACGAACTTCTTGATGATATACCAGTCCAGTCGTTTGATGTATCTCAGTGGGTTGAGATACTTGAGCACCTTGAGGAATCGCAGTTTATGACCAATCCATCTCATCACCTTTCCCATCCAGCTGAGTTTTCTGCCCAGCCATCTGAGAGCAGCGGTGAGCCATCCGAATCGGTGGGCCATGGTTCTGCCGAACTTTAATCTTCTGCGATGTTTTCTGATGTATTTAAAATCTTTCATAAATCAGTATTTTCCGGGAGTAGGAGCCGTCGGGGGCTCCATGCTCCTGAGAGTTCTTACTCCTAACTTCAGTAATTTAAATTCTTCTTCCTAACTGGTCGATGACAGATCGCTTCCACTGTACGAAGTCGCCCTGCTCTATATGCTGGCGCGCATCGGTAACGAGTCGCAGATAGAAAGAGAGGTTGTGGATGCTGGCTATTTGCATCGCCAGGAGTTCCTGTGCCTTGAAGAGGTGGTGCAGGTATGCCTTGCTGGTAATCTGGTCGATTTCGCATCCGTCCGGATCCACAGGGCTGAAGTCCATCTCCCATTTCTTGTTGCGCATGTTCATGGTGCCGTTGTAGGTGAAGAGCATTGCATTTCTACCGTTGCGGGTTGGCATCACGCAGTCAAACATGTCTACGCCTCGCTCGATGGCTTCCAGAATGTTCTGAGGGGTACCCACGCCCATCAGGTAACGTGGCTTGTCCTTTGGCAGGATTTCGTTCACCACTTCTATCATCTCATACATCACCTCGGTAGGCTCGCCTACAGCCAGACCTCCGATGGCGTTGCCGTCTGCTCCCTTGTCAGCGATAAACTTGGCTGCCTCGCGGCGGAGTTCCGGGAAGGTGCAGCCCTGTACGATAGGGAAGAGGCTCTGCTGGTAGCCGTAGAGCGGTTCGGTCTCGTTGAAGCGCTTCAGGCAGCGGTCCAGCCAGCGCTGGGTCAGTTCAAGACTCTTCTTGGCATACTGGAAGTCGCTCTGTCCCGGAGGGCATTCGTCGAAAGCCATCATGATGTCGGCACCGATGATGCGCTCCGTATCCATCACGTTTTCCGGTGTGAAGAAGTGCTTGCTTCCGTCGATGTGTGAGCGGAATTCGCAACCTTCCTCCTTCAGCTTGCGGATGCCTGTGAGCGAGAATACCTGGAAGCCGCCGCTGTCGGTGAGGATAGGGCGGTCCCAGCCGTTAAACTTGTGCAGTCCGCCTGCAGCCTTGATTACCTCAAGTCCCGGACGCAGATAGAGGTGATAGGTGTTGCCCAGGATGATCTGAGCCTTCACCTGCTTTTTGAGTTCTTCGAAGTGTACACCTTTCACGCTGCCCACCGTTCCTACTGGCATGAAGATAGGAGTCTTGATCTGTCCGTGGTCGGTGGTGATGATGCCGGTGCGTGCATCGCTAGCCTTATCTGTTACTTGTAATTCAAATTTCATTTTTAATTCTTTTTGTCATTTTCTGGAATGGTGAAGTTGATAGGGTGTTTTACCTTTTCATCGGTGAGGGCAAATTCCCATACGTCGGCCACGTCTTCTACATAGTGGAAGGATACGCCCTTGAGGTATTTTCCCGGAATCTCTTCGATGTCCTTGCGGTTGTCCTTGCAGATTACGATGTCTGTGATGCCGGCGCGCTTGGCTGCGAGTATCTTCTCCTTGATGCCGCCTACTGGCAGAACCTTTCCGCGCAGGGTGATTTCGCCCGTCATGGCTGTGTTCTTGCGAACCTTGCGCTGGGTGATGGCCGAGGCGATGCTGGTGGCGATGGTAATACCTGCCGACGGACCGTCTTTCGGAGTGGCTCCTTCCGGTACGTGGATGTGGAGATTCCAGTTCTCGAAGATGCGGTAGTCTACGCCCAGCAGGTCGATGTGCGACTTGATGTATTCCAGGGCGATGACTGCCGACTCCTTCATCACGTCGCCCAGATTACCGGTAAGGGTCAGCTTGCCTGCCTTGCCACGGCTCAATGAGGTCTCGATGAAGAGAATCTCGCCGCCCACAGAGGTCCACGCCAGTCCGGTTACCACTCCGGCATAGTCGTTGCCCTGATAGATGTCGCGGTTGAATGGCGGATTGCCCAGGAGTTCCTTCACCTCGTCCATGCCGATGGTAGGATGCTCCAGCTTGCCGTCACATGCCATCTTGTATGCCACCTTTCTCAGGCACTTGTTGATCTGCTTCTTCAGCTGTCTTACTCCGCTTTCGCGTGTATAGTGCTCGATGATGCATTCCAGGGCAGCCTTGTTGAAGCTGATTTTCTCCTCCTGCTTGTCAAGACCGTTGTTCTCCAGTTCCGTAGGTACCAGGTGGCGCTTGGCTATTTCTATCTTTTCCTCGGTAATGTATCCGCCCACTTCTATCAGCTCCATACGGTCGAGCAATGGGCGTGGGATGCTTCCCAGGTCATTGGCTGTTGCGATGAAGAGAACCTTCGAGAGGTCGTAGTCGGCATCCAGATAGTTGTCGTGGAAGGCGTTGTTCTGTTCCGGGTCCAGCACTTCGAGCAGAGCCGATGCCGGGTCGCCCAGGAAGTTGTTCTTGCCCACCTTGTCTATCTCGTCGAGGATGAAGACAGGGTTGCTGCTGCCAGCCTTCTGGATGTTCTTGATGATGCGTCCTGGCATGGCTCCGATATAGGTGCGGCGATGACCGCGTATTTCTGCCTCGTCGTGCAGACCGCCCAATGACATGCGCACGTATTTGCGCTTCATGGCGTCGGCGATGCTCTTGCCGAGACTGGTCTTTCCTACTCCCGGAGGACCGTAGAGGCAGAGTATCGGACTCTTCTGCCCGCCGTTCAGTGCTCTTACAGCCAGGTATTCCAGGATGCGCTCCTTCACCTTTTCCATGCCGTAGTGGTCACGGTTCAGGATTCTCTTGGCGCGTGACAGACTCAGGTCGTCCTCGGTATATTCATTCCAAGGCAGGTCTACCATGGTCTGCAGGAAGCTTATCTGTATGGAGTAGTCGGGACTTTGCGGATGGATGGTGTCCAGCTTGGCAAGTTCCTTCTTGAATATCTTCTGAGTGGCCTCGTTCCAGTTCTTTCCTTTGGCTTTCTCTATGATTTCCTTTCTCTCCGGTCTTCCGTCTCCATCTCCCAGTTCCTTTCTGATGTTTCTTATCTGCTGTTTCAGGAAGTATTCCTTCTGTTCCTCGTCCAGGTCATAGCGGGTCTTCATGCTGATTTCGTTCTGCAGGTGGAGCAGTTTCGATTCCTTGTGCAAAGCCCTGAGGGCTTCCAGCAGACGGTCGTTCAGTGTGTCCTGTTCCAGCATCTTCATTTTGTCTTCGATGCTGAAAGGGATGGCGCTGCAGATGAAGTTTCCCTGGATGGTGCTATGCGTCATCTCGTTGATGGCATAAACCAGGTCGGTAGGGATATTATCGTTGGCGTTGATATAGCTGATGGTTTCCTTCAGGAGTGTCTGGTGGATGGTTGGGAAATCGGTATCGTTTTCCGCTGGCCATATTTCCGGCAGACTTGTTACGCTGGCGCTATAGTATGGAGTGGTTTTCTCGATTTTCTCCAGGTGACATCTGCCCAGGCACTGGATGATGATGGTCTGGTTGCCCGAACCGTCAGGCATGTTGATTACCTTTACGAGTTTGGCGAAGACACCTGTATCATACAGGTCGGCTTCCTTTGGATGGTCTTCATCCTTGTTCTTCTGGCAGAAGACGCAGAAGATGGTATTTGGCTTGTTAGCCAGTTTTTCTGCCAGATTCTTGCTGGCAGCTCTTCCCACGACTATAGGGATGAGCACAGTAGGAAAGGCAACGAGCTCTCTGGTGCAGAGCATCGGATAGATTCCTGCCGGATTTTCTGTGAGCAATGAGCTTGGATCGCCCTCGAAATCGGCAAACATTTGTATCTGAGTTTCGTTTCTTTTCATTTCTTTTATCGAATTCTTATTTTTAAGGTGCAAAGTTACTCATTTTTTTGCGAATTCGTGTAGAAGTATAGATTATTTAATAAATAAAAGCCGATTTATCTCCGTTATGAGTGGCAAAAGACAGTCTTTTTCCCGATATTTTACAATATATGGCTCTGTTGCACGTTATTATCTCTGAAATGGATAGTTTTGGAAAATAAAAAATAACGAGAGAAGATTTATGGCTGGATTTACATTTAAACAGTTTGAAATACAGCAGGATCGCTGTGCGATGAAGGTGGGCACCGACGGGGTGCTGCTGGGTGCATGGGCTGAGGGTGGACAACGTATACTCGACATTGGGTCGGGTACGGGACTTATCTCGCTCATGATGGCGCAGCGTTTCCCCGATGCTCAGGTTTGGGGAATAGATATTGATCCGGATGCCTGCATGCAGGCTAGGGAGAATGTGGCAGCCAGTCCTTTTGCCGACCGGGTAGGGATAGCGTGCTGCGCCTTGCAGGATTTTTCGAAGCTGGAGGCAGTGAAGGCTGACGGGGGACTTTTTGATGCCATCGTGAGCAATCCGCCTTTCTTTGTGAATGGGTTGAAAAATCCTGACAGTAAGCGTGCGATGGCTCGGCATTCTGACAGTCTGCCGTTCCCGGTTCTGATGAAGGGTGTCAGACGATGGCTTTCCGATGAGGGCGTGTTCTCTGCGATAGTGCCAGCTGATGTGCTGGAGTCTTTTGTGTCAGAAGCCTATTGCTCAGGATTTTCGCTTGTCCGGCAGTGTGGTGTGAAGACGGTGGAGCGCAAGCAGCCCAAGCGCTATCTTGTTGCCTTCTCCAAGCGTCGTGCGGGCATGATGGATAAGTGCACGGAAATCATGACGGATTCTGAAGGAAACCGCTCTGAATGGTATGCGAAAATTACGGAAGAATTTTATCTGGAATAGTGATTGTTTAGTAGTGATTAATTATTAGTGAGTAGTGATTATTTAGTAGTGATTAGTGGGTAATTGCACAGGGATGATGTCAACCCGCAGGCAAATTAATCACTACTCACTACTCATTAATCACTATTTCAAAGGTTCAGTTTCCTTTGCACCATTTTGCTGATGGCCTCCACCTTCTTGCTCTGTCGCTGGATGTCCTTGTGGATATCGTCGCGAACGGCATTCAGGTCGTTGAAGAACTCGGCAATGCCATTCTGTATCACGTTTGGCTTGCGTACGCTCTTGTCAGCAAATGGGTTAACTACCATCTTGATGCCTTTTTCTTCAAGGTGAACATCTATTTCGGCTCCCGTCATAACCGGGTCGCCGTCATAGTGTATCACGCCAGGCTGGCTTCTCGTGATATGCAACTTCTTACAACGGAACGATTTGATTTTTGAGTTTTTGTCGAGTGTCTTGTTGAACATGTCGAAGCTGACCTGCGGAGCCTCAATCACATCGAACGGCTCCATGATGACAACGTCTATCAGTCCGTCGCTCATCGAAGCCTGCGGAGCAATATAGGCATTGTTGCCATATTGCGATGCGTTGGCGCAGGAAATCAGGAACGCCTTGTATTGCTTGGTTCCCGTCTCGTCTTCCAGCGTATACGTCTCCGGCTCATACTTCAGTCCTTCTCTCAGTATGTTTTCTGCATAGCTGATAGGTCCTCTCTTGCCGCTCTCTGCAAATTTCATGCTGACGAAGGCATCGAAGCCCATGCCGCAGGTGCAGAAGAATGGATGACCGTTGATGACGCCATAGTCGAGGTCGTGAATCTTGCATGCGTTGATTACCTCGATGCTCTTCTTCAGGTTCATCGGCAGGAGAAGATGGCGTGCCAGTCCGTTGCCCGAACCGCAAGGCAGAATGCCCAGGGCCGTGTCCGAATGAACCAGCGAACGGGCTACTTCGTTGACGGTTCCGTCTCCCCCCACAGCCACTACGATGTCGGCGTGGTTGTTCTTAGCCTCTGTAGCCAGTTCTGATGCATGTCCTGCTCTTTCAGTCAATTTTATCTCGTACTCAAAAAGCTCTTTGTCCAAAGTTGAATCTATCAGATCCGGAATGCCTGCCTTGCTGGCTGTTCCCGAAATGGGATTCATTATGAAAATTATCTTTTTCTTCATTTTTGTGTCAAGAGTTTAGTGATTTTGTACTGCAAAAGTAATAAAAATACCTAAAATGGCAAGATTTATCATTAAAAAAAACGCTAAAAATAAACTTTCTTAGGAAAATAGCGGATTTATTAGTCTTTTTTTGTATCTTTGCACCCTGAAATGTAGAAAAATAAAAAATCGAAAATAAAGTACACCTATTAATAATGGGACAATTACAAGAAAGATACAAGAATTATCGTGAACCACAGAAGTATATGGCTGCCGGTGTGTATCCATATTTCCGTGAAATCACAAGTAAGCAGATGACCGAGGTTACCGACATTGACGGTCACAAGATTTTGATGTTCGGCTCTAATGCTTATCAGGGTTTAACCAACGACCAGCGCGTTATCGATGCAGCTAAGGCTGCGCTCGACAAGTACGGCTCTGGTTGTGCAGGAAGCCGCTTCCTCAATGGTACCCTCGATTTACATGTGCAGCTCGAGAAAGAGCTCGCTGAGTTTATGGGTAAGGACGAGACATTGTGCTTCTCTACTGGTTTCTCTGTAAACCAGGGTGTGTTGGCATGTGTGGTAGGTCGTAACGACTATATCATCTGTGATGATCGCGACCACGCTTCCATCGTAGACGGTCGCCGTCTCTCTTTCGCTACCCAGCTTCACTACAAGCACAACGATATGGAAGATTTGGAGCGTGTGCTCTCTAAGCTTCCTGAGGATGCTATCAAGCTCATCGTTGTGGATGGCGTGTTCTCTATGGAGGGCGATTTGGCTAACTTGCCTGAGATCGTAAAGCTCAAGCATAAGTACAACTGCTCTATCATGGTAGACGAGGCTCATGGCCTTGGCGTATTCGGCAAGCAGGGACGTGGCGTTTGCGACCACTTCGGTCTGACCGATGAGGTAGACCTCATCATGGGTACCTTCTCAAAGAGCTTGGCATCTATCGGCGGTTTCATCGCATCAGACAAGGATACCATCAACTTCCTCCGTCACAACTGCCGTACCTACATCTTCAGTGCATCCAACACTCCAGCAGCTACAGCAGCAGCGCTTGAGGCACTCCACATCATTCAGAATGAGCCAGAGCGTTTCGAGAATCTCTGGGATGTTACCCACTATGCATTGAAGCGTTTCCGTGAGGAAGGTTTCGAGATTGGTGAGACAGAGAGCCCAATCATTCCTCTTTACGTACGCGATGCAGAGAAGACCTTCGTGGTTACCAAGATGGCTTATGATGCAGGTGTGTTCATCAACCCTGTTATCCCTCCAGCATGTGCTCCACAGGATACATTGGTACGTTTCGCCCTCATGGCTACTCATACCAAGGACCAGGTAGAGCAGGCTGTCCAGATCTTGAAGAAGATTTTCGTAGAGGAAGGCATCATCAAGTAGTATGTATTGAGCAATCATATATATTATATATAATAAGGTATATAGGGCGATTTCGGTATGAAGTTGCCCTATATTCGTATATAAAGGCAGGCGAACAGAGGGAAAAGAATCTTTTTTAGAAAAAAGTTATTCAAAAATTTGGTGAAACAAAAAAAATGTTGTACCTTTGCAGCCGCAAATCAGAAATGATACTTGCCCTAAATGATAAGAGGTTATCATAGAGAAAAAGACGGGGTGTAGCGCAGCCCGGTAGCGCGCCTGTTTTGGGAACAGGTGGTCGCAGGTTCGAATCCTGTCGCCCCGACATTTCTCTCAGATAGTCCTTGGGTAGGTTTAGAAGCGGGGTGTAGCGCAGCCCGGTAGCGCTCCTGTTTTGGGAACAGGTGGTCGCAGGTTCGAATCCTGTCGCCCCGACTTCAAATCATTGTTTCTGGTTATCGCTTCTATTGTTAGCGGGGTGTAGCGCAGCCCGGTAGCGCTCCTGTTTTGGGAACAGGTGGTCGCAGGTTCGAATCCTGTCGCCCCGACTTCAA
>OGNN01000691.1_pt1 | contig 18539 bp, 17 predicted proteins | sample 1573461 | NCBI WGS metagenome assembly OGNN01 (sample SAMEA2581998, study PRJEB24529) | metagenome | biome: Human gut stool | place: China | collected 2011
GGGCGCCATGTGACTGCTCCTCCTTCCGCTGTGGTAAGATTCTTTACTGCATGGAAGGAAAAGCTTGTGAAATCTGCAGCCTGTCCACATTTCTTTCCTTTTCGCTCTGCGCCAAATGCATGTGCAGCATCTGCCACCACAATCACTCTGCCAAGCAGGTATGCAACAACCTCATCAAACTTCGGATCACACTTCACCAGCTTATTTGCAATGCCAAGCACACCCTTTTCGCCGAGTGCCGCCTCATTTTTAGTATTTCTGTTTGCACGCACACTTGTAAGAGGTAAAAACGTAGCCCGACCAAAATGATTGGTCTTCAAAAAGCCAATCATCTTTTTGGCTGTAGCCTCATCCTCAGTGACGATATTCTGGATATTGCCGCTTAAGGCTGTCTCTATCGCAATCTCATAGCGCTTATCCACCTGGATAAGATCTGAAACCACACCGAGAAGCCCCGGATTTTTAGCTTTCTGCTCCATAACACGCTTGATGCTGTTGCCATAGCCGTCATAACGCTCGGCAATATTTTTAAGTGACTCAAGCCTTGAAACAGACTTATGATACTCTGTGGAAGCTTCCTCCATCAGGCGGGCATTCTCCTTAGACTTGTCTCTCCACTCCTTAGCTTTAGTCAAAAGAGCCGACTCCTTTTCCTTTAAACCGGCTATCTCTTCATTGACAGCATTAAGCTTCTTATTAGCCTCATCCAATATATCATCAAGCCCTGCTTCCCTTGTCTTTCTATCTAAAAGACGCTTGGTAAGCTCTGCCTTTCTGATATTAATCTGCTCAAGCATAGTAGCAAAGCGCTGCTGTCTCGACTGTATATCGCCTCTCTCCTGAAGCAGGGCAATAAGCTCATTCTTGCCCTTTTCCAGCCCGTCATTGCAGCGGTTAACCTCTGCAAGCACAGCCTCATGCTCATCAATAGCAAGCTTCTCATTCTGCTTCATCTGCGCTATTTTGGCTTCAAGTGCAGCCTTTTTGTCATCATACTCTTTCCTGCTTTTAAGACGCTCAGCCTTTTCCTTTTCTATAGCTAAAAGACGCGACTGCAAATGCTCATCCGTCATTTCGGCCGTGTGAATCTGCTCCTTTAAAAGCTCTATCTGATTCTCAAGCTTCTGTCTGGTGGATGAAGTGCTTGTGATGCTCTCTCGAAGAGACTCGATACGCTCATCCATCTGCTGCATATCGTTCCCAAGCCTCTCATACTCTGCCTTGATGCTCTCGTATGTGGCGTTGGTCTCCTTTAGCTCGTCATCCGCAATAGCGTATTTCTCATCAGCTGACTTAAGCTCGGTCTCAATGCGCGCTGATTCAAGCAAAAACATGTTGACATCGTAGTTCTTCAGCTCTTCTCTTTTTTTAAGATATGTATGAGCCTTCTCGGACTGTCTCTGTAACGGACCTACCTGCCTCTCAAGCTCTGTCAGGATATCATTGACACGCACAAGGTTCTCCCGCTCATTATCGAGCTTCTTTTGTGCTGTAAGCTTTCTCTTTTTAAACTTCACAATGCCGGCAGCCTCATCAAACAGCTCTCGCCTCTCCTCCGGCTTTCCGCTTAGAATCCTGTCAATCTGACCCTGTCCAATGATGGAATAGCCCTCTTTACCGATACCGGTATCATAGAAAAGCTCCGAAACCTCCTTGAGCCTGCACGGATTACCATTGATGAGATACTCGCTCTCACCCGAGCGGTAAACACGTCTGGCAACCGTAACCTCATTGAAATCAATCGCAAGCGAATGGTCTGAATTGTCAAGTGTGATTGCGACATACGCGTATCCAAGCGGCTTCCTGTTCTCAGTGCCTGCAAAAATAACATCCTGCATGCTGGCACCACGAAGCTGCTTTGCGCTCTGCTCACCGAGCACCCATCTGACCGCATCGGCGACATTACTCTTTCCACTGCCGTTTGGCCCTACAATACCTGTGATGCCGTTGTGGAACTCAAAAACAATTTTGTTGGCAAAGGACTTAAAGCCCTGTACTTCCAAACTCTTTAAATACATTAAAAACTCCTATTCCCTGTTTCTATATAAAAGAAGTGCCTGATATGCAGCCTGCTGCTCCGCCGCTTTCTTTGTGTGGCCTTCTCCCTCGCTGACACGCTCGCCGTCCACAAGCACCGCAACCGTAAACTGCTTGTCATGGTCCGGACCGCTCTCATCAATAAGCTCATAGGAAAGCTGCTCATGCTTGCCCTGTATAAGCTCCTGAAGGATAGTCTTGCTATCATAAAAGAGCTGCTTATTCTCAATATCAGTCATGATGAACCTAAGCACAAACTCCTTTGCATTAGTAAAACCACCATCTAAATAAATTGCTCCAATCACTGCCTCAAGCGCATCAGAAAGAATTGACTTTCTCTTTCTGCCACCTGTATGATCCTCGCCCTTGCCAAGACGTAAGTACTTTCCAAGGTCAAGCGGCTTTGTACAAAGTGCAAGAGTCGGCTCACAAACAATGCTTGCGCGCAGCTTGGTAAGCTCACCCTCAGGCTTTTGCGGATAATTGATAAACAAAAACTCACTTGAAACAATCTCCAAAACAGCATCCCCCAAAAACTCCAGGCGTTCGTTATCAGAATGCTTTTTCATGTGCTTTTCATTGGCATACGAGCTGTGTGTCAGTGCCTGCTCAAGCAGATGCCGATTCTTGAACGTATAGCCTATTTTGCTTTGAAATTCATTTAAATCTGCCATAATTTTTCCTCTATTTCTATATCTATCCATTTTACATATTCCGTGAGTATAACGAAAAGCCCTCATAATAAAGGGCTTTTCATTAGTTAAACATACTACTGCTCGCTTACAGCTTTTTTAATCTGCTCAACAGCATCGCCTACAGTGACGATTTTCTCTGCTTCCTCATTAGGAATCTCGATATCGAACTCTTCCTCGATACCCATGATAATCTGGAATACATCCAGAGAGTCAGCGCCAAGATCATCAATGAAGGTTGACTCCATAGTAACCTCGGTCTCGTCCACGTTAAGTACCTCGACAATAATGTCTCTAAGCTTCTCAAATTCCATTTTTAATACCTCTCATTCCTGTTTATAGTGACCAATCACACAGCAGTACTGCTATCTAATCAGCCGGCTTATTAATAATATATTCTTTAATTTTATCATTAATCTCTTTTTCCTTAAATGTAACACATTGGAAAACAGAGTTAGTGATTTCCTTTGCCTTGGAGCTGCCGTGGGTCTTTACCACAAGACCATTCAATCCTAAAAGCGGTGCTCCGCCGTATTCGGTCGCATCAAATGACTTTAGCGTATTCTTAAGAGCCGGAAGTGCAAGTGCAGCTCCTATCTTGCTCTTTAGTGTGCTCATGAGCCCCTTCTTTATGACTCCGATAAGAGTGGAGCTAAGGCCCTCGTAGAGCTTTAATATGACATTGCCCGTGAAAGCCTCGCAGACTATAACATCGGCATCTCCCTTTGGAATATCCCTTGCCTCAATGCTTCCGACAAAATTGATGTCTGTGCACTCTCGAAGAAGCGGCATGGTCTCCTTTACCAGGGCATTACCTTTCTCTTCCTCTGCACCAATATTGACCAGTGCAACCTTTGGATTCTTCACGCCGACAACATGCTCCATATAGATAGAGCCCATCTTAGCAAACTGTACCAGATGCTCAGCTCTGGCATCCACATTGGCTCCACAGTCTATGAGCAGAGATACGCCCCTCTCAGTCGGAATAAGCGGTGCCAAAGGCGGCCTTTGTATGCCCTTTATCCTGCCGACTATTACCTGTCCTCCGACAAGTACAGCACCTGAGCTTCCCGCCGAAACAAATGCATCAGCCTCTTTATTCTTGACCATATTCATGCCAACAACGATTGATGACTGCTTCTTTCGTCTGATTGCCCCAACCGGTGGCTCTGCCATCTCTATAACCTCAGGCGCATCTACTATCTCTATCTGCTCCTTAGGATATGTATACAAAGAAAGCTCCCTCTCTACCGGTACCTTCTGTCCCACAAGAAATATCTTTATATCATTTCTTTTGTTAACCGCATCTACCGCACCCTTTACTACCTCTGCTGGTGCATTGTCGCCACCCATTGCATCGAGTGCGACCCTTGTTGTACTTTGCATTGTGACCTCCCTGTGCCTGCTAAAAAGCAAACTACTAATTGATTAAATAAAATATACTATAATCATAGGTATAAATCAATAACCAATTCACTACTCTATATGGCTTCCATCATTCTCCCGGACTCATTGAAATAACCTTGCCACAGTTCCATAAATCAGCAGTGCGCTTTGCTGCATCAAGTCTGTCATCGTCCGACTTAAAATCAATATTTACTGAGTGGCATCCGCACTCAAGGCATGTCACATAATATGAGCTGCCGCAGTCCTCCTCGAGAATCCCGGCACCGCCACAGAGCGGGCACTCATAGATTTCAACTAAATCGTCTATATTATTCATGATAGTTTGCTTCCTTCTTTCTTTAATATCTAAATATCCTTTCAGTATAATAACATCCCTGCAAGCTATATACAAGCAAAAAGTACCTTCATTTTATTATGGGATAAAAAAGGGATAAAATCAATCAAAAAAGGATTGAACGATATCGTTCAATCCTTAATTTTACTGGTTTTCTACTATTAGTCCTGAGGAATGATTTCTTTTTTGTTGTATGATCCGCAGTTCTTGCAAACTCTGTGTGGCATCATAAGCTCTCCACATTTGCTGCATTTTACTAAAGTAGGAGCAGACATTTTCCAGTTTGCTCTTCTCTTATCTCTTCTTCCCTTAGAAGATTTATTCTTTGGACAAATTGACATTTGTTTACACCTCCTTAAACTTGTTAAATATATCCTGGAACGCTGCCATTCTTGGATCCGGTACAAAACTATCGCAACTGCAGGTGCCTTTATTCAAGTTCATCCCGCAGACTTTACAAATACCTTTGCAATCGTCTTTGCACAGAACTCTCATTGGCCAGTTCACCAGAATTTCGGCGTAGACAAGTTTATCTACATCGAGTTCAAACCCAATCAGGTAGTCAGTTTCCTCCATCTCTTCATCGACTAATGCTCCGTCTGTGATTTTCAGAGTCTTGTCAATGTCAAAATGCATGTTTGTTGGAACTTCTTCCAAGCATCGGCTGCACGGTATCGCTATGTCTATATCTACAGTCCCCGTGATGTGCACTGCTGCATTCTCCACGTTTGAGATATGAAGTGATATCGGCTGCTTTTTCAGAATAGGATAATCTCCTAAACGCGACTCAAATGATGTGAGCGTAAGCTCTGTCTCAATTGTTGTCTCTTTATTTATAGATTTTACAATGGTTGATATATCAATCATAGTTCTCTCCTATTCACACCTAACCAATTATACATATTGGAGTGGTGTTTGTCAACAAAATTTTATAATTTATCCACAACTTTTTGCTTTTTATTAGCCGACAAGCTTTACTGTCTCACGGCAGATTGCAAGCTCCTCGTTTGTAGGGATGACACATACCTTTACGCTTGAGTCTGCTGTTGAGATAAGTGCCTCCACGCCGCGTGTCTTGTCGTTTGTTACACGGTCAATCTTTATACCAAGGTAACCTAAATATGCCATGATTTTTTCTCTTACAAAGCTTGTGTTCTCACCGATTCCTGCTGTGAATGCGATAGCATCTACTCCGTTCATTGCTGCTGCATATGCTCCGATGTATTTTGCTACTCTGTAGCTAAATACCTCTACTGCTGCGATGGCACGCTTGTTGCCCTCATAATATGCTGCCTCAAGGTCTCTGAAGTCACTTGATACTCCTGACATGCCGGCTACTCCTGACTTCTTGTTGAGCACATTCATCACACCATCGATGTCTAAGTTTTCTTTCTTTGCGATGAACTCCATGATTGAAGGATCAATATCACCTGAACGTGTTCCCATTACAAGTCCCTCAAGCGGTGTAAGTCCCATTGATGTATCTACGCATTTACCGTTTAATACTGCGCTGACTGAGGCTCCGTTTCCAAGGTGTGCTACGATAATCTTTGAGTTGTTTAAGTCCATTCCGAGGTAGCTTGCTGCCTCCTTTGATACGAAGCTGTGGCTTGTGCCGTGGAAGCCGTATCTTCTTACCTTGTACTTCTCATAGTACTCATATGGAAGGCCGTAGAGATATGCTTTCTCAGGCATTGTCTGATGGAAGGCTGTATCAAATACTCCTACCATTGGTACATTTGGCATAAGTGCCTGGCATGCTCTGATTCCGATAATATTTGCAGGGTTGTGAAGAGGTGCGAGGTCGTTGCACTCCTCTACCTGTGCGATTACTTCCTCTGTGATAACTACTGAGTCTGAGAACTTCTCGCCACCGTGCACTACACGATGTCCTACCGCATCGATCTGTGCAAGTGACTTTACTGCGCCTGTCTTTGGATTTACAAGTGCATCGAGTACCATCTGGATGGCCTCTTTATGTGTTGGCATAGGTGCCTCTGTGATTTCCTTATCAAGACCCTCTTTCTGATATACGAGTCTGCCATCGATTCCGATTCTCTCGCAGAGTCCTTTTGCAAGTACCTCCTCTGAATCTGAATTGATGAGCTGGTATTTCAGTGATGAACTACCGCAATTAATTACTAATACATTCATTGTTTTGTCTCCTTTGGTTTAAAATTACAATACTATTGTTAGTATAAACTTATTTTTCAAATGCGACAAGGGTGTTTTTGTGGTATTATGGGTTTGAACTCTAAAAAATACATTATCGATTAAAGGAGCAGCAAACATGAAGGTCACAGGTGTGATTACCGAATACAATCCATTCCACAATGGTCACAAATATCAGCTAGAGCAGATTAAAAGGCAGACATCTGCTGATTATATCGTCGTAGTAATGAGCGGTGATTTCGTGCAAAGAGGTGAGCCTGCCATCATTGACAAATACGAGCGCACACGCATGGCGCTTTTGAGCGGTGCCGACCTGGTGCTTGAGCTTCCATCGGTCTTTGCCACTGCTTCTGCCGAGTTTTTTGCCGGTGGCGGAGTCAGTGTACTCAAAAACACAGGTGTGGCGGACATGCTGTGCTATGGTGTGGAGTCTGTGGACCATGAACTTACAAAGCTTGTGGCTGGCGTGCTTAAGAATCCGCCTGCTGAGTATTCCGCCTCTCTTGCCAGGCTGATTCATGGTGGGATGAGCTTTCCTGCGGCCAGGAGCAGAGCTCTATGTGAATATTTTCAAGATAACTATGATAGTTCTTTAGAGAAGTTAGATGCTTTCATAGCTTCACCCAATAATATTCTGGCCATTGAGTATGAGAAGGCTTTGATGGACTGTGATATTACGGGATTTCCTCTTCAGCGCATCGGGGAAGGATATCACAGCACGGATTCGACAAGTGAGTTTTCTTCCGCTACAGCTGTGCGCGGGGTGATTTCAACTGTATACAATACAGCTAATCATTTGACTGTTAATTCTTCTAACACAAGTCAATTTGGGAATTTAACTGTTCTCAATACGCTGATGCCTGCAGATTGTGCTAAAATTCTTACACATTGTATATCAAATGGTCATATTGTGTTTCCTGATGCTATTTCCGATTTACTCTACTATCGGCTGATTTCAGAAAGAAATGTGGGATATGAGAAATATGCAGACTGCACAAAGGAGCTTTCTGCAAAGATAGTTAAAAATATATATAAATATGAAAGTTTTACGCAGTTTTGTAACTTACTGAAGAGTAAAAATCTGACTTATACGCGTATTTCGAGAGTCCTCACGCATATTTTACTTGGTATTGAGAATGATGATTTTAACATATGTATGGATAATCCTTATCTGCGCATACTCGGTTTCAAAAAATCATCTGGAGAGCTTATGCATCTCCTCAAAAAAAAAGCATCAGCGCCTATTATTACAAAAGTCGCTGATGCTCCGTACGAGCTTATTTCCAAGGATATTTTTGCCGCTGATTTGTATGGCAGGCTGTGTCATTCACAGCAAAATGAGTTTACACATGGGGTTGTAATTATTTAATCTACAGCTCCATTATAATTTCTCTCGCCAGACTTTCCTCTATAGGCTTTGCATACACTCCCGGTGCAAACTCAACAGTGGCTCCTATGCCCTTTTGGAGCACGAAGCGCAGCTTGCCGTCTCTCACCTTTTTATCGGTGTAGAGTTTCTTTACAAGCTCTTCCCTGTCTATATAGTCAGGTATACGTGTCAAAAGACCGGCTCTCTCATAGAGCTTTATCACGCGCTCTGCCTGCTCCTCTGACATATAGCCAAGTCGTGCTGACATAAGTGCCTGTGCTGCCATTCCAATCGACAGTGCCTCTCCATGCAACAGCTTGTAGTCGCTGACAGTCTCGATTGCCCGGCCTACTGTGTGGCCCAGATTTAAGGTTTCGCGAAGTCCCGCCTCTCGCTCATCCTTCATGACCACATTGTACTTGATACGGCAGTTATTTTCCGCGATATACTCACATGCAAATTTCTTGAATGAATATATATCATCCAGATTTTCCTCTATAAATTCAAACATATCCTCGCTGCCTAAGCATGCATGCTTGATGGTCTCTGCCATACCGCTTGCCATCTGGCGCTGTGGCAGTGTTTTCCAGGCAGCTATGTCTATATATACCTTTTTGGGCTGATTGAACAGACCTATGGTGTTGGTAGCAAGAGGTGTATCAATTGCTGTTTTTCCACCTACCGATGCATCTGCCGCCGCTAGAAGGGTGGTTGCATAGTTGATAAACGGCACTCCTCTGCCGTAGGTTCCTGCAATAAAGCCTGATAAGTCGGTTACCACACCGCCACCGACTGCAATGATACAGCAGTCTCTTCTGTACCCCTTTTTAAGCATGGCATCCTCTATCTTTGCCTTTGTCTCACGTGACTTGCTCTTTTCCCCAGCCGGGAAAACAAACAAATCCACTGAGTATCCCGCATGCTTTATTTTCTCACAGATTGGAAGAGCATAAGGATCACGCACATTTGTATCTGTAATCACTGCAAATTTCTTTATCTTGCCCACAAGACCATTTTCCAGGTCAGATACAAGGGTGTCTGAGAGGTTGTAGCCTATCTCAATATCATATGTGTCATCTACTACTTTTTTGAGTTCTACATTGAATATGCTCATCTTTTTCTCCTGTTATGATATATTTTTGTTTCTTTTATGTGGGAAACTGCTACAGTATCCCCACAGCCTGCTTGGCGAGCTTATCTGCCTCTTCGTTGCCCTCTACCCCTGAGTGTCCTTTTACCTTTACAAAAGTAAGCTTTATTTTATCCTTAACTGACATGATGTATTCGTGATAAGCTATAGTGCCTGCCTTGTTTCGCTTCCAGGCCCCTGTGGCCCACATCTCTATGCCCATGTAGTCATAGTATATGACCAGTTCCTTAATTCCAAGCTCTATAGTCTTTTTTATGGCAGCCTCCGCGCCCTTTATCTCTCCGGCTACGTTGCGCATTGTGGCCATCTCGGCATCATTATCAGCCCCCTGCAGCACGTATTTTTCATGTTCAGTCACAAGAAAGCCTCCATAGCCATAGGTGTGTGTTGCTTTGTTGAAGGAGCCGTCTACAAACGCATATGTACTATTTTCGCCGGATGATTTCATACCTGTAATAGTTTTCTCTCCGGCAATAATTTTCTCTCCGTTAATAAATTTTTCTGCCTCTTCTATTGTCTTAAAGCTTTTATACACTGCTCCCGGATATCCGTCAACCATTGCTTTGCAATCGTTCCAGTTCAAATATATCCCGGGAACCTTTCCCTTTTTTACTGCATAGTATTTTGATGCCATGCTTTATTTCTCCTATAACACTCTTGACAAAAATTCCTGTAATCTCTCACTCTTTGGTGCGCCAAATACTTCCTCAGGTGTGCCCTCCTCAGCTATGGTACCCTCATTGATGAACATCACTCTGTTGGCCACTTCTCTGGCAAAGCCCATCTCATGTGTCACGACTACCATTGTCATGCCTGCCTCTGCAAGCTCCTTCATTACTGAAAGCACCTCACCTACCATCTCAGGGTCAAGTGCCGATGTAGGCTCATCAAACAGTATGACATCAGGATTCATAGCAAGTGAACGGATAATTGCCACTCTCTGCTTCTGTCCTCCGGAAAGCTGCGCCGGATATGCATCTGCCTTATCGAGGAGACCTATTCTGGTGAGAAGCTCATCTGCCTTCTTTGATGCCTCATCCTTCGTCATCACACCGAGCTTCACCGGTGCGAGCATGATATTTGCTTTTATTGTCATGTTGGCAAACAGATTGAACTGCTGGAAAACCATGCCGATTTTCTGTCTGGTCACATTGATGTCTGTCGACTTGTCTGTCAGGTCTGTTCCTTCAAAAAGGATTTGTCCTGATGTAGGTGTCTCGAGCAGATTGAGGGAGCGTAAAAATGTAGACTTTCCACAGCCTGACGGTCCGATGATGGCAATTACATCACCTCTGTTTACCTCTGTGCTTATGCCCTTTAATACCTCCTGCTCTCCAAAACTCTTGTGCAGGTCTTTTACCTCTAGTATCACGTTATTATCTTTCATTGCTTCTCAGTCTCCTCTCAAGTTTGCTTACTCCGTGGCTTAAAAGCATCACTATAACCAGATAAATAAGGGCTACAGCAATAAGCGGTATAAATGCCTCGTATGTGTTGCTTCGTATGATATCTCCACCCTTTGTCAGATCCATCATACCAATATAACCACTGATTGATGTCTCCTTTAGGAGGCTGATAAACTCGTTAAGCAGCGCCGGAAGTATATTTTTGACAGCCTGCGGTATGATAACAAGCTTCATGGTCTGGCTGTAGTTGAGTCCTAAGCTTCGTCCTGCCTCAAACTGTCCTATATCTACAGACATGATTCCTGAACGCACAATCTCTGCCACATATGCAGCCGAGTTGAGGCCGAAAGCAATGACTGCTACAAGTATCTTGTTGGTCACAGATGCAAGCACTACATAGTATATGATAAGAAGCTGTATCATGACAGGTGTTCCCCTGATGATGGTCAGGTATGCCTTGCAAATTCCGTTTAATATGGCAAGACCGCCGTTTCTGTCATGGCTGGTTCTGACTATCGCAATTAAAAATCCCAGCACAATACCAAGCATTACGGCAAATATTGTGATAACTATTGTATTGCCAAGACCCTTTACGATATACATGTAACGATTGTCCTTGACAAAGTTGTCATAGAGCTTTTCCTTTATACCGATTGAAGAGCCTGACCGGCTGTCTTTTACGATAATCTCCTGCTTTGTGGTGATATATGTATCGGTAAAATCAACATTTTTCTGTCTGTCCTCTGTCACTGTAAAGCCTGCTGCCCCGACATCCACCTTGCCTGATGATACAGCGGCAATGATTGCGTCAAACTGCATATCCTCTACCTGCATATCCATGCCAAGCTCATCGGCTATGGCCTGCATGATATCCATATCAATTCCTGTGACCTTGTTGTCATCATAGTACTCATATGGAGGGAACTCTGCATTTGTTCCTACCTTAAGTGTACCGTTTGACCTGTCAATGTCCTTCTTCACGTAGGGAGTCTTTCCAACCTGATCCTCAGAGCCGATATAGTTGTCGATGATGCTCTGAACTGTTCCATCCTGCTGCAGCTTTTCAAGCGCAGTGTTTACCTTGTCGCGAAGCTCTGTATTGCCCTTTTTCAGGCAGAATGCATAGTCCTCGTTGGTAAACTCCTCGTCCAGTATCTTAAGCCCTTTGTTTTCTTTTACAAAGGCAAGTGCCGGCTGCTCATCAATAACTACGCAGTCAATCTTGCCGACCTTTAACGCCTGGACTGCATCAGCACCCTTGTTGTATCTCTCTACCTTGGTGCCTGAACCGTCGTTCTCATAATCAGATACATAGATATCTCCTGTGGTACCGAGCTGGACACCTATTTTTGCGCCCTCCAGATCGTCCACACAAGCGACCTTTTTGCTGTCGCTTTTGCCGCATGCGCATAAGCCAACAATGAATGTAGCCATTAATGCTGCCATAAGCAAAATCATAATCGGTTTTTTCTTAATGGATTTCATATTATTCCTCATTTCTGTATAAATATTTATTCACAATTATATCATATTAGTTTATAAAATAAAAGAGCCTGATTTTATCAGACTCTTTTATACCAAATATTTATGCATCGTGCTCCATGTTGCTTAACTTCTTCGCCTGGTCGGCTGCGATACAGGCATCAATTATCTCCTGGATATCTCCGTTAAGAATCTTGTCAAGCTTATAGAGTGTCAGATTGATTCTGTGATCTGTCACACGTCCCTGCGGGAAGTTGTAGGTACGAATCTTCTCAGCACGGTCTCCTGTACCGATCTGGCTTCGTCTCTCCTCTGCCTCTGCATCCTGCTTCTTCTGAAGCTCCATGTCATAGAGCTTTGTACGAAGAAGTGCAAAAGCCTTTTCCTTGTTCTGTATCTGTGACTTCTCAGTCTGGCTGTAGATGACAATACCTGTTGGATAATGTGTCAGTCGGACAGCTGAATCTGTTGTGTTGACACACTGTCCACCGTTTCCGGAAGCACGCATTACGTCAATTCGGATATCCTTGTCATCAATCTTGACATCCACATCCTCCGCCTCAGGCATTACAGCAACTGAGCATGTAGAGGTCTGGATGCGTCCCTGCGACTCTGTCTCAGGCACTCGCTGCACACGGTGTACTCCCGACTCATACTTTAGGATAGAGTATGCACCGGAGCCCTTTACCATGAACTCGACAGACTTCATGCCGCCGATTCCTGTCTCATCGGCATCAAGTGTCTCCACCTTCCAGCCTCTGTTCTCTGCGTAGTGCACATACATACGGTAGATTTCCGCTGCAAAAAGTGCTGCTTCCTCTCCGCCTGCACCGGCACGAATTTCGACGATTACGTTCTTGTCATCGTTAGGGTCCTTTGGCAGAAGAAGTATTTTAAGCTCCTTCTCAAGCTCCTCCACCTGCTCCTTTGAATCCTTAAGCTCTTCCTTTGCGAGCTCTCTCATCTCTTCATCTGATTCCTCATCCAAAATAGCCAGTGAATCCTCGATATTCTGCTTGCACTCTTTATATTTCTTATATGTCTCAACTATAGGAGCAAGGTCACTCTGCTCCTTCATAAGCTTTTTAAATCTGTTTGCATCATTTGCCACATCCGGCTCGCTGAGCAGATTCATCAGCTCTTCATAATGGTGTATAAGATCTTCTAACTTATCAAACATGTTTTTCCTCCTTGCTGTCAAACACTCCCGATACTACCCTGTCATTTCCCGCCAGGTCCTTTATCACATGTACATCGCTAAATCCGGCAAACTGCATCATCTCTGACACCTGTCTGCCCTGGTCACAGCCTATCTCAAAAAGCAGCCTGCCCTGTGGCTTTAGATTTGCCCTGCAATCCTTTATGATGCGCCTGTAAAATAAAAGTCCATCCTCAGAGCCGTCAAGAGCCTCATGCGGCTCAAATACCGACACCTCCGGCATCAGATGCGGTATCTCGTCGCTTCTTATATATGGTGGATTGGATACTATCACATCATACATCTCATCGACATGCTCAAACAGGTCGCTTCTCTCAAAATCAACAAACACGCCGTTAAGCCTTGCGTTTTCCTTTGCCACATTGAGCGCCTGCTTTGAGATATCACAGGCTGCACCGTCCACATTAGTCGTGTTCTTTAAGATGCTTATAATTATGCAGCCGCTTCCTGTACACATATCAAGCACTCTCATACCCGGCTCTATCACCTTGAGTGCCTCCTCTACAAGAGTCTCTGTATCCTGACGCGGTATGAGCACATTGCTGTTCACACGGAATTTGAGTCCCATAAACTCCTGCTCTCCGACTATGTACTGGAGCGGAATACGCTCAGCGCGCTTACTCAGCAATGCTTGATATTCACTTATCTGCTCCTGCGACATTTCCTCATCCATATGCACATAGTAATATGTGTGATTTATCCTGCATGCCATGGCTAAAAGCAGCCATGCATCGTTTTTTGCATCAACTATCTTTGCTTTTTGTAATATGCTTTCCCCAAGTAAAATTGCTTCTCTATATGTCATATATACCTTCTATCCGGCGGTCAATGTGCACACACATTGTTTTCCTCCTGCCATTTCTTCCAGTCAAACACAGCCTCAACAGATGCGATGCCAACCTCTATCATTTCATCATCCGGCTCCTTTGTGGTCATTCGCTGCATTAAAAGCCCCGGAACACTAAGCATGTTGACAACCGTATTGTCATATCTGCCCGCAAGCCTGATAAACTCATAAGATACCCCTGCGATTACAGGAATAAGCACAAGTCGTAACAATAACTGCAGTGGCTTTGAATCCACACGGATAAACATGAAAAACAATATGCTTATGAGCATTACTATAAGCAGAAAGCTTGTACCGCAGCGTTTGTGATGCTTTGAGCTTTTTCTCACGTTTTCCACTGTAAGAGGCAATCCGTGCTCTATGCAGTTGATGCATTTATGCTCAGAGCCGTGATACATAAATGTGCGCTTAATATCAGGGGTCAGCGATATAATTGCTATATACCCCAGAAATATTGCCAGTCTTATAACGCCCTCTATGAACGCTATGAGCATCTGTGAGCTTATCACCTTTTTAAAAAACCCTGAAAGGAAATACGGCAATGCAAAAAAAAGTGCGAGTGCTATGACAATTGACAGTACCACTGTACCTCCAAGCATGGCATTTTCCTGTTTCTTTTCTTTGGCAGCCCTTTTTTTCTTTTCTTCCGCTGTGAGTTCTTCTTCCTTTTTCTTTGAAGCCAAGGTACCTTCATCATCCTCGTCCTCGAAAAATGACGCTGAATACATCAGTGTGCTCATGCCCAGATAAAGCGAATCGACAAAGCTCACCACACCTCTTAAAATAGGAATCTTTCTAACTGCATCAAGCGTCTTTGAATTCTTACGCTTTGACACCTTGACATCTATTTCATGGTCAGGCTTCCTCACGGCTACTGCGTATGTGTCCTTGTTCTGCATCATTACGCCCTCCATGACAGCCTGACCGCCAATACCTGAATACTTCATAAAACCTCTCTATATTCCAAAAAAGGTTGAGGTATATTGCAACCTCAACCTTTCAAGTAACTATATGATTCTATTTCATACCATATTTCTTATTGAACTGCTCAATACGTCCACGAGCCTGGTTAGCTTTCTGCTGACCTGTGTAGAATGGATGGCATTTAGAACAGATCTCAACGTGGATATCTTCCTTTGTTGATCCTGTAACAAATGTATTTCCACAGTTACATGTAACAGTTGCCTGATAATAATCTGGATGGATTCCTTCTCTCATGATTTTCACCTCTTCTATTCTTATCGTTGATTTGTTGCGCTTGTTCTATATTCTTTATGCCCGTATACCCGATTCGCATATGGCACTTACTGCAAGAATATACACGATATAAAAACTGTCCAGAATCTGTAAAAGATTCTTTATCCCGATAAACAGCTTTTAAAGTATAGCATACGCATCATAGTAAATCAAGATATTTTTTTAAATAATTCTATTTTTCTTTACCATTGCGATATATTCTTTATTATTCTTTGTGCGGGCGAACATATTTAAAATATTCTCCACTGCCTCATCTGCACGCATACCATTGTAAGCCTTGCGCATGATCTCCACTGCCTCTAACTCATCCGGGTCAAGCAACAGGTCTTCTCTTCTGGTTCCTGACTTTACAATATCGATTGCCGGGAACACACGTTTTTCGGAAAGTTTGCGGTCGAGTACAAGTTCCATGTTACCGGTTCCCTTAAACTCCTCGAACACAACGTCGTCCATCTTACTTCCGGTATCTACCAGTGCTGTTGCAAGAACGGTAAGGCTTCCGCCCTCTCTCATATTTCTGGCTGCACCAAAGAAACGTTTTGGCATATGAAGGGCTGCCGGATCAAGACCACCGGATAACGTACGTCCACTTGGTGGAACTGTGAGGTTGTATGCCCTTGCAAGACGTGTGATACTGTCGAGCAGGATCATGACATCTTTGTGATGCTCCACGAGACGTTTTGCACGCTCGATGACCATCTCAGATACTCTCTTATGATGTTCCGGCAATTCGTCAAATGTAGAATAAATAACTTCTACATTATCGCCTTCGATCGCTTCCTTAATATCGGTAACTTCCTCCGGTCTTTCATCGATCAGTAAAATGATCAGATGCATGTCCGGATTGGATGCCGTAACTGATTTTGCAATCTCTTTTAATAAGGTTGTCTTACCTGCTTTCGGCTGGGAAACGATCATACCACGCTGTCCCTTACCGATCGGTGAGATCAGATCCACGATCCTCATTGCAACACTGCTGCCCGGTCTCTCTAAACGGATTCTCTCATTAGGGAAAATCGGTGTGAGGTCTTCAAAATTCTTTCTCTGCTGGATCACGCCCGGCTGATAACCGTTGATCGTTGTGATATATAATAATGCAGAGAACTTCTCCTGCTGTGTTTTGATCCTTGTGTTACCGCAGATAATATCGCCTGTTTTCAGGTTGAACTTACGGATCTGGGATGGAGACACATAAACGTCATTCTCACCCGGCAGGTAATTGTCGGAACGGATAAATCCGAATCCATCCTGCATAACCTCAAGAATTCCATTCACAGTGATTCCGCTGTCAAGATTCTTGATCGTATCATCCTGGCTTGCTTCCTCACGCTCTCCCTCTTTTGATCCCTCTTTGGCTGATTCTGCTGAATCTGCTCTTTTTCTCTCCGGTTTCTCGGAAGGAGCTGACTGTTCCTGTTTTTTCTCCGATTCTTTTGCCGCTTTTTCTTTTTCCTTCTTCGCATCCTCTGCAAGCATTGCTTCTACAAGATCGGCTTTCTTCATTGTGGAAGTGCTTTTAATTCCTCTTGATTTTGCTAAATCACGCAAAACCGTTGCTGATAAGCTTTCATATTTTTCTCTCATTCAATGACTCCTTAATCATAATTGTATCATTTGGGAACAACGTCTGAATCGACTAAATGAATCTATAACTGCAATTTATTATACAACACTTTTTACGAAATAGGAAGTCCTAATTTTCTTGATTAATAAAAAAGGAAATGTTATCATTACTTTCAGAGCTTTAAAACGAATATTTACATAAAGGAGACAGTTCATATCATGGATTTAAAAGAAAAAGCATTAGCCATGCATAAAGAGTGGAATGGCAAATTAGAAACGATCGCAAAATCAAAGGTCAACTCCAGAGAGGACCTTGCAATTGCATACACACCGGGCGTTGCCGAACCATGTAAAGTCATTGCAGAAGATAAAGAAGCAGCCTACACTTATACCATGAAGGCAAACACTGTTGCCGTCATTTCCGACGGAAGTGCTGTCTTAGGACTTGGCAATATCGGGCCATATGCCGCTATGCCTGTTATGGAAGGAAAATGTGTTCTTTTCAAAGAATTCGGCGATGTGAATGCTGTTCCGATCTGTTTAGACACACAGGACACCGAAGAGATCATTGCAACCATCAAAAATATTGCTCCTGCATTCGGCGGAATCAATCTTGAGGACATCTCCGCTCCGCGCTGTTTTGAGATTGAGGAACGTTTAAAGGCAATGCTCGATATCCCGGTATTCCATGATGACCAGCATGGCACTGCAATCGTTGTCCTTGCCGGAATCATCAACGGTCTGCGTGTCACTGGCAAGAAAAAAGAAGACTGTAAAGTCGTTGTAAACGGTGCCGGTTCTGCGGGCGTTGCCATCACCAAACTGCTCCTCACTTACGGTTTCAAACATGTGACTATGTGCGACCGCGAAGGTATCATTGGAAAAGATTACCCGAATTTAAACTGGATGCAGAAAAAAATGACCGAGGTAACAAATTTAGAAAATGCTTCCGGTACACTTGCCGATGCATTAAAGGGCGCTGATATTTTTGTCGGGGTTTCCGCTCCAAATATCGTAACTCCTGAAATGGTTGCCTCTATGAATAAAGATTCCATTCTTTTTGCAATGGCAAATCCGGTACCGGAAATCTATCCGGATGAAGCAAAAGAAGGCGGTGCAAAGGTTGTTGCAACCGGACGAAGTGATTTCCCGAATCAGATTAATAATGTACTTGCCTTCCCTGGAATTTTCAGAGGAGCATTTGATGTAAGAGCAAAAGATATCAACGATGAAATGAAGATTGCAGCAGCAAATGCCTTGGCAGATCTGATTACAGATGAAGAATTAAGTCCGGATTATATCATTCCAAAAGCATTTGATAAACGAGTTGGTCCGGCAGTAGCAAAAGCAGTAGCAGAAGCAGCCAGAAAAACAGGCGTAGCCAGAATTTAATTTTTAATTTCACAGTAAAACAGGACAGGAGTCATTATATGAAACGTGAGCTGTTTCATGTAACGGCTCCTGTTTTATTTGAGTATTATTTCTGTTTGTGATAAAATGATTCTAGAAACAGGCTGAGCCTGACTTGAGGAGGAAGAGAATGGAAAAACTGAATTACAGGAGAACCTTTTTTATTGGACTTGCATTTTTGTCCATCTGTGCAT
>OGNN01000700.1_pt1 | contig 18320 bp, 15 predicted proteins | sample 1573461 | NCBI WGS metagenome assembly OGNN01 (sample SAMEA2581998, study PRJEB24529) | metagenome | biome: Human gut stool | place: China | collected 2011
TTGAGTCGTTTCTAATAAAACAGCATAGAATATGAATCCTGAATTATTGCAAAAATATATAGCCGGAAATGCTACTGAAGCCGAAAAGCAGCGTGTGACCGAATGGATACAGGAAAATCCTGAGAACATGCGTGAATATATGGCACAACGGAAGTTGCATGACATGGCATTGTGGCGTACGGAACCTGTGGCGGAGGAGAATAGCCGGGAAAGGAAACATTTCTCGTTACGCGGAGTATGTATGGAAGCTGCCAAGATAGCAGCGGTATTGGCGATCGTCTTGTTGGGTACACATTATTGGACAGGAAAACATCAGGTACCGGAAGACAAAACATGGCAGTCTATTTATGTGCCGGCGGGCCAACGGGCAGAATTGATGTTGGCGGATGGTACGAAGGTTTGGTTGAACTCACGCAGTACCTTGACTTTCCCGGGAAGTTTCAAAGGGAATATCCGAAATGTGAAATTGGATGGTGAGGGTTACTTTGCGGTGACAAAGAATGTGGAACAGCCTTTTATTGTAGAAACGAACAAATGTAATGTGAAGGTGCTGGGTACAGAGTTCAATGTAATGGCTTATGCAGCGGATAGCGTATGGGAAACTTCTTTGTTGGAAGGTGCTGTAGAAATTTTAGTGCCCGGTTCGAATAACAGTGGAATGAGGCTGGAACCGAACATGATGGCCAGCTTGAAAGGCAACAGACTGGTGAAAGGACGCATCAAGGAGGCCGATTATTTTTTGTGGCGTGAGGGCTTGCTTTGTTTCAATGATATATCCGTACGTGATATGATAGAGAAACTGAAACTGTATTATGGGGTGGATATTGTAGTAAATAATACCCGGATTCTAAAGAACCGTTATACAGGTAAATTCCGCACGAAAGATGGGGTGGAACACGTACTGAAAGTTTTGAAACTCAATAATAAGTTTACTTATACAAAGAATGATGAGACAAATGTGATAACAATTAATTAACCCTTAAAAAAGAATATGCCTATGAAATAACACACCTGGTCTAAAAAGGAAATGGGATAGTGCTGCAACACCATCCCATGGAATGTCAATGACTCATTGACAATTTTTTCTCAAATAATCTTAAGTTGAACCTAAAATTAGTAATGCAAATATATGAAAAATATTTTGTATCAGGAATCTATTGTAGAAATTAAACATTTATTCCGTATGATGAGAAACACACTCTTAGCTCTGTTTGTCTTTGCCGGAACAGCCTTTGCCACTGAGTCTTATTCTCAGACAATGAAGGTGACTGTTGTGGCGGATAACGTGTCAACAGGCAAGGTAATCAGTGAAATAGAAAAACAGACAGATTATCTGTTTGTGTATAATGTGAACGAGGTGAATCTGAAGCGCAATGTGAAGGTGAATGCGCAGAACAAATCTGTAGCCGAAGTGTTGAATAAGGTTTTTGAAGGTACTGATATTTATTATGCCATGGAGGGTAAGAATATCATGCTGATGAGCAAGGCGAAAGACGGGGAAGCTGTCCAACAGGCAAATAAAGTGACAGGTATTGTGAAAGATGCGAATGGCGAGCCGGTAATCGGTGCCAATGTAACAGTGAAAGGTCAGTCAATAGGTACGATAACAGATATAGATGGGCGGTTTGTGTTGGATGCCCCGAAAGATGCCGTTTTACAGATTACTTATATCGGGTATGTTTCTCAAGAAGTGAAAGTTTCTGGAAAGAAAGAACTTAATGTAGTATTGAAGGAGGATACAGAAACTCTTGATGAAGTGGTGGTGGTTGGATTTGGTACGCAAAAGAAAGTGAATCTGACAGGAGCTGTAGGACTTGCTACTGCTAAAGAATTAGAATCTCGTCCTGTGACTTCAGCTACACAAGCCTTACAAGGATTGGTACCTGGTTTGCAGATATCAACAAGTACGGGTGAACTGGACAAGACCGCAGATATCAGTATCCGTGGTACAGGAACTATTGGTGAGGGTTCCAGCGGTGCACCTCTTATTCTAATTGATGGAATGGAAGGAGATTTGAATACAGTCAATCCTCAAGACATAGAAAATATTTCTGTATTGAAAGATGCTGCCGCATCATCCATCTATGGTTCCCGTGCCCCCTTCGGCGTAATTCTGGTGACTACCAAATCGGGCAAAAAAGGAAAGACTTCTGTAAACTATAACAATAGCTTCCGTATATCTACTCCTGTAAATATGCCGAAGATGATGGATTCCTACACTTTTGCAAACTTTATGAACACCTCCACCCGCGCGACATCGCTCAGGCGTACTACCGAGCCGTCGGCCTGGCTTTTCACGATGATCGCTTTGAACTGGTCAGGGGTTTGCAGCCGGGACTGCGCGCGCACGGTGGCGGTTAATTGCTGGGCATTGGACGACGGTAGCGCGCCGATTTTACCGGCGGAAACCTGCACGTTCTGCGCCTCAATCGCCGACTGGACGTCGGAAGGCATCAGCGAGTAGGAGGCGAGTTTGGTCGGGTCCATCCAGACGCGCATCGCGTATTCGGCGCCGAATACCTGCAGGCTGCCGACGCCCTCCACGCGCGCCAGCGGGTCCTGCATATTGCTGACCAGCCAGTCGGAGATATCGGAGCTGGTGGCGCGGTTGGTTTTGTCATACACCGCAAGGATCAGCAGAAAGCTGCTCTGCGATTTTTCCACCGTTACGCCGGACTGCTGGACTTCGCTCGGCAGCCGCGATTCCGCCTGCTGGACTTTGTTTTGCACCTGCACCTGGGCGGTGTCCGGGTCGGTCCCCTGCTCAAAGGTGACGGTGATGCTGACCGAGCCGTCGGAGCTGCTGGTGGAGCTGAAGTAGAGCAGATGGTCGAGGCCGGTGAGCTGCTGCTCGATCACCTGGGTGACGCTGTTCTCCAGGGTTTCGGCGGACGCCCCGGTATAGGTGGCGGAGATTTTCACCGCCGGCGGGGCGACGTCCGGGTACTGGCCTACCGGCAGCGTGCGGATCGCCAGCACACCGGCGAGCATAATCAGAATGGCGATCACCCAGGCAAAGACCGGGCGACGCACGAAGAAACGGGAGAACATCAGGCGTTGCCTCCGTTATTGTTGACGGCGACGGCCTTCACTGTCTGTCCGGGGGCCACTTTACCGGTGCCTTCGACAATCAGCTTGTCGCCCGCTTTCAGGCCGCTCAGCACCAGCCATTTATCGCCGTAGGTGTCGCCGGTTTCCACGGTACGCTGCTCAACTTTGTTGGCGGCATCGACCACCAGCGCCGTGGCGTCGCCTTTGGCATCGCGGGTGATCCCCTGCTGTGGGGCGAGGATCGCGTCGTTCATGATGCCTTCATCGATGCGCGCGCGGACGAACATCCCCGGCAGCAGGACGTGCTGCGGGTTGGGGAAGATAGCGCGCAGGGTCACCGAGCCGGTAGATTCATCGACGGCGACTTCGGTGAGCGCCAGACGCCCTTTTTCGGGATAGGTACTGCCATCTTCCAGGGTTAACGTCACGCTGAGGGTGTCGCTGTTGCTGGCCAGGCTTTGCTTGCGTAAACGCAGGAGATCGACGCTGGATCGCGTCAGATCAACATACATGGTGTCGAGCCCGCGGATCGTCGCCAGCGCGGTATCCTGATCGGCGGAGACCAGCGCCCCCGGCGTAACCGACGAGATGCCGATGCGCCCGGCAATCGGCGCGGTGACGGTGGTCCAGTTCAGGTTAATGCGCGCGCTCTCCAGCGCCGCTTTCTTCGATTCCACGCTGGCCTTGTCCTGGGCGCAGGTGGAGGCGGCGTCGTCAGCATCCTGGCGGGAAACGCCGTTATCCCTGACCAGCGACGCGTAGCGCTGGGCCTTCTGGCAATCGGAGACCACCAGCGCCTGGGCCTGTTTCAGCGCCGCCGCCGCTTCGTTCCAGGTCGCGCGATAGCTGGAGGGATCGATCTGGTAAAGGGCCTGCCCGGCCTTCACCATATCGCCTTCGGTAAACAGGCGTTTCTGGATGATGCCGCCTACCTGCGGGCGAACTTCGGCGCTGAGCGAGGCGGTGGTGCGGCCGGTGAGCTGGCTGACTACCGGCACCGGCTGGCTTTGCAGGGTGACCACGCCCACTTCCGGCGTGGGTTGCTGCGGAGCAGATGTCTGCGCATTATCGCATCCGCTAAGGAGAAATAATGCTGTCGCGATGGGAGCTATGATGTATTTCATTATATTTTCTCAAGATATAAGACGTCCGCCCCGTTTATTTAAAAACGAGGGAATAGGTTGGGCGCTGAGGCATTTTCGGGTGAGCGAAAATGACAAAAAAGGAACACAGATGTTCCTGAACGTGATTGTTATTGTGTCTCCGCTGAAGCCAACCTCTTCGGTCTTCAGGAGGTGAAAAGCGCATCTCCTCTGGTTTTGTGGTGAGAATGATCATTCTCATTTTTCCCCATTATACGATCCGTCGCGATAATGGGAAGGTTTTTTTGCTTACTTTTAGAACGCAAAAAATTAAGGCAAATAATCATGGAGAAAATAAGAATATTTTGTGAAAGTGGAGAGGGAAAATAACCATTCGGCAGCGCGATACTGGAGATAGTTAATGACACTAATCATTACAAAAAGCATTAATCCCGACGATCAACAAGAATTGTTTGCCGGTCTGCGGCAGTATAATCAGCAGTATCTCGATGCGGCGCAGTTTGGCGATCTGGGGATTTACTCGCGCGATGCGCAAGGGGTAATGCAGGGCGGGCTGATTGCCAAACGCAAGGGCAACTGGCTGTGCATTGAGTATCTGTGGGTTAGCGAGACGACGCGCGGGCGCGGGCTGGGGAGCGAGCTGATGCAGGAGGCGGAACAGCAGGCGCAGGCGCAAGGCTGCAGCCATCTGCTGGTGGATACCTTTAGCTTCCAGGCGCTGCCGTTTTATCAGAAATTAGGCTATCAGCTGCAGATGTCGCTGCCCGACTTCCCGCACGCAGGCATGCAGCGCCACTATTTGTCGAAGGCGCTGTAACGATCCTGGTATCCCCGGGCGGTCAGGTACCGTACCTGTGGTTGTGCCGGATGGCGGCATAAATGCCTTATCCGGCCTACACAGTCCTCCCGTAGTTTCGCCCCACCCAGGACCGGCAAGCGCAACGCCGCCGGGCAGGATATCAGGCACGGCACCTGTATTCTTGCCGGGTGGCGGCTGTCGCCTTACCCGGCCTACGGTTCGTGCTGTGCGCTCCCTGCGGCATAAGAGACATAGCGCAGAAGAAATATCGGGAGCGCAATCTGCCCGGACATAACACGGGAGTGGTAGCCCTGCTAAGCGTAGCGCGAGCAGGGAAAATCCCGGATGGCGGCGCGTGGCGCCTTATCCGGACTACAAAAGCGTCAAAACCACGCCTTAACCTCCAACGCCATGGCCCATTAACGCCAGCGCGTGGCTGACGATGGTCTGACGGTTGACCGCCTGTAAACGCGGATCGCTGTGGATGCGTGAAAATGGCACCAGCACCAGGCTAATCACCGTGGTAAACAGCAGCTCCGGCGCCAGCGCCGGATTGATCTTGCCTTCCTGCTGCCAGCGACGCACCGTCCCCAGCATCACCTGAAAACGCTCCTCGCCGAAGCGGGCATCCATATGCTGGCGCAGAATCGGCATCTCGCCGATGATCTCCTGCATCCACAGCGGCGCGAACCAGGCGTTTTTCTCCGCCATATGCCCCAGCGTTTCGACCATCATCGTCAGCGCCAGCACCGGGTCCTGTGGATGATCGACAAAGATGCGGCTGATGTGATTGCGCAGCGGCATAAAGCGCTCCTCAATCAGCTGAGTCACCAGCGCATCCCGCGAGCTGAAGTAGTAATGCAGCATCGCCGGTGTCACCCCGGCCTCTTTGGCGATGGCGTTCAACGATACGCGGCCCGCCCCGTCGCGGGCAAACAGCGTCAGGGCGATGTCCATCAACTGTTCGCGGTTGGCGGTACCCGGTTTTTTACCGCGCGGCCGACCCGGGCGGCGGGGAGCATCCTGATCCTTTTGTGCTGTCATGATATGGCGATCTCTTGACCCGACTCATTCTTTCACTAAATATTAATTATGCATTTAATTAATTTCAAGCGAGCGTTGTAATGACTTCTCAAGTCGCTAACCCACCGGTGCAGTCGATACGCCTGCTATTCAGCGCATTGCTGCTGGTGATGCTGCTTTCAGCGCTGGATCAGACCATTGTCTCCACCGCGCTGCCGACGATTGTCGGCGAACTGGGCGGGCTGGACAAGCTTTCCTGGGTGGTCACCGCCTATATCCTCAGCTCCACCATCGCGGTGCCGCTGTACGGTAAATTTGGCGATCTGTTCGGCCGCAAAATTGTGCTGCAGGTGGCGATTGGGCTGTTTCTCGTCGGCTCCGCGCTCTGCGGGCTGGCGCAGAATATGACCCAACTGGTGCTGATGCGCGGCCTGCAGGGGCTCGGCGGCGGCGGCCTGATGGTGATCAGCATGGCGGCGGTCGCCGACGTCATCCCGCCCGCCAACCGCGGCCGCTATCAGGGGCTGTTCGGCGGCGTTTTCGGCCTGGCGACGGTGATCGGCCCGCTGATCGGCGGTTTTCTGGTGCAGCACGCCTCCTGGCGCTGGATCTTCTATATCAACCTGCCGCTCGGCCTGTTCGCGCTGCTGGTGATCGGCGCGGTATTCCACAGCAGCAATAAACGCAGCCAGCATCAGATTGACTGGCTGGGGGCGATTTATCTCAGCATGGCGCTGCTGTGCATCATCCTGTTTACCTCGGAAGGGGGCAGCGTCCATGCGTGGAATGACCCGCAGCTGTGGTGCATTCTGGCCTTCGGCATCGTGGGGATCATCGGCTTTATTTACGAAGAACGGATGGCCGCCGAGCCGATTATTCCGCTGGCGCTGTTCCGCAACCGCAGCTTCCTGCTGTGCAGCCTGATCGGCTTCGTCATCGGCATGTCGCTGTTCGGGTCAGTCACCTTCCTGCCGCTCTATCTGCAGGTGGTGAAGGAGGCGACGCCCACCGAAGCCGGGCTGCAGCTGATCCCTCTGATGGGCGGCCTGCTGCTGACCTCGATTATCAGCGGGCGGATTATCAGCCGTACCGGTAAATATCGCCTGTTTCCGATCCTCGGCACCCTGCTCGGCGTGACCGGCATGGTACTGCTGACCCGCATCACCATTCACTCGCCGCTGTGGCAGCTGTACCTGTTTACCGGCGTGCTGGGAGCGGGTCTGGGGCTGGTGATGCAGGTGCTGGTCCTGGCGGTGCAGAATGCGATGCCGGCGCAGATGTACGGCGTCGCCACCTCCGGCGTGACCCTGTTCCGCTCGATTGGCGGCTCCATCGGCGTGGCGCTGTTTGGCGCGGTGTTCAAGCACGTGCTGCAGAGCAACCTGCAACAACTGCTGCCGGAAGGCGCGGTGCTGCCGCCGGGAATGAATCCGGTGGCGGTCCAGCACCTGCCCGCGGATATCCGCCTCGACTACCTCGACGCCTTCGGCGCGGCGATCCACGCGGCGTTTCTGATGGCGGCCGGCATTATGGCGGTGGCGTTTGTCCTCTCATGGCTGTTAAAGGAGGCGCCGCTGAAGACCGCGACGCATTAAGCGGCCCCGGCGATGTGCAGCAGTGCCTGACGCAGCGCCGGTGCGGCAAAATCGATAAATTTGCGCAGCTTAAGCGGCGCCAGATCCCGAGCGGTATACAGCAAATGGACCGGCGCCGGATCCGGCTCGACGTTTTCCAGCAGCAGACGGAGCTCCCCGTGGCGCAGGCCATCCAGCGCCTGATAATGCAGTAAGCGGGCCACCCCCACCCCCAGCCGCGCGGCATCGGCGGCGCTCTCTGGCGTGGTGACGGATAGCACCGGCGGCAGGTTAATCAGCTGGTCCTCGCGCTCAGCGGCGCGAAAGCGCCAGCCGCGATAGGGCATCGGCGATTCAATGCGGATGATCGGCAGCGCCGCCAGATCGCGCGGCCGCTGCGGCTCGCCGTATTTCGCCAGCAGCGCCGGATGGGCGCAGGCCACAATCCGCATGGTGCCGAGGCGGGTGGCCACCATGCTGCTGTCCGCCAGGTCGCCAATCCGCACCGCCAGATCGACATGGTCGCTCACCAGGTCGGCATTGCGATCGCTGAGCAGCAAACGGACGCGAATTAGCGGGTAGCGGGCGATAAATTCACTGATTACCGGAAGAACGTGCTGGCGTCCAAACATCGTTGGCGCGGAGATCACCAGCTCGCCTTTTGGCTCCTGATATTCGCCCGTCGCCTGGCGTTCGGCGTTTTCCACCTCCTCAAGGATCCGCCGCGCGGCGGCAACATAATCGACCCCGGCGTCGGTGAGCGTCAGTTTGCGGGTGGTTCGCGCCAGCAGGCGTACGCCCAGCGCGCTCTCCAGTTCGCCAATATGGCGGCTGACGGTGGTCAACGGCATATTCAGCGCCCGCGCTGCCGCCGACATGCTCCCCAGCTCGGTCACTTTCACCAGCAGCGCCATCGCGCTTAATCGATCCATTATTCTCCCGTTTTTCGGAAAGATGATTGCCACTTTACCCGTATTATCATTCTTCACAGTACAGTCCATGATGGCGCCAGACAACAGGAGGCGCTATGGCAGCAACCTTTCTCGATATCGCTATCACCCCGGACGTGATGGATGTGCAGCATGAAATGGGCAGCGACTCGCTGTGGCAAACGCCGCGCAGTCGCCGCCAGGCCGACCGCTTCGGCGACAGCGAAGCGGGGATGATCGCCACCCGCGACAGCTTTTATCTGGCGACGGTGTCGCAGAGCGGCTGGCCCTACATTCAGCATCGCGGCGGCCCGCCGGGGTTTCTGCATCTGCTGGATGACACCACCCTGGCGATGGCCGATTTCGGCGGTAACCGCCAGTACATTACTACCGGCAATCTGCGCGGCAGCGACCGGGCCTGCCTGTTTTTGATGGATTATCCGCGCCGTGCCAGGCTGAAAATCTACGCCACCGTCGAGGTCCTGGCGGCAGAGGACCACCCGCAGCTGCTGGCGCAGGTGGCGCCGGCCAACTATCGCGCCCGCATTGAACGTCTGTTTCTTTTTCATTTGCAGGCGTTTGACTGGAACTGCCCGCAGCACATTACGCCGCGCTACAGCGCGCAGCAGGTGGCGGAGTACAGCCAGAACCTGCAGCAACGTATTCATGACCTGGAGCAGGAGAATCAGCGCCTGCAGCAGCAATTAGCCCGTAGAGGAGAGTAAGCATGACCGAACAACGTCCCCCGTTACCGCCGTTTACCCGCGACAGCGCTATCCAGAAGGTCCGCGCCGCGGAAGATGGCTGGAACAGCCGCGATGCGGAAAAAGTCGCCCTGGCCTACACCGTGGATAGCGAATGGCGCAACCGCAGCGAATTTGTCCACGGTCGGGGGCAAATTGTTGAGTTCCTGCAGCGAAAATGGCGCAAGGAGCAGCAATACAGGCTGATTAAGGAGCTGTGGGCATGGCAGGAGAATCGCATTGCCGTGCGCTTCGCCTATGAGTGGTGCGACGACAGCGGCAACTGGTTTCGCTCGTATGGCAATGAGAACTGGGAGTTTGATAAGCATGGATTGATGCAGACGCGCTACGCCTGCATCAACGACCTGCCAATTAGCGAAAGCGAGCGCCTGTTCCACTGGCCGCAGGGGCGCCGCCCGGACGATCATCCGGGGCTCAGCGATCTGGGGCTGTAAAACCGGCGCTGCGCGACGGATTAATCGGCTTTCGGGAAGTCGACCACCGTGTCGTTAACCCGGTTCACCATGTTGGTGAACAGGATGGCGCTGATGGCGCTGATAATCTCAATCACCTGCTGGTCGCTAAAACCGGCGTTGCGCAGCGCGGCGACGTCGGCTTCCGGCAGCGTACCGGTGGTGGTCACCAGGGTCTGCGCGAATTTCACCAGCGCATCAAGCTGCGCCTCTTCCGCATACTCCCCGCGGCGCAGGGCATGGATCTGCTCGCTGCTGAAGCCGGCTTTTTTCGCCATCAGGGTGTGCGCGGCCAGGCAGTAGTCACAGCCGGTGGCTTCGCTGACCGACAGATTAATCGCCTCCAGCTGTTGGGCGCTGAGGCTGCCTTTATGGAGCATCGCATTGTGCGCCAGCGCCTGCTGCAGCGCCGCCGGCGAGTGGCCGCCGATGGTGAGATAGGCGTTCGGCACTTTGCCCATCGCTTTTTTAATCCCGGCGAAAATATCGGCGGCTTTGCCGGTGGCGTCTTGTTCACGGATATCTGCTAAACGGCTCATGGTTAACTCCTGTTGTTATCGAGGGTGTGTTGGCAATGGGGTCATCTTAGGCGCTTGCCGCATGCTAGACTGGCGGTCTTCGTCTCACCTTTTTGTCTTATCGTCTCAGGAGAAGCATGGACAGTCTCAGTCATCTGCTGGCGCTGCTGGCGCCGCGCTGCGAAGTGAACCTGCACTGTCGCTTCGGCGGCCGCTGGCAGGCCGGGCACCAGCAAATGCGCAGCGGCGTGGTGCCCTGGCACGTGGTGCTGCGCGGCGAGGGGCGGCTCAACGTCGGCGGCCAGACCCATCACCTGCGCGCGGGAGATGTCGTCCTCCTGCCCCACGGTTCGCCGCACCTGATGGAGAGCCTGGTGGAGTGGGGCCAGGTGCTGCCGGTGGCGCACCGGTTTAACGGCACGGTGACGGAAATGCGCGCCGGCCCGGCGGAGGGGGCGCTGGAGATGCTGTGCGGCGAATTCTATTTTGGTCCGCACGTCAGCTGGCTGTTCAGTGAAGCATCGACGCTGATCCATCTCCATACCGATGCGCGTGAAGACTGCCCGGAGCTGGACGCGCTGCTTAATATACTGGTGCGCGAGAGCCTGGCGCAGCGTCCCGGCGGCAGCGCTATCGTGCGCAGCCTCGGCGATACGCTGCTGGTGCTCCTGCTGCGCATGCTGCTTGGCGAGCAACAGCCGCCCGGCGGGCTGCTGCGCCTGATGAGCGATGAACGCCTGATGCCGGCGGTGCTGGCGGTGATGGCGACCCCGGAGCAACCGTGGACGCTGGAGAGTATGGCCGCCCGTGCCTTTCTGTCGCGGGCCACCTTCGCCCGTCATTTTGCCCGCGTTTATCACCTGACGCCGCAGGCGTGGCTGTCGCAGCTGCGAATGGCGCTGGCCGCCCGGCTGCTGCGCCTGGAGCGTCAGACCAACCTCGAGGTCATTGCCGAACGCTGCGGCTTTCAGTCGCTGGCGTCCTTCTCGAAGCGCTTCAAAATGCGCTATGGCGTGACGCCGGGCGAGTGGCGCCGGGGCTAGCGCCTCGCGTTTCGCGAAGATGATTTTATTTCCAGTTGTGTGGTTTGCTGTTTATTACCCCACCCGAAAGTCGCTATAGTTTTGCACGAAAAAAACAATGACAGTCAGGACAGACAGGGTGAAGAGGATGAGATTACGTTTACGGGCCGCCGCCGCAGTGATGCTGGCGGGTCTGGCGCTGCTCGGCACCATCGGCGGGAGTCTGTTACAGGCAGTGCATCAGGCCAGTGAGCGCGATGCGGCGGTGCTAACCTTCCTGGTCACCGCCAGCGGGGTGACGCTGGCGGGAATTGGCTCCGCCTTCTGGGGCGTGGTGCTCGGCGGGGTGAGTTACGGCGTGCTATCCGCGCTGCGCCGCCCGTAGCTGGGACGGCGTCAGGCCGGTGGCGGCTTTGACCCGATGGCTGAAATGGCTGGGGGAGCTAAAACCACAGGCCAGCGCTATCTCGGTTAACGGCAGCGCGCTATGGCAGATCAGGTTTTGCGCCTTCGCCATTCGCTGCTGCATGACGTACTGATGCGGAGCCATATTTAGCGACTGACGAAACATACGAGCAAAATGAAACTCACTCAGACCCGCCTGCTGCGCCAGTTCGGTCAGCGCGACGCTGCTGTGGGACTCGGCAATCCATTCGAGTAATTTCAGGCCGCGGGTCAGCGACTGAACCTGACCGCCAGCCTGCTGGGCAGTGGCAGCCGCGGGTTTTCTGCCGCGTTTCGCGGGAATGGGGGTTGTGGCCATCGCGAACTCCTTTTTCTGTATCGTGGAAATAATTTTCGTTTTATTTGGCAATAATGCAATCACAACCGGACTCATCGGAGGAGTGAAGCTGAACATGTCTCATATTGCCCGTTGTTGTCTTTTCCGCTCCGGTGGTTTATGCCAGTATGGTTTGTTGGCTATTTGGCCTGAGTCGAGCGTTGTCGGGAGCAAGTGTGAGCAGCAAAGTTGAGCAACTGCATCAGCAGTTAAAAGAACGTATTCTGGTTCTGGATGGGGGCATGGGCACCATGATCCAGGGCTATCGTCTGAGTGAGCAGGACTTTCGCGGTGAGCGCTTTGCTGACTGGCCGTGCGACCTGAAAGGCAACAACGACCTGCTGGTGCTCAGCAAACCCGAAGTGATCCGCGAGATCCACGACGCCTATTTCGAGGCCGGCGCGGATATCATTGAGACCAACACCTTTAACTCGACGACCATCGCGATGGCGGATTACCAGATGGAATCCCTGTCGGCCGAGATCAACTTTGCCGCGGCGAAGCTGGCCCGCGCCAGCGCCGACGCCTGGACGGCCCGCACGCCGGAAAAACCGCGCTATGTCGCGGGCGTGCTTGGCCCGACCAACCGCACCGCTTCTATTTCGCCTGATGTGAACGATCCGGCGTTCCGTAATATTACCTTTGACCAGCTGGTGGCCGCCTATCGCGAATCCACCCGGGCGCTGGTGGAAGGTGGCGTGGATCTGATCCTGATTGAAACGGTATTTGACACCCTGAACGCTAAAGCGGCTATCTATGCGGTGAAAGAGGAGCTGGAGGCGTTAGGCGTTGACCTGCCGCTGATGATCTCCGGGACCATTACCGATGCCTCTGGCCGCACGCTTTCCGGACAGACCACCGAAGCCTTTTATAACTCGCTGCGTCACGCCGAAGCCTTATCGTTTGGTCTGAACTGCGCCCTCGGGCCGGACGAGCTGCGGCAGTACGTCCAGGAGCTGTCGCGCATTGCCGAATGCTACGTCACTGCGCACCCGAACGCCGGCCTGCCCAACGCCTTCGGCGAATACGATCTGGACGCCGACACCATGGCGACGCAAATTCGCGAATGGGCGGAAGCCGGTTTCCTCAATATCGTTGGCGGCTGCTGCGGTACCACCCCGGAGCATATCGCCGCCATGAGCCGGGCGGTAGCGGGCCTGCCGCCGCGTCAGTTGCCGGAAATTGCGGTGGCCTGCCGCCTCGCCGGCCTGGAGCCGTTGAATATCGGCGACGATAGCCTGTTCGTTAACGTCGGTGAACGAACTAACGTCACCGGCTCGGCGAAATTTAAGCGGCTGATTAAAGAAGAGAAGTACAGCGAAGCGCTGGACGTTGCGCGTCAGCAGGTGGAAAGCGGCGCGCAGATTATCGATATCAACATGGACGAGGGGATGCTCGACGCGGAAGCGGCGATGGTGCGTTTCCTTAACCTGATTGCCGGCGAGCCGGACATTGCCCGCGTGCCGATCATGATTGACTCCTCCAAGTGGGAAGTCATTGAAAAGGGCCTGAAATGTATTCAGGGCAAAGGCATCGTTAACTCGATTTCGATGAAAGAGGGCGTCGAATCCTTTATCAACCATGCGAAACTGGTTCGCCGCTACGGCGCCGCGGTGGTGGTGATGGCTTTCGACGAGGTTGGTCAGGCCGACACCCGCGAACGTAAAATTGAGATTTGCCGTCGCGCCTACAAAATCCTCACCGAAGAGGTCGGCTTCCCGCCGGAAGATATTATCTTCGACCCCAATATCTTTGCCGTCGCCACCGGTATCGAAGAGCATAACAACTACGCACAGGACTTTATCGGCGCCTGCGAAGACATCAAACGCGAGCTGCCGCATGCGCTAATCTCCGGCGGGGTCTCCAACGTCTCCTTCTCCTTCCGCGGTAATGACCCGGTACGTGAGGCGATCCACGCCGTATTCCTCTATTACGCGATCCGCAACGGCATGGACATGGGGATCGTCAACGCCGGTCAGCTGGCCATCTATGATGACCTCCCGGGCGAGCTGCGCGACGCGGTCGAAGACGTGATCCTCAACCGCCGCGATGACAGTACCGAACGGTTACTTGAGCTGGCGGAAAAATATCGCGGCAGCAAAGCGGACGACGGCGCGAATGCCCAGCAGGCGGAGTGGCGCACCTGGGAGGTGAAAAAACGCCTCGAATATTCGCTGGTGAAGGGCATTACCGAATTTATCGAACAGGACACCGAAGAAGCGCGTCAGCAGGCCGCCCGCCCGATTGAGGTCATTGAAGGGCCGCTGATGGACGGCATGAACGTGGTCGGCGATCTGTTCGGCGAAGGCAAAATGTTCCTGCCGCAGGTGGTGAAATCGGCGCGCGTCATGAAACAGGCGGTGGCCTACCTTGAGCCGTTTATTGAAGCCAGTAAAGAGCAGGGCTCCAGTAACGGCAAAATGGTGATTGCCACGGTAAAAGGCGACGTTCATGACATTGGCAAAAACATCGTCGGCGTGGTGCTGCAGTGCAATAACTACGAAATCATCGATCTTGGCGTGATGGTCCCGGCGGATAAAATTCTCAAAACGGCCAAAGAGGTAAACGCGGATCTAATTGGTCTTTCCGGGCTGATTACCCCATCGCTGGACGAGATGGTTAACGTGGCGAAAGAGATGGAGCGCCAGGGCTTTACCATCCCGCTGCTGATAGGCGGCGCGACCACCTCGAAAGCGCATACGGCGGTGAAAATCGAGCAGAACTACAGCGGCCCCACCGTTTACGTACAGAACGCCTCGCGCACCGTCGGCGTGGTGTCTGCGCTGCTCTCGGACACGCAGCGCGACGAGTTTGTCGCCCGCACGCGCAAAGAGTATGAAACGGTGCGTATCCAGCATGGGCGTAAAAAACCGCGTACGCCGCCGGTGACCCTTGCCGCCGCGCGGGAAAACGATCTGGCCTTTGACTGGGAGAGCTACACGCCGCCGGTGGCTCATCGTCTGGGAGTACAGACGGTGGAAGCCAGTATCGAGACTCTGCGCAACTACATCGACTGGACGCCGTTCTTCATGACCTGGTCGCTGGCGGGTAAATATCCGCGCATTCTGGAAGATGAAGTGGTAGGGGAAGAGGCGCAGCGCCTGTTCAAAGACGCTAACGAGCTGCTGGATAAGCTGAGCGCAGAGAAAACCCTGAACCCGCGCGGCGTGGTGGGTCTGTTCCCGGCCAACCGCGTGGGCGACGATATTGAAATCTATCGCGATGAAACCCGCACCCACGTGCTGACGGTGAGCCATCATCTGCGCCAGCAGACGGAGAAGGTTGGCTTCGCCAACTACTGCCTCGCCGATTTTGTCGCGCCGAAGCTGAGCGGCAAGGCGGACTACATCGGCGCCTTCGCCGTGACCGGCGGCCTGGAAGAGGACGCGCTGGCGGACGCCTATGAAGCGCAGCATGATGACTATAACAAGATCATGATCAAGGCCATCGCCGATCGCCTGGCGGAGGCCTTTGCCGAGTATCTGCATGAGAAAGTGCGCAAGGTTTACTGGGGATATGCGGCCAATGAGAACCTCAGCAATGAGGAGCTTATTCGCGAGAACTACCAGGGGATCCGACCGGCGCCGGGATATCCGGCCTGTCCGGAGCACACCGAAAAGGGGACCATCTGGCAGCTACTGGACGTCGAAGCCCATACCGGCATGAAGCTCACCGAATCGTTCGCCATGTGGCCGGGCGCATCGGTTTCCGGCTGGTACTTCAGCCATCCGGATAGCAAGTACTTCGCCGTGGCGCAGATCCAGCGCGATCAGGTCGAAGATTACGCGCTGCGTAAAGGAATGACGCCGGCGGAGGTCGAGCGCTGGTTAGCGCCTAATCTGGGCTATGATGCGGACTAGTCGTCATCTTTCCTTACAACAAACAAGGCGCTCTGTGAGCGCCTTGTCTCTTTATTGAGGTTAACCCCTTATACTGAGATAGGTTCCTGAACTTCGGAAAACCTATAACGATAAGGAGAAGCTGATTCCGTGTTAACTCTGCTACACCTGTTGTCCGCGGTTGCTCTGCTGGTGTGGGGCACGCATATCGTGCGTACCGGGGTGATGCGCGTCTATGGCGCTCGCCTGCGTACCGTTCTCAGTAGCAGCGTAGAGAAAAAGCCGCTCGCCTTCTGCGCGGGTCTTGGCGTGACTGCGCTGGTGCAAAGCAGTAACGCCACCACCATGCTGGTGACCTCATTTGTCGCCCAGGATTTAGTGGGTCTGATGCCAGCGCTGGTGATGGTGCTGGGGGCCGACGTCGGGACGGCGCTGATGGCGAGGGTGTTGACCTTCGATCTGTCGTGGCTGTCGCCGTTGTTGATATTTATCGGGGTGATTTTCTTCCTCGGCCGCAAGCAGACCCGCGCTGGGCAGCTTGGACGGGTGGGGATCGGTCTGGGGCTGATCCTGTTGGCCCTCGAGCTGATTGTCCAGGCCGTACACCCCATAACCCAGGCGAACGGTGTGCAGGTGATTTTCGCCTCGCTGACCGGGGATATCATGCTGGATGCCTTGATCGGCGCTGTATTTGCAATCATTAGCTACTCCAGCCTGGCGGCGGTGCTGTTAACGGCGACGCTGACCGCGGCGGGAGCGATCTCTTTCCCGGTGGCGCTGTGTCTGGTGATTGGCGCCAACCTGGGATCGGGGCTGCTGGCGATGCTTAACAACAGCGCGGCGAACGCGGCGGCGCGCCGGGTGGCGCTGGGCAGCCTGCTGTTTAAGCTGGTGGGGAGCCTGATTATTCTGCCGTTCGTCCATCCGCTGGCCGCGGCGATGCACAAGCTGCCGTTGGCCGAGTCCGAGCTGGTTATCTACTTCCACGTCTTTTACAACCTGCTGCGCTGCATCGCGATGGTGCCCTTTGCCGGACCGATGGCGAAGCTGTGCCAGCGTCTGATCCGCGATGAGCCCGAGCTGGATAACCATCTCAAACCCAAGCATCTCGACCCGTCGGCGCTGGACACCCCGGCGCTGGCGCTGGCCAATGCCGCGCGCGAGACGCTGCGCATTGGTGACGCGATGGAGCAGATGCTGGAGAGCCTGCACAAGGTGATGCATGGCGAACCGCGTCAGGAGAAAGAGCTGCGCCGTATGGCGGATGATATCAACGTACTTTACACCGCTATTAAGCTCTATCTGGCGCGAATGCCAAAGGATGAGCTGGCGGAAGAGGAATCCCGGCGCTGGGCGGAAATTATTGAGATGTCGTTAAACCTCGAACAGGCGTCCGATATCGTCGAGCGAATGGGCAGCGAGATCGCCGATAAATCGCTGGCGGCGCGGCGCGCCTTCTCGGTAGAAGGGTTAAAGGAGCTTGATGCGCTGTACGATCTGCTGCTCAGCAACCTGCAGCTGGCGATGTCGGTCTTCTTCTCCAGCGATGTGCCCAGCGCCCGCCGCCTGCGGCGCAGCAAACACCGGTTCCGCATTCTTAACCGCCGCTACTCGCATGCGCACGTTGACCGTCTGCATCAGCAGAACGTGCAGAGCATCGAAACCAGTACGTTGCACCTGGCGCTGCTGGGGGATATGAAGCGTCTGAACAGCCTGTTCTGCTCGGTGGCTTACAGCGTGATGGAGCAACCGGATGAAGACGACGAACGGGATGACTACTGAGCCATTCCCCGGCGGCGCTGTGCTAACCGGGGTTTTGCGTTTGGACGTCCCGTTGAGGCAGCCCGGATAAGGCGCAATGCGCCGCTATCCGGGAAACGTTAGCCCCCCAGGCTCAGAAGCGGTAGCCCGCAGGCAGGGTTATCGCTTCTTCCCCCGCTTTGAACAACAGCGTCGGGTTCGGGCCACCGAGCGTCGCGTGACCATCGGTGACCTGGATCCAGTTTCCTTCCGGCAAACCAATCACCGTTAATTCCGGCGCCACGACCAGCAGTTCGCGGATACGCTGTTCGCGGGTTTCGCCCTGATGCCCGGTCGGCAACGCGTTGGTGAAGTGCGGGTTAATCTGTAGCGGGAACAGCCCCAGCGCATCAAATCCCTGCGGATCGACAATCGGCATATCGTTGGTGGTGCGAATGGTCGGGCAGGCAAGGTTTGAACCTGCGCTCCAGCCGATATACAGCGCCCCGCGTTTGACGACATCGACAATCGGCGCCAACAGACCGCGGCTGCGGCACTCTTTCAACAGCTGGAAGGTGTTCCCGCCGCCGACGATCACCATCTCGGTGCTTTCAATGGCGGCGATAGGGTCGTCGACGCTGTGGATACCGGTTACGCTGACCGCCATGGGCGCCATAACCGCAGCCACTTTGGCCGTATAATCATCCCAGGATTGCGTCACGCCA
>OGNN01000703.1_pt1 | contig 18292 bp, 17 predicted proteins | sample 1573461 | NCBI WGS metagenome assembly OGNN01 (sample SAMEA2581998, study PRJEB24529) | metagenome | biome: Human gut stool | place: China | collected 2011
TATTCTTTTTTGTGGCTTATAGGGCTGCCAGTATCTTGGCGTTGGCATCATCTACCAGTCCCTCCTCACCACCAATTACCGCAAGCCGATAATTGATGGGGAAATCAGAGATGACAGATACACCTGATACAATTGCCTCTAAACGAACAAAGGGAAACAACCAGTCTTTGGTCGTTCCCCTTTGTTCGTTATATTCATTCTGATTACATCACATGATTGTCAAAATGGCTTTGCATGCATATCATCCCGTCCTTCCTTGTCGATAAAGCGAGCTGCACTCGGCAATTTGAAAGCGAGCTTTCATTGCACTCACTGGCATCGCTTTTTCCCATTAAAGAAGGTATTTTTCTACCTCTCCGTCTCTCCTGCAAGGAGAGCTCCACCTTTCTCACCAAGCCTCTCTTTCCTCAGGAACGAGAGGATGTAACCGCCCTCTGGTGCTCGGAACCGCTACGCTATAAGGTTGGCGGACCAATCAAAGGTCTCGCCAAATTGTGCGGGATGGGACCGCATGGGTATTAGGCATATCACCAATACAGCGTCACCACTATTATATTACAAGTAGTTACACTTATCTTTTTTTGAAAAAAGTTATTTTATATCGTTATTAGAGTGAAGGATTACTAAGCACACTCCTTTAAATTAAACTTAATTTTGTGCTTTCAAACGATTATGCTTTAGATACTCATCCAAAGTATTATCTCCATCTTTATGCACAAAGCATTCTTGCAAGAAACGTCTATAGAAGTCAATACTAGCGAAATACTTTCTTATATCTGCTGTCATTGCCTCAATCCTTTCCTCATCATTATCACCAGGATAATTAGCGATAACAAACTTTTCTATAAATGGTCGGATATTATGATGTTCCTTGTTCTGAGAGAAATAAGCTATCAGTTCATTTTCTATAGGGAAAGAATCAAACTGAGGCCTTGAAGACGATTCATTATAAACAACAGAGCATCCTACAAATGATTTCAACCTAGATTTCTCCAAGAAATCCTTAATTCCAGGTTTCACCATATTCAAGAACTTACGAGCATTTTCACTTAACATCACATGCAATTCATCAGAACTATAGATGCACTCAGGATAAAAATTCGCATTCCCATAACTGTCTTGCTGTGCAAAGCATGGTATCATCTTGCATAATATCTTTTGCAAGATGTAAATGCCACGTAAAGGTTCTTGTATTGATGCGAAGTATTCATGCAGAATACCTTTTATAAGATCTACCATATTCTCATCTATATGAGACTTCAAAAGAATATCCCTATAAAGAGAACCGACTTCGTCTGGGTTATAATTTTTATACTTCTCTGTCCATTCCGTCAACAACAAGAAGAAATTCTTAATGGTATTTTCATCCAAGCCATTCAGCCACTGCTCATCAAGCATTTGGTAAATTGACGATGCCTTACTGAATACACCTACATTAGAATTCTTAATATAAGATTTAATCGTTTCAGGAGATGAACTCTTTAGAAGATTTGTAAAATCAGTTAGGCTCATCTGATATGTATAAGGACGGAAACTGAAATATGTAAGCAATTTATCTTCTCGCCTTATGCTATTTCGCTTAGGCTTGGGTGTATTCCGAGATAGTGGTGGAAACAAAGCATTCAGTAAACGCAAGGAGTTACCTGAGAATTTATAATTTGCTAGCCTTTTCTTATCTTCAAGTTCTAAATATTTAGGATCTGATGGGTATTCATGCACTATGTCCCAAAGATTCTCACGGAATTTATTAAAACCGACTTCGTCAGTATACTCAAACAATAGTATCAAGAAGAGTTCCTTGATATTGAAGTCGGCGACGACCCCTTGCTTAGCTATATAGTCGAGGTTCAGCATGAATACATTTACTAGCCTCTTGGCATCTCGAAAATTTGAAAGATAGTCTCTAAGATAGATCTTATCGCGCCCTAATTCCATTTCCAAGTTATTCAACTGGTTTTGCAAACCTGCATCATAATGGGTATGTGCATAGAGTTCTGTCTTAAACAAATGAGTTAACAAATATCTTTCATATTGTGGAAATTTTAACTCTAATTGGAATATTTTCTTAAGATATTCATCTGGCTTTTTTATTTGGTCATGAAGCGACTGAAGTACATATTCCTTATCGCAAGTCACAATATATACGATGTGGTTGAAATCTGCGGTATTTCTTATCAGTTTCAATACCTCAAAGATTTCCTTACCCTGAAGGCGATCTATGTCGTCTATAAGGATATAGAGTTTACCATCTAGAAGATTCAATCCACTGGATAACTCTTCTCTCAAAACTGATAAATCTTTACCATCACCAAGAGGGAAGACTTCACTAACTTTATCGGCTAAGGATTCATTTCCCCACTTGAACAAGAGTTTTACATATTCATCTATTTCATCTTCTAGCTCAATACCTTGTTCACACAGTTTGCTATTCAAGGCTTGGAAGAAATCTTGAATGATGGTCTCCGTTGAATTACTGAGCCATGGATTAAAATCCATATATACCATCCCATTCTTGTGCATGTGCTCCTTTAGATAACCTAGAAAAGTCGTCTTGCCAGTTCCCCAGCTACCTGTTAGTGATACCGTAAAAGCACCTTCAGCAGCATTAGTTCCTTCTAATCTTGTTAACAAGCTCTCAGCATATTTATCCCATCCTACATTTTGCAAATCTTCTTGTTTCGAACAATCTGCTACAAAGCCTTCAACACCAGCATTAGGGATATCTGATTCCTTAGCCCCAACGAATAATTTATTCAATTCAAAAATGAGGAGGCAAGTTAGAAAGGAGAAAGCTAACGCAAGATACTCTATCGCCATAGGATGTTTCGAGCTACATACAACCACTAACAATATAGATGTTACATAGGAAACACATTTGCTTATCCTAAATACTTTTCGATGCATTTGCTTATTGAGCATATAAACTGCCCCAGTTAAAAGTAGGATAAAGTTGAAAGCATAGAAACTTGGACTATTATGGACTTTGCCAAATATGGATCTACACCATATCATAGCTTGGCTGTCAGATGGCAAAATATCACCAAATAAACAAACCGCCATTATCTCCATATATACCACGAGATAATACCATATATCAGATTTTGAACTATATAGCTTCATTTTCACTTCTGTATATCATCAATACAGCATCCCTACTATATTACAAGTAGTTACACCTATCGGTTTTTTGAAAAAAAAAAATATTTTGTATAGTTATTGCATAAGATAAGCTGCTCTCGGCAATTTGAAAGCAGCTTTCATACAAAGAATACATAAAAGCTAAGTTTTCCGCAGCCTCATGACTATTATATTGCTCAGAATCCTCCCAAATCCTTCTCTGTCTTATACTCCTCCATCCTATCCACGGGGAAACGAGCATTATTCTCTTTGATGGCATCCATAATAAATTGGTCGCATTGCTCGTCCGTCCAATAACCTTTGTTGATAGCAATCTGCAAAATGTCCATCACACCGATATATTCAATGTCATTGGCATCACAATAAGGTGCCACATCACGAAAGTTGCTGCTGGCTATCGTTTCCTGTCCATAGCGAGCCATCGCCATACAGGCACACTCACCATCACCCAAAAGACCATTGTCATGCTTCAACTTAAAAAACTCCCTCTTGATATTCTGGTTCTGACTGGGAAACTTGATTACACAAGTCTTTGAATCCTTAATCCACTCATCGACTTTCTGCTTACGGTTGGCATCGCCGGGATGACGTGTTGCCTCACGATAAACATTCTCGACAACATACAGCTGATGAGGTGACAAGATACCGTTCAATTCCATGATGTGACCTGTGGCTATGAAATGCGCTATGACATCCGCATCAACCAATATGACCTTCGCTCTTGCCATCCAAAGCCTCCTTTCCGAAATCAATGCCCATATCATATAACAAACCAAAATACTTGGCTTGGGAAATCAATCCCTTGTCATAAAGTTGGCGAGCCTTTACATTATAATCTCCTATCAGTTCCTTGCTATGGGTCGGCATATATAAAGAGGTAGGATAACCATACTCCGCAGCACTCCTTATCACATCATGCTGAAATAAACCATAAACCGTCTCGGAAATCAAATCCATCTCCTTGAGTCGATAGAGAAGGCAGGAACGAGAACAACGAAAGTTCTGCTCTATCTTCAATACCGTTGCCATAGAAATAGCATCTCTCTTTCGCTCCTCTACTGGTATTAACGATAGCACGCCATCCCTTGGCAAAAGTAAGCAACGAGCAAAATAATCAGCAGATTGTTCCTCTATGCTCTTTTTGCCATCTTCGTTATCCGTCTCATAGGATACACTAAAATCCTCTTGAAACAACAGGTGATAAAGTTCGTGACAAGCCGTGAAGCGTTGGCGACTATAATTGCTGCTTGTATTGACAAGCATGAATAGTCGCACATCATGCTCCTTACGAAGTATCTTGATAGCCATGCCCTCAAAACCCTCAGACAAAGGTTGAAAACTTGCTATGATATTCTTGTTGCGAAGCATTTGATGAACACTAACAGGCTCATTAAACTTGACTCCTTGCTCTTGGCGAAGAGAAAGGGACAAGAGTTCCAATTGTATTTTATCTGATTTTTTCAAGTTCATTGCTCATCATGATATAGTTCTTTACTATTTGCTGGAAGTGAGATACCTCTTCAAGATTAGCCACACCATCACGTCGGAAAGCGTATGCAAAGTTCACTTGCTCCATGTTACCTTCGAGTATGTCATACTCATCAATACCATAGAGACGAGCCAACTTCTCCAAGCCCTCCATAGAGACTTCAGTCTCCCCCGTCTCGTACTTCAGGTAGGCTGGTTGGCTGATGCCAAGGTACTTGCTTACCTCCTCTTGGGTGTACTTGAATTTTTCACGAAGCACACGCAATATAGATTTATTGTCGTTCATTGCCATAATTTACTGATTTGCATTCATATATTGTCACTTAGATGGTGCAAAGATAAAAAACTATATCGTTATCTGCAAACTTTTTAGTTATATTTCACAGATATTTTTTTTAAAAAAAGGCAAAGTTATAACTTAGCATCTTGGCACGGCGGCATTGTTTGTGTATTTTGAGAAAAGAATACGAGACTTAGTCTCCCATATGAATAGCAAATGTGAGGTGATGCTATTTCTTTGAATGTAGCTGGCTGCTCTATAGCCTCCGCCAGAGTTCTGGTATCGTCAGCGGAGCCTGTGCCCTAAAGGGCTGCCAATAAGTGTCTACGCAACAGAGTTGCGATAGTTTGTCGGCTAGCGCATCATCAAGATTCTATCAATCTGCCGCTCTCACGTAAACGTTTCTTGAAACCCTGCATCACAGTATCAGCCCATTCATGAACGTTTTCTTTCATCACCTGTTTTTGCTTTTCATCAAAACTAGAATAGGCTATCTGTTGCTCCATAAAGGTTTGAGCCGTTTCCTTAGTTAAGTCCAGTGTATGTTCTGTCACTTTGCCATTGGTAAGTCTCTCGCCTAATTGGGCGTAGAAGTAGCCTTCACAAAAGGCTATACAATATTCTTTTGCTGTCATAACGCTTTTCCTTTATATTATTAAAATCAGAACAAAATCAACTTCAGCATTTCAATTTTTCTCTAATTGACTTCATAGGAAAAATTCGCCCAATCGTCATAATGCATCAAATAAGCCTTATCACCATCATTATTCCATATATGAGATAGAACACCCCAATATAACTTATGAGTTGTGGTGCCACTGGTATTAGTATGAGTTCCATACACACCTGGCTTAGTATAAAGCCAAACAAAATCCCCTTTTTCCACTATTAAATCAGGAAAAATAAAAATGTGACGAAACTTATTAGACACAATACCTTTTTCATCATAAGTCGTATCAAATAATATATAACTATTGATATTACACTTTGACAGAGCCTTTATAACAACACGTTCATCGTCAGTCTGAGCATCTTTAATTTTAATCCAAGCGTTATTAGGTCCGCAAACTATACAACTTTTACGGCTCTAGGTATGAGGGTGGCCAATATTTGTAAACGTAAAAATTATCGAACAAATATTATCTTCGACAGCTGTCTGTTGTGTAACGAGGCTTTCAAGAAACTCTATGAGAAGTTCCATGTTATGGAAAATAACGAAATCCATTTTTAGTGGACACTAGTGAATTATCTTATACTTTTCACACAGCACCAGCAACTTTTCAAAGAGTACTTTACGTTCCTCTTTCATCGTTCCCACATTATACTGTTTTCTATTATGATGAATGAAGTGGAACATAAGCTTCTCTTTTGGATAATACTTGGATAGTTTACGGTATTCCTTTTCCATGAACGACATCACTTCATTATACTTTAACTTCCACCTTCCATCTTGCGTCATAGACTATTTTTATTTACTATAACCTTTAGTTCTATTCCTGTACGCTCCTTGAGAAAACTCTCAGTTACACCCAAAAGCGATAGTATTTCATCACTTGCTGAATCTTTTGAAACGCCTGGCTGAACAATAAAGACGCTATACTTCACAGGCAACTTCCTCTTTGCAAGTTTCATCAGTTCGATCAACTTTTCATGTGTCCCCTTATATATTCTCGAACATTCGTCGCCATTGCTACTCTTTTTAATCTCCCTACGCAGTAAATGATTCAACATCTCTTCTGCCTCTTTATATTTCCAATTTGCAGATTTCTGAGCCTGTCCACATACTTCATAAAAGTTTGCAATCTGCGAGGTTATCTTACCTTCATGTGCAAACTTCAAATGATATAACTCCACATGAATTTCATTCTCAATTAATTTGAGCGTAATTACATCAGCTATCTCGCCGGCATTGTCATCGTCATACACAATATCGTAGTCCTGCCGCACAAGCGTTTGTATTACATTGTATTGAATAGAATCCGTCTTAAGATGTGGCCGCACTCCTTGTGATTCTTTAAGCAAATTAACGTCTTCCCAGTCCCACTCTTGCAAGCTGTTTTTATCATAGAGTGTTGGCGTAGCACTTAAGACAATGTACTCATTACCACGAAGGCTAGACCCATCGGTAAAATAGATTATCGGTACATTTTCTTCTTTCTCAAAGAAATCTGTCAATTTTAGCGTCCTCGTCCCAAACTGTATCAAAGCCTCACCATGCGTCAATTGTTTAATCCTATAGTCGGGAAAATTATTCTTCTCATTTTCATTATTTTCAAACAGCTCTAGCTGAAACTCCACATGCTGTTCACTATTACATACTGCAAAACGTACCTTATTCCCTTCTAGAGCATTCTCACAAAGTTCAATTTCAGTATTGTACATATAAGACTCCGATCCTAACAGTTTAAAACTGTAACGAGTCTCTAACTCTCTCCACATCTCATCATCCCAATCTATACAGAAAGGAATTGTATCTACTGGCATTTCTTTAATCATCTTTGGAATCAGTGTTTCTTTGAGTATTTGATTCGCATCGATATTTGGATTTGTGAGTTTCTCGCCCTGCTCAATACACCAATTCTTAAACGCAAGAATATTTCCATTGCCACTTAGGCTCCATATTCTCCCTTTGTACGATGCTCCTATGGATGTTTTCTCTCCGTTCTCAAAACCATCACCCACTACAAAGGATTTCTCGCTGTTCATTTTCTCAATGCGAGATAGCCCATTCTCAACATCGCGCCCTGCATGCATTCTAAAGCGAATATCTTTCCCAAGATAGACTTTCAGCCCAACATTCCTTAATTTTGTCCTCTTTAAATTATGGAAGGTCTTGAAAACATCGACTCCACTTATTAACTTTGGGGCTTTCCCCGGAGCCCCTACTACATGCTTAGCCACTTCATGATATAGGCTGGCATTATCTAGGCTGTTAATGTATAACAGATTCTTCTTTTCATCCCAAAACAGCACCAAATAGCTCCAGGCCATAGTCCTTACATCCTTAACCTTTATACCTTCGACATTCTGTTCCTTTGCCATCACTGCCACAAGCAGCTTTTCATTTTCATTAATGTCATAAGACTGATAATCAAGTTTATCATAGCCTCTAATACCTTTGTAAAAATCCTCAGGGTGCCATTCTTTTGCGTAGCTCTGATATACGACAGTACTAAACTTTGGGTAGATACTGCTTACAGGGATTTGGGCATCCGTTCCCGACTTAAATCCTTCAATAAAGTCTTTAAACTCTTTTTCATCTGTAACCTTATTGTCATTTGCATCGGCTAAAAGAATATTCCAATCAGCATCTTCTTCATAGAGGCTATCAAGTTCCTGCTTAACTGTAAGGTCTGCAATATTTGCCACAAAAGAAGCATCCCCCAACTCCGCATCACGGCTAGTTCGTGTAAATCGTCCAGAAAATTGCAATGTTATTGGCAGGCTTTTTCTGATATCGTGGAATGCTGCAATCTTAAGTTCTGGCAAATCAAATCCTTCACCAAGCATATTCACACAAACCACAATGTCTACATCTCGTTTAAGAACTTTATTATAGTTCTCAATATAATCAGGGCAGCCGGAATATAATAACACAATTCTTAGTTCTGGGCATAACTCTTTGTATATCTTGTAGACTGCCTGTGCTCGACTCTTTGTCTCACACCGAGCCATCATTATATGCTGGTAATGCTTCTGATCGTCTTTTAGTTTCTCGACAGCCTTTTCAGCAATAGCTTTATCAGCAATGGCCTCTTCACCGTATTCCCTGACTGGCAGGAAATGTATAGTGCGATAATAACCATCTTTTTGTGCTTGGCGCAAAGGATAGTTAAATATTATTTTACCATCAAGTCGTTGCCCATCATTTCTGAACGGCGTTGCAGTGAATTGAACCAATTGATGTCTTGGGAATCTGTCAGAAAACTTCCTCCATGATGTGGCTACAATATGGTGCGCCTCATCAACAAACACATTTGAAAATGATGACACATATACATCCTGCTGTTCTTCTGGAGCATGGTCAATAATCTGCATTGTTGTTATCACCACATTGCATTGTCTAATAAAGCTCTTTAGTTGATCTTCCCCTTCAAATGCAGACGTTATAACCCCTACTATAGGATATAATGCTTCTTTATCAACAATTTCAAATTTTGCTTTTTTAAGAATGCCTAAAGTTTTGAACTTATTGAATAATTGTCCTCGAAGAGCATTTGTCGGCACAGTTACAAGTACTCTATTACACCTGCCTGCTACTAAAGCTGACATCATCGTTTCTGTCTTACCAGTTCCAGTTGGCAGCACCACTGTCGCTGTTTCTGTAGGTGATAGCATATGGCTAAGTAAAGCATGCAAAGCACCTAATTGCGGTCTTCTTAATCCGGGATGAGCCTCATTTTTCTCAAGTTTGAAGTGGAACCTGTTTTCCCATGAATTTATTACATCATCGGGTGAAGCCTCAATTTGATTAGGATGCTTTATCCACTTTCTCTGCTTGATCTCATTGTCAATGAGCTTTTGCTTCGTAGGAGTTCTATCTGTCAACAACACATAGGAGGCTTTTTCATCATATATACCAGAATTACCAGTCAAACAATAACGAATACCCTTATCGATAATCACAGCATAGCTGCGATTTTCTTCAACTTCATCGAGATTTAAAGTTATGCTTGGAGCCAAAAGTTGATATATAACATTTTTAACTCCACTCTGCTTACATAGTTCCATTAATACGAATGTACTCATATCCTTATTTGTGTTAACCTCTTTATTTATTCATCTTTGACAATCTATTCTTCATCACCTCTTCCATCCCAACACCCAGTGCCCTAATGGCTGAAGGCAAATGGATGTTATCATTACCATCCTTCTCCATTGATGCAAGTACATCCCCTTGCCCATTTTCTGAGAAATGCTCATACTGCGAGAAATATTTGAAGTAGTGATATAATCGCATAGCCACAGATTTGAGTTCAGGTATAGCAACCAAGAAGTCAACAATATCCTTTGTCTTAATACTATTTTGTTTAGTGAAACCAGCGTCTTTCAGTTGTCCTTTCGATTGCTTTATTACCGTCAATTCTTCCAGATTGTCGTCAAGTGTCAGCAGTCCCAAGAAATTGTCTTCCATCGTCAACTCCCACAAATGATCTATAAAGACATCATCAAGTATCTTTCCCGTACTTTTCACCTGATCTCTGTATACCTCTTTGCGCTCCAACATTGAGTTGGCATACTCTATTGTTCTCAGATCCAGTTCCTCGTAAGCTCGTTCCTTGCCAGCCCGCTGTATGTATAGGGCGAACAAACAATCGGTAAAGCAACAACGCAACAACAAGCCTATCGGTAACTGAAAGAATGAAATCTTTCCAGTTTTCAAGACCTGCACAGTTAAGAGCAGAGAAGAATACAGATTCGAGTAGATACGAAATAACAAGAGTAACTTAACCTTCTCAACCCGCTCCATTTTACCTTGTGAATGTTCTCTCCCATAGCTTCGAATCTGCTTCAACAAGGCAAGTTCCTCGGAATATAGTTCTTTAATCTCCCTCATATAAATATTTGGTTCAAATATTGCCATAAACTATCTAAGTTTAATAAAATTAATTCTTTATTGGATTTTAAAAGTCATTGAGAAAGACATTATCCTCCGCTTTCTTATATTTATTATATGCTTTTTCGATGTAAGCTCTAAAAGTTTCAGTACTCATCTTGTCATGTCTGCCGTCATAAGTACCCGTAGTCCTGTTATATAGCGAGTTTTTACTGAATATCACATAACTGCCCTTTAATTGGCGAGTTACTTGTCGAGAATAGTCCGTTACATTATATCCATCTTGTTTGGCGAGGTCACCATCTTCCATTACGCCATAATCCTCATACTCGAGCGGTGACATCTCTGATACTCCTTCATCATAACTGTCTTTGGGAGTTGATTTAAGTGCAGGCTCTAATGGATTACACTCCATTCGGAAATAATTCCACAACAAATCTTCACCTATCGATTCGAAGATCAGGATTTTCGGGTTGAAGATCTGCCTCAACCCACCAAAATCCATTTCTAAGCAATGCTCCTCATAAGAATCAAATACAGCATCCAAGTCTAATCCACCGCCAGAGGGGAAGAACAGATGATTCAAACTGTCATAGTGACTAATCATGTTGAGCACATTTTTTATTTCTTTAATATCCGTCCATTCGGCATGTGTCGGAACTGAATAAGGAAACAACGCCTTAATTACTTCAACCCACTGACTGCGATTACTTTTTGCAAAATCATCCTGCATTTTCTCCCATTCCTCGTACCTAGCCAAAACTTGTTCAATATTAGGTCTATTGTCAGGCAGCACATCTGTACATTCTGCTAGCAATTCTCCTAATGGTGTAAAATATGTGCCTCTTGGACACTTTACATTGTCTTCAAGTCTGGTAACTTGATTCCTACTATATTGACCTTCAAAACTATCGGGATATTCTGTCAGTATCACCCAAATGGTTTTCGCAATAGAATATACATCAGCCTTAAACGGATCGGCATTCTTTGAGCCAGGCCGTTCCATTTCTGGGGCTAATGTCCTCCTTGCTCCCATACGCTCGCCGGTTTTCGTCACACGAGGTTTATCTTGATAGAAAACGAGTCCAAAATCAGATAACACATAGTGCTCCTGATACATCAATATGTTTTCAATCTTGATATCCCTGTGAGCAATACCTTGATGATGAAGTAGACATAACATCTTTAGGATATCCCTGATGGCATTCAATTTCTCTTCAAAGATACATCCAAACAAGCGTTCTTTTGCAGGAATTGCCAAAGGCATAACATAGTAAAGATCTTTTTCAGTCTGCTCTGAGCCATTTAATTCATGAAGATTGAAGTCAATCACTGGCAACATTCCATCGGCACCTTGATGAGAAAGCATTACTTTCACCTCATCCAAGAATCGTTGATACGCTTCTCCTGTTGTCTTAGTTAGGATTTTCATAGCAAATGCATTTCCTGTTTGGTCTGTGCATTCCCAAACCTCGCCATTGCCTCCGCTACCAATCTTACTTTTCAATTCCCAGGATCCAATTAATTTCTCCACGCTCATATTCTATTCCACTTTCATAATCTGCTCCCAGACATCCTGCTTCATCACCGTAAGTGGACGTTTCAAAGCCTCATCCTTCTTGGCGTATGTTCCAAGAATATATCTGTCAAAGTCAAATCCCTCAATATCCAAATCTGCAAATTGTTGATTCGCAGCATCTACAATTCCCTTTGTATATATCCTATTACGCCATAGCAATTCTTCTACTTCATCTTCATGTTCAGCATAAATCCTATCTATGTCGAAAATAAAGTTAAAACGCTCTGCGAGGGTTCCATCTTTCTTTGCTACGACAGGCTGGCCTGGTTTTTCATCATCACAAAGATATGCTTTTATTCCTCTACACTTTCCTTTTGTCTGGAAAGCAATTACATCCTGTGGGCTAATAGCGAAATGAAGCGGGGAGGGATGCGGTTCACCGTCTTCATAATATAATGAGTATGGCAAGTCTTGTGCAGATTTACGTTTGTTACATGATCCACAGCAAGGTTGTAGGTTATAGAAGTTTGTACACAAGAACGGGTATTTCGACTTTGGCCTATTATGATCCAATTCATAGTAACCGCCCATCAATGGTATCACCCTCGCTTCTTTGGGGCGTCCTCTCTTTCCTGTCTTTATCTTCTCATGCACATCCTCTATAAGCGTTGTCATAGCAAACTGGGCATTACAATAAATGCATGATCTAATCTCAAGCATCTTCACATAGTTAGGCATCAACCCTGCTCTTACTTTATCGTAACCCATTACATCAACTATCACCTCATAGAGTGGTCGCTTATCCTTATTTCCTTTAAACTTTACCCAAATATCATCTATAGCGACACCTTTTAAAGCACTATTGATATAAGAAAAGCATTCATCATACTTGGACGGCAGCATATTATTGAGATCGTCATATTTCTCTACAATCTTCTCAACATACACTGATACCCTGAGATATTCACTTCCCTTATGACTAACGCCTTTAAATTTCTCCTGTTTGTCCTTCAGCGGTTGCTCTGCATTTGCAGCCTCAATCGCATCGGGCAGCGTCTTTTTTCTGACGCTTGATTTGCCTTTTGCCTTCTTTCCCTCTTCAGGTGTACATATCAGAATCTCTGTTGACTTTTTTTTTAAGTCATCAGCCAAAATCTGCAAATCTGCTTTTACATCACCCACCACTAGTGGCAGTTTCTTCACGTATTCAGCAGCAAGCTTCTTTATCCTATCATCAATCAGAATTCTTCTCATCGGTTCTCTTGGTTCAAGCCTAATCTCTCAAATTCTTTTTGCACCCACGTCTTATATACTTGATTATTTTTCCCGAACTTTCGAACAAACAACTTACGTAGCTGTATCTTCACAACGTCATCGCCAACAGCCTCTATCATTTGATCTGCCGACACAATATCCCATCTGCGTTTACATTGCTTTTCCAAAAGGAAATTAGCCAAGTCATTAACCACTTGACTAGCGAACTCACCTACAAATCCTCCTTTCAGAAAGAAACTTTCAGCTAACAGCTCATTGATGTTAGAGGCGAAAGTCTTCACCTTCATCTGTTCCCTTGCATCTTCCCCATTTTCAAGATATAGGATATTACACTGCGGAATATCTGATAGCACAAAGGGAGAATGTGTCGTTAGTATCACGTTCACATTTACACTATCTGTCACTTTATTGTCCTCCAAACTCTGAAGCAAGTTTGCCACAAATAGCCTCTGGTATTCAGGATGGAAGCAAAGTTCTATCTCATCCAAAAACAAACAGACATTATGATACTTCACCCTTCCGGCATTCTCAGGTACAGAAATGATATTCCTCAAATGATATAGGTAAGCTGATAGTGTGAAAAGGTATTGCCTTTCACCAGAACTCAGCATCGGAAGCTCTATGCATTCCTGATCCATGTCATTTTTCAGGTAGATATAGTTCCTGAAGATAGGCGGCGGGTAATACTCCATAATAGCTTTAGGGCCTTCAATATCCATTTCAGGGAAGAAATGCTGTATGTATTCTTCATAAGAGAATCCATTAGCATCCATTTCATATTGTTCAGCCTCATCAATATGAATAAGCCTCTCAAGGAAATGCAACGTCTGATGAACTTTCATACCGATATGCGATGGTTCCTCCTTGACTCTCTCTATAAGCGAGACTACCATATCTTTTTCTTGTGGAAGCAGTTCACGCTCCAGGTCAAAGAAAGCATCCGAAAGTTCAGAGTAATCTTCATAGTCTGGATAATTACGGCTTACGCTGAAAGTTTTATCTATCAGATACATAAAAGCCCGCTTAAAGAAGTGACAACCATTCTGCTTATAGCCCGCATCAATTCCATAGAACTCAAAAAAGAGATCACTTCTTTCACTGTTCAAGTCCTCCGCTATTTTCTGTATTGCATCCGTGATATTATCATCATCTTCAGCCGGATGATCAAATCTTAAAGAAAACTTTTGGTCATAAGTAAAATCTATCGAACTATAACTATACCCTGGCAACAATTTATGATCATGTTTTTCAGCATCGATTAGCAACACCGCAACTCTATCCTCTGCCAATTCCTTTTGGTTTACCAAGTCTATCTGGTTGTTCCCTCTATAGGGCTCAAATCCAATAGGAACCATATAGCCATCATTCTTCCTATATAGGCTCATCAGCCAAGAATTATCAGCCCAATCATCTGCATCATCTCCATAGGCTTCTTCATCCTCATAGTCACAAGGGTTCAAAGATTGGATAGAATAATTCACCACAAGAGAATAGAAGAAGTGATTAAGTGTCTTTTGTATGATTTCCCATATTGTTTGTCTTTCCATTCCACGTATGACCTTATGCTCATACCCGTCCAATGGCCTGGCGTTAAGCCAGCCGTCTGTTTCCTCATAATTTCTGCTCCCGGGGAAGTATAATTTTATAGGTGCCTCGTCGCCATACGTAAATGTAACCGTATCATCTTCCACTTTTATGCATCCCTGTTGTCCTTCCAACTCATAATACAGTTCAGCCTTTATCTCTCTGATATAATACAGTCTTTCCGCAGTTGCCCTATAGGCCCCTTCTGTAGCCACGTATGAGAAATTGTTCAAAATTCTATATATCAGCTCCAAAAGCGAACTCTTGCCACTACCGTTCTTTCCGACAACTGCCTGAACACTTACCTTTTCACCAAAGAAGTGACGTTTGAATGCATCGTCATCATTTCTTACAACACATCCATTCTCCTCTCGATACCAATCATTGAAGAAATAATATTCTTCCTCTTTTAGTATCTTTAGATATTTGCATCCTACTATCGGATGAATACAGATAATTGTAAATGCCATGTTTCTTAGCTCTCTTTTTTCGTTTTCTTGCTCTTTCGTGAATACTCCCAGATCATCCCTCTTCTATCAAAATCGAGTTCATCCTTACAAGTGTTAAAATGCTTCACTTATAGTATCATATTTGTTTTTTTAATCCTCCTCTTTTTCCGTACAAAGAGGAAGTTCTTTATTAAAAGCTTCAAGTTCTTCAGCAACTATTTTCTTTAGCTCTTCCTGTGGAACAATCAACTGATATTCTGCCACACCAATGGGTTTGCCCATATTTCCCAATGCAAGCTCAACTTCCACACGGTCTTTCTCTGCACATAGAATGATACCGATAGAACGATTTTCGTCTTCCCTACGTTCTAAACGATCAAGCAATGATAGGTAGTAGTTCATCTTTCCTGCATATTCTGGCTTAAATTCGCCGATCTTCAAATCAATAGCCACAAGACAATGCAGTCCACGATGGAAGAAAAGCATGTCAACCTTGTTCAGCTTTCCATTGTATTCGAGTACGTGTTGATTACCAATATATGTGAATCCTTTGCCAAGTTCCAAGAGGAACTGCTTAACCTTCTCCACAAGTCGTGCTTCAAGCTCTGTTTCCAAGATAGGGTCTTTTACACCAAGGAATCCCAAATTGTAACCGCTTCTAAACACCTCATTGGCAAACATCGCCTGTGTAGCAGGTAGAGTCTGCTCGAAGTTGTTATCCAATGGTTCATCCTTCCTTTTGTGCATTTGCAAAGAAATGGCACTAGTTAGAAGTTCACGATTCCAACCTTTTGACGTAGTTTCTTGCGCGTAATATAATATGGCGTTATCATCCTCGCCGAACTTGCGCATCAAAGTCAAAGTATGTCCCCATGGTAAAACTGCGACAGCCTGTCGCAGTTTTGGCTCGCTTTCACAGAAACGTTCATAAAATTTCTTCATGTCCCACAGGTTTCTTGGAGAAACTCCCATCTGTGGATAACGTTGCTTCAAGTCAAAAGACAAGCGATTTACTACGCCGCTTCCATGCTTACTTTCAATCTTCTTGTCGTGAAGCAATTTTCCGATCTCCCAATGAGCGGTACCGATGGCAGAACGTAAATCACCGTTAGAACGTAACTACTGATTTTCAGCAGTTAGCACATCCAACATTTTTCAAAAAAAGCATATTATTAATTGGTATTGCCAAAGCTACCTATTAGGCAGCCTTGACATTCACCTTTTTGTTCGAGTTATAATTACATGGGATTAGGGACATGAAGTCTTGCTCCCCCTCCATAAGTCGGGTGAGTATATCTTCTATATAATCGCCAAAATTAATGTCATTCAACTTGCAGCTCTCAAAAAGTGAGAACATAAAAGCTATGTTTTCCGCACCTAAATGGCTACCGGTATGCATCCAGTTTCGCCTACCCATAGCCAAGTGGCGGAACATTCGTTCGACCGCATTGTTATGCATCTCGACACGACCATCCTGCAAGAACACCTTGAAGGCCTTCTCGTCATCAAGTACATAGTTGACTGCTCGCTGAACCATTGCACCATAAGAAGAATCAAGCTTGATCTTCTTCAACAACTTCATCAACTTGCCAACGATCGATGCACTGTACTTAAGTCTAAATCCTTCTCAATTGTCTCATACAAGACTACTCTATCTGCAGTAAACACCCTTATACAAGAGTCCTCGAAAATGGCATCTTCCTGCACACTGTGACTACGGCGACCCTCCTTATATTCCATCACACAAAGCTTGGCTTCCATGGAGAGGGCAGCATGGATGTACTCCACATTGTACTTAAATAAGTCATGATTTGCTGCATCTCTATGTTACTCTTGTTATTTATCATGTGTACAAAGGTACTAAATTTCTGCGAAACATACAACTGTTTCTTGTCAAGAAAAGTTATATAACTACCTGTTTTTCAAAAGCTTATAAGATTTCAAAAAAAACAATTTTTCCTCGTATTCCTTGTTTTTCTTTTCCAAAGCTTCTTTTGCTGTCAGAAGAGATTTGCGCTCTCTCAATAGAGCAAGCTGTGCTTCCTGCTTGCCCAAAATATACTCTTGTATCTCTACCATCGCATCCATGATTTCAACCTGACGCAGATTCATTCGAGAAATTTCCTCTCGAATCGCCTTTTCATCAGATGAACCTTGCTGTAATGAGACTTGAAGCTCTGCAACACGAGATTGCATACGCTTCAGTTCTGCATGCATGGATGGTATCAAACTCTTAATATCTGTATTCATAATATGATTTCCGTTTGTACAGATGTTGATAGCAACAGTATCAATGTCTCACGGCTTATCTTATGACAGCGAGCTGCCTCCAAGAAGCGAGGCTTGAGAAACTTACCATCATCAAACCACTTCTGGTATAAGACAAAACCATTGATATCATAATGTAATATTTTAACCTTGCGGTAATCCTTGGAATAGAAGATGAAGGCTTCATCATAACTATAAGGATCATGCTGCATTTTTTCACGGATGATTCCTGCCAAGCCCTCACGACCATTGCGCATATCAGTGGGTGTGGAACTCAAATAATAAGTTGTTCGAGAAGTGAAGTTCAGCATGGCTATGACATTTTACGCAGCAGTTCTGCAACTGCAAACAGGTTAGTACACTTGATTTCCATCTCATCACCAGTCGGAGACTTCAAAATCAGTCTCTCAACTTGCCAACCTGCAGGAGTTTGTTGCTCGGGAACAAAATTCTCCTCAACTGTCAAAGCGATAAACTCACCTTCGCCTAGCTTCTTGTTTTCATCTGGTTGAAGCTTATTTGAATGATATGATTTCTTAAACTCAATGAGCCAGTCATAATCCACTGCCTCATCCTTACAATACTTGCGCAAGCTACGACCTTTACGATTTTGGTTGTAATCCTGCATCACTTTTTCGAAATATTCCCTTGTTTCCATTATCAAACTGTTTTGATTACGGATGCAAAGGTAATATATTATATAGGTACCGCCATACGGGCTAACGGTGATTTAC
>OGNN01000721.1_pt1 | contig 17576 bp, 14 predicted proteins | sample 1573461 | NCBI WGS metagenome assembly OGNN01 (sample SAMEA2581998, study PRJEB24529) | metagenome | biome: Human gut stool | place: China | collected 2011
TTCTTTTTCATTAACATATAAAATTCTGACTTGTGAAAGGACGCTTATATCTGCCCCTCACAACCTATAAAAGCACCACAGAATCTGCGACACTACGCCAGTTGAAACTCCGGTTATTTAAACAGATTTTTGAAGAACTCCCCAATCGCACTAAAGATATTTCCAAAGAAGTTACCAATAGATGCAATGATTCCGGAAGAGCTTCCTCCATTTTTAAAGGAATTGTAGAGAGAGGCTGCGTAATCCACCAGTCCACTTAAATCAATTCCAAGAGAAGTAATTTTCAAAAGAAGATCAACGATTTTCTGTCTCTCATCATCAGATAAAGTGACGCCATATTTATCACAGGCTTCATCAATTGCTTCGTTGATACTCTTCTCGTCAGTCAGTCCTTTTTCTGCGATCAGGGACTTGATGTAAGCAATAAACTCCTCCACTTCCTGATCGGTCAGACCCTGAATGGAAGCTTCCAGTTCTCCGGTGACAACAAGTTCATTTAACGCTGCATCTACAACGTTATCCTGTACTGCTTCCCCGGTCATTGCCTCATATGCCTCAAAGATTCCAACCAGTGCAGCGGTTCCGGAAATTGGCTTAGGACCTGCAACGATGATATCTGCATCTGTAATTCCAGCAGTTGTCAGCGCATTTTTGTACATACCAACGGTACAGTATGTGATATTGTTCGTAGAAATGTTTAATCCATTTCCTTTTTTACGTTTTACGATCACGACAGAAGACCATGACTTGCTTCCAATTTTGGAAGAATCCACATAGGAATCCAGATACTGATGCTCCTGTGCATTTGTAACGTAAGTCACGTTATAATTTGCCAGATTGGCAGGATCGATTCCCATAAGGGATAATACGATATTTTTCTGGTCATCAGACAGATCTGCGCCGAGTGCCAGATAAGGTTTATCATCTTTCTTAATCTCAACTTTATCGTTATTCTCATCCACAATGACATCTCCAGTCACATTTTCTGTGGATTTTTTATCATCCTCTACCGTTACCCCGCCTGTGACATTATCGGTTGTGCCACTGGTGGAAGTATTTGTGCTGTCGGAATTTGTTGTTGTACTGCTCTGCGAATCTGAAGCAGCATTATTGGTTGTATTGCTCTGTGAATCTGAACCTGTACTGTTCTGTGTATCTGAACTTGTGCTGCTCTTTGAATCTGAAGCTGTGCTGTTTTGTGTATCCGATCCTGTATTTCCAGTCGAACCGGCATTGGTATCTGCACCTGTTGCACTGCTGTCATTCTGCGTTGCTGCATTATTCTCTGACTGTGTTGTCTGGGAATCACCGGATGTTGCATTGCTCTCTTCCTGCCCGGTGGAATTCTGCGCAGAAGCATCTGCTGCAAATGATGTTACATGTGTTGGTATCATCATCACTGCAGCTAAAATAATTGCTGCAATTCTCTTTGTCATTCTCTTTCTCTTCACTTTTTCTTCCCTCTCTTTTTATTGCGGATCGCAGTATTTGCTCATATGAAAACCATCATTTCCACATAATAAAAATCTGCTTTGAGATTCCCCAAAACAGATTTTTATTTTACTACATCTCACTATAAATCACAAGTTAACATAATATGTTTATAAAAAATTAAGAAACCTATATACTTTTTCCTCATCATTTCGTAATACCCTATAGGAAAAATTATCTGTATCCATATTTTTACGTATCGATCCGCACTCTCATCCATGCAAGAAGATCTGCATACACTTTATCGCGGTCTGTCTCATTTAAAATTTCATGTCTGTCATTTTCGTAAAGCTTATATGTAATATCCAGAGAACCTGCCTCTTTGAAGAGATCATACACTTTTTTCACACCGACACCGTTATCTCCCACCGGATCATCCTGACCAGATACAATAAAAATTGGAAGCTTGTTTGGTACTTTCTTCACATTTTCCAACTGATTATCGTAGAGAACTGCTTCCATCAGCCCCAGATAGCCGTTTAATGTAAATTTGAACGTACACCGTGGTTCGCTATAATAAAATTTTACAATATCCTCATCTTTTGTAAGCCAGCTGTTTGAAAGTGTTTTTCCAGAAAGATCATATTTCTTATATGGTCCGCCAAACGACAGCGATTCTACCAGTTTGCTTCTGTGATGCCAGCCAAAAATTTTTGCCAGGAATTTGCACACGTTGATTCCAAGTTTGGTCGTATTGTCCGGCACACAACCGGTTCCCATAATGATTGCCCCTCTCAAATCATCATTGTGAATGGTGAGGTATTTCCGGAGCATATAAGATCCCATACTGTGTCCCATCATAAAATAAGGAACACCCGGATTTTCTTTCTGGATCATCGTACGCAGTGCATGCATGTCTGCGATCACCGTGTCACTCGGATTTTCTGCAAAATATCCCCAGTCATCTTTGGATGCTACGGAATCCCCATGTCCTAAATGGTCATGTCCCACCACCATAAAGCCATTCTCTGTCAGAAATTCAGCAAATGGTCTGTAGCGCTCTACAAACTCTATCATGCCATGTGTGATCTGTAAAATTGCCTCATACTTTCCATCTTCCGGAATCCATTTGACTGCATGGATGGTTGTTTTGCCATCCGCAGATAAAAATGTAAACTTCTCCCCTTTTGTCATACTTTTCCCCTCTCTTTTTCATGATTATATATTAGATATATTTTAAAACCTGTGGCTTCTTTATTCTGTCTGGACGAAACGATGGACTTCCTCCACATTGCGTTCTAATTCATCCGCACATTCTTTGTGCTCTTTCCACTCCTGGCGCAGTGTTTCCGCTTTGGATAACACTCTGCTCTGCACTTCGAAAAATTCATTTTCACCCTGACAGAGACTTTCTAATATTTCTTCAATATTTGTTTCTTCTTCCACATTTTCATGATCCGTTTCCACTGCCTCTGTGTCCCTGTCTTCCAGAAGTTTCACCAGAGAACCGTTATTTTCTTTTAAGAGATCATTTAACGCATGAATCTGTTTTTCCGCCTCTGTGGCAGTTTCCTCAAAACCACTGATCCTCGCAAGCACATCCGCAACCGCCGAAGTATACTGCTCTGCGTTCACACGCACTTCCTCTGCCGCTGTCACAAATTTTCTTCCGTCTTCTCCCATGCGTCCTGCCTCGATTGCTGCGCCGAGTGCCAGAACTCCCATATTCTGTGAAATATCTGCCAGTTTCTGTAACGCCTCTTCAACAGACTCTCTCTCCTGACAATATGCCTCATAGAACGATTCTATCTCCTTCATGGGTGTGGTGACGTACTTGTTCTTCTCTACAACTTTTGCAATTTTCTCGTGCTCACCCTCCATTTGCTGGCAGAGTGCTTCTTTTTCCTGCTGCAATCTGATATTCTGTTCATTCTTTTTTGCAAGCTGCTGTTTCAACAGTACGGTCTGTCCTGAATTCGCCTCTGAACACTCCTTTAACAGTTCCAATTCCTCTGAAACTGCCGCAATGGTCTCATCCAGTTCCGTTTTTGAGATCGTCATCTGCACCACTGTCTCTTCTGCGCTGTCTTTTGCTTTTGCAATATTAGAAATCCGCTCCTGCAGACGGTTCTGTTTTTCCTGTAATGCCAGAAGTTCCTCTTCCAGTTCTTTTGCTTTTTTTCCACCAAACATATGCCATCCTCCAGTTTTACTGATAATTTCGAATGATAACCTGTACGCTTTCCACTCCATTATACTCGTTAATCTCCGGATAGTACACAATCATTATCCTCAATTTGTTTATCTGTCCGCGAAAAGCTTTTTCCACTTCCGCACTTCCATACTTTTCCGCATAATATGCTTTAAACGCCTCAATATCGCCAAAATAGACTGCCGTCACTGCCTCACCGGCGGCTGTCAGCAGGTTCAGTCTCAACACATTCTGATTTTTTCCGACCACAAAAGCCTTTGTGATACTCAGGTTTTTGTCGGCAAACTGTGGCTTGATATTGGCTTTTCCAAAAGGCTCTAACACTGCAAATTCCCGGATAAGACCGGCATCTGCATACGCTGCGGGCATCGGAATATCAATTTTGATCTTCGGGATCAGGTCATCCTCCGTGAGTTCTGCACAGGCATTGATTTTTTTTCGGAACTTATCCACATTTTCTTCCGGAAGAGATAATCCTGCCGCCATCGGGTGTCCTCCGAATTTGTCTAAAAGTTCCCTGCACTTACATAGTTCCTCATACATGGAATACTCCTCGATGGAACGCCCGGAACCTTTCACGCCCTCCTCTGCCTTCGTCAGCACAAATACCGGTTTATGGTAAGTCTCCCGGATGCGCCCTGCAATGATTCCTGCAAGACTTTCGTGCACCTGTGGCAGATAAATGACAAGCACTTTATCCGACATGTAATGTTCCTCCACCACACGTTTTGCCTCCTCGACGCCATCTGCTGTCATATCTTTGCGCTGCTGGTTTAACTCCACAAGCTCCCTTGCCGTTTTTGCTGCCTCTTCCTCTCCCTGTAAAAAAAGAGACAATGACAGCTTTGCCGTATCAAGTCTGCCGCTCGCATTGATGCACGGTCCCAACACAAAACCAAAATGATATGCATTGATCTGCTCCGGTTCTAAATGATTCTGAAAGATCAGAGCCCGCATACCCGGATTTTTTGTATGGTGAATACATTTTAACCCTTCTTTCACCAAAATGCGGTTTTCGTCTGTCAGATCCATGACATCGCCAACGGTTGCAAATGCGACATTTTCCAGAAATTCATAGGTTTCTTCCAGGGCAAAACCCATTTTTTCATACAATACCTGCAGCACTTTCCATGCGACTGCTGCTCCACATAACTCTTTAAAAGGATACGCACATTCCTGCTGCTTTGGATTCACGATTGCATCTGCGTTGCTGCGAAGGAACTGCTTTTCCCCATTCTCCTCTGTATAGGGAATCTCGTGGTGATCGGTCACTAACACGGTCATCCCAAGTTCTTTGGCATGCGCAATCTCTGAGATTGCAGCAATTCCGTTATCGCACGTAAGAATGGTATCCATTCCATCTCTTTTTGCCTGATCGATCAGATTCTCATTGATTCCATAGCCATCCTTCATGCGGTCCGGAATCTGCGTGGAAACATTTCCACCACAGTGTTTAATTCCCCGGTATAAAATATAGGTTGACATAACTCCATCTATATCATAGTCGCCGATAATACGGATCGGCTTTTGCTCTTCTATTTTAACTTTTAAAATATCTGTCAAACGATCTGCATCTTTCAATAAATGTGGATCGTATAAATCCTTTAAACTTCCATTCAGATATCTTTCAAATGCCGCCTCCCCGATCACCTCACGGTTTCGGATAAGACGCGCTGTGACAGGGCTGATTCCGAACTCTTTTCCAAGCTTTTCAAAATCAGCCCCCTTGTTGATTACAAACCATTTTTCCATGTAACACCTGCTGCCTGTTTTTTCTTATGAATTTATCTTTTAATAATGCACTTCCATCAGCATCAGTCCACATGCCGGTGCTGTATAGCCTGCGTTCTCCCGGTTTTTGCTCTCCAATATCTGTGGCAGTTCCTCCGGCGCTCTTCTGCCATCCCCAACCTCGATCAGCGTACCTGTCAGGATGCGCACCATGTTTTGCAAAAATCCATTGCCCCGGTAATCAATCCAGAGATCATTCTCTTTCTTCGTAAAATTGATCTCATAAATCGTGCGGACCGCCGACTTTTTCATTTTCTTGTTTCCGCAAAAAGAAGTAAAATCATGTGTTCCGATCAGATAGGAAGCGGCTTCTTTCATGCGTTCCACATCGAGTGTTTTCTCATACTGGTACTCATATTTCCGCTCGAAAACATCCGAGATCTCTCCCATATGGATGTGATAGCGGTAGGTCTTTTTCTTTGCGGCGTAACGGCTGTGAAAACGCTCGTCCACCTGCTCAACCGCAATAACGGCAATGTCATCCGGCAGATAATGATTCAGATAGGACAGGATCTTTCCCTCCGTAAAATGCTCCTCAATATAAAAATTTGCCACCTGGCCTTTAGCATGCACGCCCGCATCCGTTCTCCCCGAACCGATGACTTCCACCGCGTGTCCTGCCATCTGTCCCAGCACTGCTTCTATTTTTCCCTGAATGGTCAGACCTGTGCTGTTCTGCCCCTGCCAGCCCTTGTATCTTGTTCCGTCATACTGGATTGTGATTCTATAGTTGTTCATACTTTTTATCCCTGCTTTACTGCAATTTAAACTGTCTTTTAGTTTAACACATTTTCCACTCAAATCCTAGTCTGCGATCTGTTCCTGAAACGTTTTTGTGCCGGGGAACTGAAAAATACCAATCCCCCGGCACATTTACTCTGCATTTTATACCAGTTCTGCAATCCTTGTCACCGCAACATAGATCTCCGATATTTTATACCAGGTACGGTAATCTACCACTCCCGTCACAGGCAATCCAAAAATAGACTGGAATTTTTCTACTGCTGCCTTCGTTGCTTCTCCGTAAATCCCATCCGGTGTGATCGTTGGGATTGCCGGATAGGCCTGCGAGATTCTCGCTAACTGTTCCTGGATCTGCCGGACCTTATCTCCGGCAGCGCCCACTTCCAGATTATACCGCGGCCAGGATGCAGGGATACCGGAAATCTCCTCCGCTGTATTGATAAACATATTATCACCATAATAATAACGGAGAATTTCTATCGTTTCGTAGTTCTGATCCCCAAGATATTTGCTTCCCCACTGACTCAGCCAGTTGCTGCACGTCACGCGCTGTCCGTCACAATACTGTGTCAGGATTGGCTGTCTCACATTTGGTCTGGAAAGATAATTCTGGAACATTTCCTCTACCACATCCGAGATACTCTGGAAAATATTTCTTCCATATACAAATTTCTGGTCATAAGCAGTGGATGTTGTGATGGTGAAGTTATAGCCTTTGTTCCGGTACCATTCCGTGTAAACCCTGTTTAATGTAAAGGACATGATCGCAAGGATATTGGCACGCAGCGTGCTGTCCGGCCACGTGCTGTATATCTCGCTGGATGCCACATTTTTGATGTAATCCCGGTAACGGACATAATAATTTGCCGCATTGGGATCCGATGGCGGTCCGTCATGAACAACAACAAATTCCGGGATCACCACTTTACTCAGCACGATCTCCCCTGAGTCGGAGACAGGCTTGATCTCGGACTCTGCTATTTTCGGCGGGAAATCCCCAAACAGCGTATTCGCCGGAATCACAATGGAATCTATCTGGGTTTCCTCTTCATTTTCTTCCGCCATTCGCACCTGTTGCAATGCGAGCTGCTCTGAAAAAACCTGAACGCCCGAAATACTGACGGGACGATATCCCGGTGCGGTAACTTTAACCGTATATTGGGCAAACGGCTGATTTTCGGAGGGTTCCATCGAGTATTCAAGTGGAGGCGCATCAAGCGTAAGTTTCTCCGACATTCCCGAATCATCTGCGCTTACCTCCTCCACCGTGGAATCCGGATCTCCAGAATAGGAAATGGTGATTCTTGCTCCCTCAATCGGTCTTCTGGTCCGGTTTGTAAGTACTTCTACTTTGAGGCTTCCTTTATCTACAGCCTCTGTCTGGGCATATTTGATATCTGGCATGAACAACCTCTTCATACATTTCCTTATATTATATGCTCAGACATGCAATCCTGTTCTGCTTCCTGTGCAAAACATTCGATTTCCCAACTTCTCAATTTTTATTTCCGTTCTTTATCCAAATCCCCCAAAACTTAATTCTTACTCTACCGTAACTACCTTCGCCAGATTTCTTGGCTTATCAACATCAAATCCCTTATCGGATGACACGTAATATGCTAAAAGCTGTAATGCAACCGATGCAGGTAAAACCATAAATTCATCCTGCATATCCGGAAGCCTGATCACCTGATATTCGGTATCAAGATCACCGGAAAGTGCCTCTTTGATAAATAATACAATATCTGCACCTCTGGATTTTACTTCCTTAATATTGGAAAGCTCTTTTGACATGAGTTTTTCCTGTGTTACCGTTGCAACAACCGGTGTGTTAGTCGTGATCAGTGCAATTGGTCCGTGTTTTAATTCGCCAGAGGCATAAGCCTCAGAGTGAATATAAGAAACCTCTTTCAGTTTCAATGATCCTTCCAGTAAAATAGAGTAATCCAGTCCACGTCCGATCATAAACAGATCCTTTGCTTCCAGAATCTTCTTTGCGATCACATGGATGTCACGTCTTTTCTCCAATACTTTCTGCATCACTTCCGGAACACGCTCTAATTCTGCGATAAAGCTCTTTGTCTGCTCCTCTGTGTAGACACCTCGCAATAATGCCATTTTTGCAACCACAAGATAAAATACGGAAAGCTGTGTTGTGTAAGCTTTTGTACTTGCCACTGCAATTTCAGGTCCTGCTGCGGTGTATAACACATAATCACTTTCTCTTGCAATGGAAGAACCTTTTACGTTGATAACAGATAAACATTTTGCGCCCTGTCTCTTCGCATATTTTAATGCTTCCAAGGTATCAATTGTCTCACCGGACTGTGATACTGCGATCACCAATGTTTTCTCATCAATGACCGGATCGGAATACATAAACTCTGATGCAAGTTCTACGTCCATCTGCACATGAACGATAGATTTTACAAGAGCCTGTGCCACAAGTCCCGCATGCATGGCTGTTCCGCATGCTACCACACAAATTCTGTCACAGTCTGTAAAAAGAGAATCCGGCACACCATCCGCGGTAAAATCAGGCAGACCGTTCACGATACGGTCTTTGATCGTATTCTTGATTGCTTCCGGCTGCTCCATAATCTCTTTTTCCATATAAAATGGATAACCATTCTTTCCCGCGCTGTTCAACTCCCAGTCAACGGACAAAAATTCCGGTTCTACCACATTGTCATTTAAATCCGTAAGTACCACATGATCTTTGTGCAACTCTAAAATGTGATATTCCGGTACAACAAAGTATTCATTTGTAAAACGGCAGAGTGCAGTCAGATCTGATGCAAGCATTGCTCCCTCTTTGCATATGGTTGCAACGATCGGGCTGACATTCCGGATCGAGTAGATCACATCCGGCTGATCTTCAAACAGGATCACAAGCGCAAAGGTACCCTTTAATTTGCTCACTGTTTTTTTGATCGCTTCCTTTGGATCTCCCTTGTAATAATGATTTAATAATGCAGCCGCAACTTCACTATCTGTTTCAGAATGAAGGATTTCCTGCAAATCGTAATCGGCAATCAGCTCACGATAGTTTTCGATGATCCCGTTATGAACCAGAGTCACTTTTCCCTGCTGATGCGGATGTGCATTCTGATCCGTAACTCCACCGTGAGTTGCCCATCTTGTATGTCCGATACCGCAGGTAGACAAAATCTTCTTCGAATCACAAATTGCTCTTAAATCACTTACTCTTCCGGCACATTTATAAACATTTGTCACATGGGAAGTTTCGTCTTTCACTGCAATACCCGCACTGTCATATCCACGATACTCTAATAATTCCAACGCATCTAATAAAACATCTTTTACGTTTTCACTGCCTGTATAACCTATAATTCCACACATATTAAATTTCCTCTTCTTTTCTATTTAAAATTTAAATCATATTCGAATTCAATTGTCCCATTATACCGTATTTGTTTTGCAGTCACCTGCATATTTGCCGGCATATCTCGCACTGGGAGGTACGAAAGGGCGTCCGCCGAATTTTCGATAACCCTTTTCCTCGTTAACCTGTGTATGGTCGTCCTCACAGGTACATGGCGCTAGAAGAGAAACCTAAATGTCTGCAATCAGTCACAGACAGGATCGCATATCTGAAAATATAAACCTTATTCGATTATCAATGTGCTATATATATTGTAAATGCCTTCATAAATGCTGCTACATCTATGAAGGCATCTATAACATGATTACTATACTATGATATGCGAAAAATGTCCAGAAGTTATTTTACTTCTACTGTCCAGCCATATTTATCCGGGATTCTTCCCCACTGGATGCCGGTTAAGGTATCATATAATTTCTGTGTCAGTTCTCCAATCTCAAAGTTGTTGACTGTCACAACATCATCTTTGTAACGAAGTTCTCCAACTGGTGAGATAACGGCTGCTGTACCTGTACCAAATACCTCTTCCAATGTACCGTCATGTCCGGCTTTCATCAGATCATCTACGGAAAGTCTTGTCTCATTTACTTTGTAGCCCCAGTCACGAAGCAGATGGATCATGGAATCTCTTGTAACACCCGGAAGAACGGTTCCTTCGATTGGTGCTGTGTAGATTTCACCGGCAATCTTGAACATGATGTTCATGGTTCCAACTTCCTCTACATATTTACGATGCTCACCATCTAACCAGAGAACCTGTGCATAACCAAGTTTTTCTGCTTTCACCTGTCCTAAAATAGAACCTGCGTAGTTACCACCACATTTTGTAAAGCCTGTACCACCTTTTACAGCACGGACAAGTTCATCCTCAACCAGAATCTTAACCGGATTAAGACCTGCTGCATAGTAAGCACCTACCGGACAGCAGATAATCATAAACTTGTATGCGTTTGCCATATGTACGCCGAGTGCTGCTTCTGTTGCAAACATAAATGGTCTGATATAAAGGGAAGTGTTTGGTTCAGATGGAACCCAGTCAGCTTCTACTTTTACAAGTGCTTCCACTGCTTCGACAAACATATCAACCGGGAATTCCGGCATGCAAAGTCTTGCGTTGGAATTGATCATTCTCTTTGCGTTCATCTCTGGACGGAACAGCTGGATTTTTCCTTCTGCTGTACGGTATGCTTTCATACCTTCAAATGTTTCCTGTGCATAGTGAAGTGTCACACATGCCGGATCCATTGTGATAGGTCCTTCCGGAACGATTCTTGCATCTTTCCATCCGTCTTCTTTTGTCCAATCCATGACAAACATGTAATCTGTCATATACTTGCCAAAACCAAGATTCTTCTGGTCTGGTTTCTCCTTTAATACCGGTCTTTTTTCAAATCTGATATCCATAATATCCTCCTTGTTTGCGAAGCAAATGCGACTGTCCTTACAGGAGCAGAGGATTTGGCCTCCTTTTCCCATTGCACTTTTAGGAAATTAACTTTGACAACCATTATGATACTTTCTTTTTTTCATGTCAAGATTATTCCGAAGCCTTATGTTATGTATAACTATTAGTTATTGTCTGTTTTGCTTTCTATAACCTGATTTTATTTTCTTTTTCAAGTGACTTTTCCACTCTCCTGTAATATAATAAAACTACCTAAAAAATTTTGAGAGGTGATCCCTATGCATACATTTCAGCCAATTCCAGTTGACATGCTGGACATGAATCCATTTACAAAAATCGGCAAAGAATGGGCGCTGCTCACAGCCGGAAATAAACAGGAATCCAATACAATGACCATTAGCTGGGGCGGTGTTGGTGTTTTATGGGGAAAAATGTTGTCTATGTTTTTGTCCGCGATTCCAGATATACCAAAGAATTGATCGATGAAGGAGACTTTTTCTCCCTTACATTTGTAAGCGACCAGTACCGTGATGCCTTGAATTACTGTGGCTCCCATTCCGGTCGGAACGAAGATAAGATTGCAAATGCAGGTCTTTCCGTGGACTACCGCCATGGAATCCCATACATTGACGAGGGAAATCTCGTCTTGGTATGTGAAAAAATGTCTGCTACCAGAATCACGGATGATTCCTTCCTCGATTCCGAGATTGCTGACAAATGGTACAAAGACGGCGATATGCACACCATGTACGTTGGACAGATCATTGATGTGCTCGCAAGATGATCATTTCTGATAAACTCTGATTTTTTTTGTAAAACGCTGCATTCCTAAACCACAAAAGCCTCCCGACAAAAATGATCCGGATTGCCTTTCATCGCAATTCCCACATTTTTATCGGGAGGCTTTTTTACTCATGAAGCAGATAACCACTTCTTATTCAACAAAAAAATTTATTTTATTTCAATGGATACTTTTCTGTCAAAGATTTCACGATTGCCTTTGCCTTGTCGGCTGCCGGCTCACCCTCTTTGATCATCACTGTGATTGCCTCTGCGATCTGATCCATATCATCCGTGTTTAATCCGCGGGAAGTTACCGCCGGAGTTCCAAGACGTACACCACTTGTCACAAATGGAGATTTCGGGTCGTTTGGAATGGTATTCTTATTGCAGGTAATGTTGACGGAATCCAGAAGTTTCTCAACTGCTTTTCCGGTAAGATCATAATTGGTCAGATCTACGAGCATGAGGTGATTGTCTGTTCCACCGGATACGATCTTAATTCCACGATCCATCAGTCCCTTGCAGAGTGCCTGTGCGTTGTCAATAATATTCTGCTGGTAAACCTTAAATTCCGGCTGCAATGCCTCTTTGAAGCAGACTGCCTTGGCTGCGATCACATGCATCAGTGGTCCGCCCTGAATACCCGGGAAGATTGCTTTGTTAAAGTTATACTTGTCCGCAACTTCCTGACTGCTCAAAATCATTCCGCCTCTCGGTCCGCGCAGTGTCTTGTGTGTTGTGGTCGTCACAACGTGTGCATATGGAATTGGGCTTGGATGAAGTCCTGCTGCCACAAGTCCTGCAATATGCGCCATATCGACCATGAGCACTGCACCACATGCGTCTGCGATCTCACGGAATCTCTTGAAATCAATGGTTCTCGCATAAGCGGATGCCCCTGCAATGATCATTTTTGGTTTACATTCCATTGCAAGTTCTTCCACTTTATCATAATCAATGAATCCCTCGTCATTGACACCATATGGTACTACATGAAAATAACTTCCGGAAAAATTGACCGGAGAACCATGTGTCAGATGTCCACCATGGTCTAAGTTCATTCCCATGATCGTATCACCCGGTTTTAAAATTGCAAACTGTACCGCCATATTTGCCTGCGCACCGGAATGTGGCTGCACATTGACATACTCACACCCAAATAATTCTTTTGCGCGCTCTCTTGCCAGTTCTTCCACAACGTCCACGCACTCGCAGCCACCGTAATATCTCTTTCCCGGATAACCTTCCGCATATTTATTCGTCAGGACACTTCCCATTGCTGACATAACCGCCGGGCTTACCCAGTTTTCGGATGCGATCAGCTCAATATGACTGTTCTGTCTGTCAAGTTCATCGGTAATTGCCTGTGCGACTTCCATATCCACTGCCTGAATATCTTCTAATGTGTACATAAAATCCTCCTTGTCTTCCGCCAGATTTTAAACTTCATTATAAAGGACTTTCTGAAAATATTCAATTGCTAATTTATTTTTCTATTTCTTATAAAACATCGCAAACCATGCATTGATCACATCCCAAATCCATGCATATTCCCGATCAATGCCGCGATGCATATCTGCAAGATCAGGATAAGCGGCATTCCCACCACAAAATACCAGTGCTTTGTCTTATGATGAAACAGATACATGCCGGCCCACGTTCCGACACTGCCACCTAAAATACTCACAAGGAAAAGTGTTTTCTCCGGTATCCGCCATGCATGATGTCTCGCCTTGCTTTTGTCCATTGCCATCACTGCAAGTCCAATGAGATTCATAACGATCAGATAGATCAAAAGTCCTTTTTGCATTCTCCTGTCTCCCTTCGTTTTTTCTGTAAATGTGAAATGCAAAAACGGCCGCCAGAAGGCAGCCGTTTTCCTATTTCACAACTATTTTGTTGCTTTATTTTTTCCTAAATGTACTTTCATGACATACCATAACTCTGTTGCGATGCAGATAGAAGAATAAGCACCACATACAAGACCTGCCATAAGTGGAAGTGAGAAGTCACGGATACTTGCCACACCTAAAATGTAGAGCATCACAACCATGATAAAGGTTGTGATAGAAGTATTAATACTTCTGGACAATGTCTGTGTCAGACTCTTATTTGCAACTTCACGCAATTCCTCCGCAGTCTGTTTTCCGGTCTTTAATGCAAGATTCTCACGGATACGGTCAAAGATAACGATCGTATCATTGATAGAGTAACCTACGATGGTAAGAACACATGCAATAAATGTACTTCCTACAGAAATACGCACAAGTGCATATACTGTGATCACAACAAGAACGTCATGAACCAATGCAAGGATCGCACTTGCTGCAAATCTGATATCTTTAAAACGGAACCAGATGTAAAGTAACATAAAGATACAGGACACGATAACCGCTTTCAATGCATCGGAACGCATCTCACCACTGATGGTAGAACTGATACTCTGGGAAGTGATGGTGGATGCATCCACATCACAATTTTCTGCCAGTGTATCTTCCAATTCCTGACGCTCATCAAGACTTAAGGTACGTGTCTTAATTGTAACCTGTGTTGTTCCTTCTACTTTTGTTGCCTGCACATCGGAATCCCCGGTTACTTTTTCCACATAAGGAACAATGTCATTCTCAATATCTTCGATGGTCATATCTTTGCCAAAATCAGCCGTTGTAGAAGTTCCACCCATAAAGTCAAGACCATAGTTCAATGCCTTGCCCTCTGTTGCGGAATGTACTCCCATACTGATCAGTCCGGCAGCGATAATGATACCGGAAATTGTAAAGAATACTGCTTTTTTTCCAATAAAATCAATGCTCTTTCTCTCTTTTGCACGACCGTAAAGTTTTTCACTCTTAAGTCCCAATGCATACAGAGAATACAGAATGTATCTGGTCACAACCATTGCTGTAAAAAGGGAAAGGATGATACCGATCATTAAAGTATATGCAAATCCTTTTACAGTACCGGAACCTAATGCCATAAGCACAACTGCTGCGATCAAAGTTGTAATGTTACCATCTAAGATAGCTGACATCGCTTTCTGGAAACCGATCTTCATAGATGTCTGGACCGATTTTCCGGTTGCGATCTCCTCGCGGATACGTGCAAATACGATAACGTTCGCATCCACCGCCATACCGATACCAAGGATAATACCTGCGATACCCGGAAGCGTCAGTGTAATATCGAATAAATATAAGGTTGCGATCACTAAAGTTGTATAAATTGCAAGCGCTAAGGATGCTGCAATACCCGGTACTGCGTACATCACGATCATAAATACCATGACGATCGCAAGTCCGATCGCACCTGCCTTTAAACTGGAGGCGATCGCCTGGCTTCCCAACTGTGCTCCTACGACAGAGGACTCTAACTCGGAAAGCTGTAAAGAAAGAGAACCGATACGGATCTGGGTTGCCAGATTATCTGCCTCTTCAAAAGAAGACATTCCTGTGATCTGTGCTTCACCACCTGTGATTGCACTCTGCACCTGCGGATAACTGATCGTCTCCCCATCATATACGATTGGAAGGTTCTTGCCAATATTCTCGCTTGTTACTTCACCGAATATCTTTGCACCTTCGTCTGTTAACTTTAAAGATACAATATATTGTTTGTTTCCATATCTGTCGGTCGCTGTTGCTCCCTGAGCATCTTCCACCATGTCACCGGTCATGAAAACTGATCCATCCGGCATCTGGAACTCTAAAGATCCCGGATTTCCAAGATCCTCTAAAATCTCATTTGCATCCTGCACACCAGGGATCTCAACCGTAATTCTGTCGTCTCCAACCTGATATACGGAAGCTTCTGTACTGTAACTGTCTACACGTTTCTGAAGTTTATAAATGGTATCACTCATATCTTCAGCACTTGGATTCTCGTCCACTACCTGATAAGTAATGGAAACACCACCGGAGAGATCCAGTCCCAGAGGAATTGACATATCTTCGCCGATTCCGGTGGATGAAAGAATAATTGATGCATAATAAGCAAGTCCCACAAACGCTGCAAGGATCACTGCCAATATGACTGCTGCTTTACTCTTTTTCATTGTTTTACCCTTCCTTTATTCTTCGTCTGCCTCGGCAGCCTTAATCATGATTGCGCATTCAATACGCTTTTTCTGAAGTGCACATCCGATGTCGTATGCATTGTGGATATCTCCATGGAAATTGTAGGAGTTTGCTGCACATCCGCCACTGCAATAGAATTTTGCAAAACAGTTACGGCATTTTTCTTTCGCATAAACATTGCAGCACTTAAATTCATCACAGATATCCTGACGTTTGATACCCTCGTCCACATTTCCAAGCAGGAAATCCTCATTTCCAACAAACTGATGACAAGGATAAAGGTCACCCCAAGGTGTCACTGCCAGATACTCTGTTCCTGAACCACAGCCGGAAAGACGTTTTGCCACGCACGGTCCACCCTCCAGATCTATCATAAAATGGAAGAAGTTGAAATCATTTCCATTTTTATGTCTCTTTACCATCTCAGCAGCCAGCTTGTCATATTCCTCATAAAGCTGTGGAAGGTCTTCCTCACGGATTGCATAATCCTCGGTTGGCTGTGCCACTACAGGCTCTACTGAGATCTGTTTGAATCCAAGATCTGCCAGATGCAGCACATCATTGGAGAAATCAAGGTTATTGTGTGTGAAAGTACCTCTCACATAATACTTGTCCTGATTGCGGCTCTCTGCAAATTTCTGGAACTTCGGCACGATCAGGTCATAGCTTCCTGCTCCCTTGCGGAATGGTCTCATATGATCATGGACTTCTTTTCTTCCGTCAATGCTTAAAACCACATTGCCCATTTCTTTGTTGGCAAATTCCATGATCTCATCATTTAATAAAACGCCGTTTGTAGTAAGTGTAAAACGGAAGTTCTTGTTGTGGATCTTCTCCTGCTCTCTTCCGTAGGCTACGAGGTCTTTTACAACCTGCCAGTTCATAAGAGGTTCTCCACCAAAGAAGTCCACCTCTAAGTTTCTTCTGTTACCGGAATTTGCGATCAGGAAATCCAATGCTTTTTTACCGGTGTCAAAGGACATCAATGCCCTTCTTCCATGATACTCGCCCTCTTCTGCAAAGCAGTAACGACAGGCAAGGTTGCAGTCGTGTGCAATATGCAGACAGAGCGCTTTTACAACGGTCTTGCGCTTCTTAAAATCTAAAACAAAGTCACGATAAATGTCACGGGTAAGAAGCTGTTCTGTATCGATCAGCTCCTGAATATCTTCCAGTGCTTCACAGACCATTTCACTTCCATAGGTCTCGTCTAATTTTTTATGAACATTTGCAGTTACTTCTTCAGAAAGCTTCTCAGGCTTGTCCATTTCCGGGATCTGTTTGGAAACAGCTGCGATGGCATCATAAACCACCGGATCTACTACATGGACGGAACCGCTGTTCACATCCAGAACAATATGATAACCATTATTAATATACTGATGAATCAAAGCTAAAATCTCTCTTTCTAAACTTAATTGGCCTTCCGGCCGGTCCGGACTACATGGGAAAGCCCCTATAATCTCTGTGACCATAGGGGCTTTGCACATTTAATGCTTTACCGATCTATACCATTAGCGAGCAGAATTTTCACAGCTCTGGTTACCAACGGTACAGGAAGTCTTACATGCAGACTGGCAGGAAGTCTGGCACTCGCCGCATCCGCCCTTCTTCATGGTATCCTTTAAGGTATTGGCATTTAAAGTCTTTACATGCTTCATTGTACAGTACCTCCTTTTTTTATATGCCTCAAAAGGCACATATGAATAAACTCCATAAAATTATAACATA
>OGNN01000742.1_pt1 | contig 17102 bp, 18 predicted proteins | sample 1573461 | NCBI WGS metagenome assembly OGNN01 (sample SAMEA2581998, study PRJEB24529) | metagenome | biome: Human gut stool | place: China | collected 2011
AAATAATACACCTATAATCACAAATGGTATTACCAAAATTATACATGACCAAAATCCTATATTCATAATACATACCTCCGCTTCAAACTCCGAGTTGTCTCTATCTTTATCTTTTAATTATACACAGGATTTGAATCTTTTTCTACTTATCCATAATCAAAAAATCCTCTTCCTTGTATTATAAAACCGCTTTCATAAAGTTTTTCTTCTTTTTCAGAATACCTGCGTATCACTACGAATATTCCGACTGTCAAAATCACTCCAAATACGATTCCTGCCAGAATTCCATTCGTCCCCATTCCATAACTCTCATTCAGATAATAAGATGGCAGGAAAGAAAGGATTGTTCCCACAACCAATGGCGGTATAAATCTTAGAAAATTCTTATAGCATAGGCACTTTACCATTTCCTTGTCTATCATTCCCAACATTCGCAAACTACAAACGACCCTGCTATTTTCTTCCTTCTCTGCCTGGATACGTGAATGAATTAACAGAAACTCAGCCATTATCATAAGCCCTATCACAAATGCCATCAAAAATAATAAAAATTGTCCTGATTTCTTTGCATCCTGGTATTTCTCCACCTTCGAAGACAATTCATAATATGTCTGCTCATCTTCATTCAACTGATTGCTTTCCTGCAGATATTCTTTTACTTCACATACTCCCGCATAAGAATCTTCCCAATTCTGAAACTGAAACAAGTTTGCGATACCAGCACTACCTGTTATATCTGCACTTAATTTTTCGAAATCAGAATCGTTGATGATCAGTGTTTTATCTGCAAAGGTCGGATTTTGATTAAACAGTATCTTTACATCTGTTCCAACAGACTGCAGCTTTCTGTCCCCGGAAATCGTTACAGTAGATACTGGCTGTATGTTATGTTCATACCCATCTTCCAGATTGTACTGAAACAAATTCAAAAACTCGCCTTCCTGAATCTGATAATCACATCCAAAATCCCGGTTTATTTCTGTCACAGGAAGGTAATTAAAAACATCATCTCTGATATAGGGAAGCTGAATGACCTGTTCTACAGTAACACCATTTTTCTCCAATATATGAAGGACATCCTGTACTGAAACCTGATTCATTCCATAGATTTCTGAGTACACCATGTCATAGGGAGAATAACTTTTTGCATCCTGTAGAAAAGCCGGATATAAAGTCACACATACCCCCGTAAGCATAACAGATACCGCTATTATGAGAGAGGCTAAAACATACCTACATCCCCATTCTTTCTTGTGTCTGCGGACAAATGACCATTCCACCAGATGAAACCTCATGTAGTTGGGTGCAAGTCTGCATAAGAACGTACCGATCTTTCCTGTTTTTTCTGCCCGATATTGTGCTTTTAGCAGGGTTCCGATTTTATCCAGCATAAGTCTCCCGGCATTCAGGATAAAGGCAACTGCCACCACTACTGTATATAGAACTGCTGTAAGCTTATATGCTTCCGGGCAAAACTGCCATTGCACTCCGTGAACATCTATTGCATAAATGATAACGGAAAAAAATAAAAATGACAGCACAGTTCCTGCCGCAAGTGCTATTGCTAATGCCAGCACGGATATGATCACATTTTCAAAAAGTAAGTTTCTAAACGCTTCCTTCCGGCTCATGCCAAGAGAAAACATCACGCCGTATTCCTGTTTTCTTGATGCCAGAAATGCCTGACACGAAACAGGAAGAAAAAAAAACAGAAACACTGCAGACAGAAAAAATGGAAGATAAATGTTATTGGATATTGATGAATTTACAATCGACGCATTCATAAACGTCCTGTTTGTGGAAATAACTGCAAAACAACAGAATAATGCCGTTGCAGATAAATTGCATAGAAAGTACAATCGATATTTGTAAAAACCAGCTTTCAGCATCTTTCGGGAAATATCAAAAAAGGTCATCTTTTCCACCTCCCAAACCGCACAGCGTTTTCCATATATCTTCTCTGAAATTATCGGCAGTGTTCTCTTTCTTTACTTCTTTTGCCAGATTCCCATCCTGTAGAAAAAGTACCCGGTCACAAAAGGATGCCGTATAAGCATCATGTGTCACAAGCAGAAAGCTGATGCCAGACCGTTGATTCATCTGTTTCATACATCGCATCACATCCCCGGTGGTCTTTCGGTCAAGGCTTCCTGTTGGCTCATCTCCAAAAATAATATCCGGTTCATTGATCAGCGCCCTGCCAATCGCAACTCTCTGTTTCTGACCTCCCGATATTTCCGTAATTCCTTTGTCAGCTAATTTTTCAATGCCGAGCACATCCGCTATTCTTGAAAAACGCTCTTGCTGGATGTCTGCTTCTTTTCGTTCAAGAATGAGTGGTAACAATATATTTTCTTTTACCGTCAAACTCTCCAAAAGCTGGAAATCCTGAAAAATCATTCCCATATGCTTTCTGCGAAAAAATGCCTTCTCTTCTTCCGTAAGCTGTGAAAACGTTTCTCCTCCTATTACGATTTCTCCATCGTCCGGTGTGTCAACCCCGGTCAGCACATGGAGCAGAGTAGTCTTTCCACTGCCGGATGGTCCCATAATAGCAACCATTTCTCCTTTCATAACTTGCAGATTCACATTCTGCAAAATCCGCATAGTTTCTCCTGCAGTTTTATAACTTTTTGAAATATGATTTGCATTTAATACATACATCGAAGTTCCTCCTGATAATAAATTTTAAATTTGATTATCAGAAGTATTTAATCATCCATCCGAACCGATAGACTGCAAAGGGTAACTCCCGGTCTGAAAGAAAACTCACCTTGTCCGAGGTCTTTAAAGCCATCATATACCCAGAGCACCATTATTTCTATTCCACCGAAACATATACACTCATAGAAATGCAAACATATACTTTCGCTTATATCGTTTTCACTATTTGACTTTTCCAAGCATTCCATCTGCTGTATGACTATACTTTCCAAATCCCCTTCTGCATAATATCCACTCCAGATTCGGAAATTTAGCGACAAAAGTAAAATCAGCATGATGGAACTTAAAACCATAATAGCAGCAATTCTCTGTTTTTTTACTGAAATCATATGAATCAAACCCTATACTTCTGCTTTATCATCTGGAAGTTATCGCTTAATCTTTCAAATTAGTTAAATCCTCTAAATACATTTCTATATTACCACACTCTGGACAGACCGCAACTTTTACATCATCTATAATTTTTGCCATTCCCTCATAGGCATCCATCTCATAACCGTGAGTTCCATAACGTAAATTGCAGATTCTGTGGTGCAATTCACAGCGTAAATTGGGCATGTATAAGCGTCCTCTCACAAGTCATTCACAGCGTAAATGAAAGAAAAACGGTGCAGACAAATATGATTTCCTTCGTGAGCCATGGAGCTGGGATTCTAAAAATTTCGTGAAGCTCTGCTTCACAAAATTTTTGCTCAGAAGCCCAGCGGAATGCCCGGCGAACAGGAACATCATATTTCGTCTGTACCGTTTTTCTTTTCATAAACCTATAAAATCACGACTTGTGAGAGGACGCTTATATCTGCCCTTCAAGCCCTAAGAAAGCACTACAGAATCTGCAGCACTACGCCCGTGAAACTCCGGTTTAATCATCCACTTCTTTGTAGTCTACGTCAAGCGCATCCGCCTCCTGCTTCATAGCCTTTGCAGCTTTTGCGGTTCTTGAAACGATCCACAGATCAGAGATTCCATCATAGATCAATGCGACTCCGATAAATTTCATTGCAAGGCTCACAACCCCAAATGCATTTACGATACAGATAATGCCGAGTGCAAGGCTGATAATTCCAAGGATCATTGGACTCCACCACTTCTCATAACCGTTTGCCTTTGTCTCAAAAGCCATTTTGATATCGCTGATCCCATGGACTGCCAGCATAACACCGATAACGATCGGAATGATCATAGCGATGTACTCCGGTCTTGCAAACAGCCAGATACCTACTAAAACCAGGATCAGACCAAGCATTCCGTTAAAAGATGTCAGTCTGTGATTTGTAAAATATCCCACAAGATTTACAACGCCCATAACAATTAAGCCAAATGCAAGCAGCATACAGATTGCACTAATTGTCTCATCTGACCAGATGATCAAAACTACTCCAAGTGCTACACACAATAACGCTGATAAAATGACATCCGCTTTTATTCTTTTTAATGTCTCTTTCATTTTTCTATCCTCTCTTTAACAAAAATTTTTGTCATTGCTGTTTCTTTTATAACGAATATCATACCATTCTTTTGGGTTCCGGTAAATATACAGCTTATGAAAGAAGTATAAAAAGATAAAAAAATCGTTAATTTCTTGACATACAAACATGTCTTGATTAGACTACAGTGGAAAGAATTATCATAATTTGCAAAACAATCTGAAAGGAAATAAATTACCATGGGAAAAGAAGTAAAGACGAATGCCATGCGCATTCTTGACAAAAATAAAATACCTTATGAAATTATCAATTATGAATGTGACGAATTCATTGATGGTCTTCACACCGCCGAAGCCACCGGAGCTCCAGTGGAACAGTCTTTTAAAACACTTGTCATGCAGGGAAAAAGTAAACAATATTATGTTTTTGTACTGCCGATCGCAGAGGAAGTTGATCTGAAAGTTGCCGCAAAAACAGTCGGCGAAAAATCCGTAGAAATGATCCACGTAAAAGATATCACCGCCATTACCGGTTATGTACGTGGTGGATGCACTCCCCTTGGCATGAAAAAACAGTTTCCTACCGTTCTCCATGACAGTGCCAGAAATTTTGACAAAATCTATATCAGCGGTGGACGTATCGGAACCTCCATTACCGTCAATCCGGATGCACTGCTCTCCGTAGTACGCGGACAATATGCGGATATCATCATGCATTAATTAGCGTTTCACTTAAAAACTGCCGCTTGCAGGCTGTGAAAATCCATAACACAACCTGCAGGTGGCAGTTCAAATCCAAACTTCAAATTAACTTGTCAGTTCCCCAGGATTTTTTGCGAGATTCATGATCTCCTGAAGCTCTGCGCCCTCCACCGGTGCATTTCCATAGCTGACGTGTTTTGCATCCTCTGTCACGCCGCCGAGAAGTCTTACATCCTTCTCTTTTGTCATCTCGATCGTATAATAATGCGCTTCATCCTTTAATGGATTATATGTAATATAGATTCTGTAGCAAAGTGGCGTCACTAATCCTTTATCCGGAAGATCCACGCGGATAAGTGTCAGATCCTCTGAAATATCCAATGCCATAACGGAATAATCATCCTCTGTATACGGATAAAGTTTTGGCTCTTTGAATGCTGCCGCAAAAAGCTCATTGACGAATGCCTCTTTCTCATCGCAGAGTTTTTGCACGAATTCCGCTTTTTCTGTATATAAGCGCTTTGGAATCACAGAAAATTCTGTCTGATTTTTCACAAATGCCTGAAACTGCTGTGGTGTCATTTTGATCTGCTTTGGCTGTTTTGCCATTTTCTCATCTGCCTCATGCAGTTTCTGGATCAGTTCAATCTTCAATACCAGATTATCGGTAAATGGATTGATGACCATTCCGCTTAAATTCAATTCCGGTTTTACGGCAACGCTGTTGCACGCCGGGAATGGCATACTTAAGAGTGCCTGGCTTTTTGGTGCATTTGCCATCTGCTCTTTGGAGGTGTACACTACAAAATACTGTTCGCCGGTACCACTCTTTAAAAAGCAGGGAGTTGGCTGATCCGGTGCTTTTAACATTGCCGGAACTAACAGTTTTGTCGGACGAAGCAGATTTAAGACTGCTGTAAGCTTTTCTTTTGTCCGGTCTGCTGCGTAATCTTTGATCGCCTCCTCCAATCTATCATTTGTGATTTCCATTGTTGTCTTTTCTTCCATAATAAAACTATCCTTTCCTGATGCCTTATGCCAGAAATATGTTTCCTGACGATTTTCTATCTTGTGATCGCTGACATTCCATATTTCGAATTTGAACCATGATTTCTCTTATTTTAGCACATTACTGCAATTTATTCCATTTATTTCTGTTGCTGCATTTTGTATTTATGACAATCTACACATTCAGTATACATACCTTATAACTCTTTGCAATTCATGCAGCTTTATGTGCTATTTTAATTTTTTTAATAAATCCGGCAATTCGCTCAATTCAAAAATGCGGTAATCCGGATGGATTTCTCCATGATCTGTTATATTTCTGTCTCTCTGATACCAGATTGTAGTCAGTCCGGCATTTTTTCCACCAAGGATATCTGAGGATAAGCTGTCGCCCACAATGACACTCTCTTCCAGCTTAAAATCAGGAATATGTGCAAAACAATAGTCGAAAAATTTTTTGTCCGGTTTATGATACCCGATTTTTTTTGAAATAAAAAAGTCCTCAAAATATGGTTTAATCCCAGATTCCTCAATACGCCTTCTCTGCACTTCGTAAGTTCCATTGGATGCAGCATACAGTCTGTACTTACCGTGCAATTCCTGTAAAAGTTCAAGCGCGCCGTCCACTTTTTCGTGTTCATATGCAAGATTCTGCTCGTAACATTTCGCAGTTTCTTCCGGCGAAGCTGTTATCCCATATTCTTCAAAAAAGATCCGGTAACGGCTTATTTTCACTTCCTCCTGCGTCAACTCACCGAGTTCTAACTTTTTCCATTGTGCCTGATTGATCTCACTGTACCTCGCCAGCAATTTTTCTGTTGGCTCCACTCCAACTTTTTGCAGTGCTTTTTTCAGCGCTTCCTTTTCTGCCTTGTGGAAATCAAGAATGGTATCATCTAAATCTAATAAAACTGTTGTTATCATGTGGATTCCTCTTTTTTCTATGTATAATCGACAATTCTCTGATTGATCCGTTCCTCTGCCATCACATCAATAAATTTTGCTTAAAACATATTATTATTTTAATCATAACAGACCTTTTACTAAAAAGCAAAATAAAGCAGGGATATTCCAAGATTGCAGGACACACATTGTGTACCCCTGTTTTCTGGAATGATATCCCTGCTTATTAAGATTCCTTTTACAAAACAACCCCATCCTTAAAAATGGAAATGCTTCTGTATCCACGCTTCTCAGTCTGTGTTTCTTTTCCATTGGCAACTTCGATCACCAGCTGCAACAGACGTTTTGCTGCATCGTCAATGGATTCTCCTTCAACGATCGGACCTGCATCAAAATCGATCCATCCTTTTTTATTTTCCGCAAGCCGGCTGTTCGTGGACAGCTTCAATGTCGGAGCCGGCGCTCCGAATGGTGTACCGCGTCCTGTTGTGAACAGGATCAGGTGCGCTCCTGCTGCTGTCATCGCCGTTGCTGATACAAGATCGTTTCCAGGTCCATAAAGCATATTTAATCCCTTTGTCACAACAGCGTCCCCATATCCGATCACATCCATGATCGGGGCTGTACCGCCTTTCATAATAATAATGATTATTTTTACGAATTAGATACGGAATTTCACAACTTCGTTGTCGATGCGTGTCCAAACACTTATATCCATCAAAACTACAATATGATACAGACACAGGCAGAACGTTTCCGCTATATGACCGGGAATATTTCCGAAAAACGATTAGACGACACTTTTCAGGAACATCTTGACATTATCCGGGCATGCCTGCGCAACGACTGGCAAGAAGCTGCTAAACAGATGTCAGCACATCTTGAGGAATCAAAAAAGGCAACCTTCCAGCTTATTTTTAGCAGTACTTCTGCACAATCACTCACGGTATAGTCAACGTTCTGCATTTTTCATAGCACCATTGCCTTTTTATCATCAGATAATTCAACAATATCCATTATTTCCCAAATCTTTATATAACAGGAGCCTCCAAGTTGTTTAAACTCAAAGGCTCTCTTTTTCTTACATAACTTTATGCAAGTGCAGGTTCCTTCCCTGCAATAATCGCTTTCACTTCTTCTACGTTTTTATCTGTAGCCATAGCAATCTGCTCTACAGTAAAACCATTGTTATGCATATTAAGAATAATTTTTTCTTCTTTTCTTGCCTCTCCAATCGCAATACCATCTTCTTTTATTCCCTGACTCAAGTTACACATAACGCTCACATCCTTCCTGAAGTTCTCCTCAATAGGAATATCGTATTCATTTCCAATTATGTTTAGTTTTTCATCTATTGTAAGTTCCTTGGATAACAATGCTCCCAGCAGACGGTGCAGTTCATACGTCTCATCATGTTCCGGCAGATTCTTTGCCAGTCCAAGCATAATGATATTCAGCAGGTCAAGATTTCCCTTCCATTCATAGGAACCGATTAAATCTTCCTTGGTGAGATGCACATGGCTCATGCTGCTCTCTTCCATGTTCATACATACCCAGATCGAATATACACGCTTAATGTCATCGTAGCTGGAATTCTCAAAATCACGTTCTTTTTGTGATGAGATCAGTCTGCTCACATAAAAGATTGCCCGGTTTAAGATTTCATATCCCGTCGGCTCGTCTTTCTGTGCTTCTACATTGATGATAATCTGTGACAATCCATCTTTCATGCGCACATAAAAAACGATATCAAATCTTACCAGACCTTCATTGATTTCTTCATTTTCTGTGTTGAAACCGACCAGTCTTTCACCATTTTTTTCGCTGGCTGCATTTGTGAGTCCAGGCTCTACCGGTACCGTACTGATATGTGGTGTTCCCTCGATGCAGTCGACCACATCCTTGGGATTCATGCCCTTAAACTCATCAACTGTTTTTACCAGTATATGTGCCAGTATGCTCTTCTGTCCTAACAGACGCTTTGCACTCGTATCATACTGTGCTTTTGAATCTGTGACTTTCACTGCATTTTTTAATTCTGTATTCACTGGCCTTCCTCCTTTTTGTAACAGATATAGTCATCCCCAAAAAGGCATCTGACCACACCTATATTATAACTTACCCATTTCTTTTATACAATCAATTTTTACATTTGAAAAAGGAACATAAGAAAAACTCCAAACCTGTCATAGACTCGGAGTCTTGATTCCATCCATTTTTTACATTGTCTGCACTGGAACATGTTGTTCCTGCTCCTCATGCTCCAAAGCATCCTGCTCCGGTATATGGTCTATATTTTTCGCTGCTTCCTGCACTTTTGCCATATACCGGATTTTAATGCTGCTGTAATCAACCCCTGCCGGTTCCAGCACTTTTTTCTCTAACATGTTTAACATCGCTTCGGTGTCAAATTTTCCCTCAAAATAAAGTTCCTCATCCACCTTTATCGGTACATCCATTTCTTCCGGTGAACTGCCAAGGATCGTCCTCCAGCGTCCGGCTACTTTTCCACACATTTCCATAAATCTTTCATGGATATCCGGCTGTTCATTACAGGTCTGCAAAATCCTTTGTGCCACCTTTCTCCATGTAGGTGTCTCTATCCATTCTCCCGATGCGAACTGGACTGCCAGTGGTCTTTTCCCTTTCAGTTCCGCCGGGGATACTGTGATAAGGCTGCTTTCCCGGATCGTATCTCTCTTATCTGTATGCATCTCCCCACTCCGGTACATCTGGAGCAGTGCATCACATTTCGTGTTTACAAGTTGTAACATTTCCTCCCTCAGTTCTTCTATCAGTTGCTCATAATTCATACGCTTTTCTCCTCCTGTCGCACACTTACTTCATGTACTTTTTTTATATCCACTTTCTTTTACTCATTTTCCGTTATATGCTTTCTGCTCCTGCTGTCCTTTCCTATTTTTATGCCAACAATAAAACGCCCGGATCATCGGGCATTTTATTCTTACCATAAACTGGCAGGAACAACGTTTCCTATTTGCTTGCTGCCATTCCTGCCGCAGTCTTACTCATATCGAATCTCCTGTTCCATGACTATGCCTGACTGGAACTGTATCAGCAGTTTCTCGCTGGATTCCACTTTGATGGTGGAGATCAGCCGTCTCACAAGGTCATTGTCGAACTCTGGTATCTGGCAGGTGCTTGTGCTTAAGTAATGGTCGATATCTTGGATTCTCTGTTCATAGCTGTCAGACATCTGTTTCTCGTTTCTGGCTGTTTTCTGTGCCTCTTTTAAGGCATTGATTTCCTCTGCTATGGTGCGGTAGCGTTCATCAAACTCCGGTGTGTAAGAGCCGGTCTTTGCATTCTCTGCAATCAGTGCCACCATCTCTTCCTGCTTTTCTTTTATCTTTTCTTTTATCTTTTCTTCATATTCCCCGGACTCTTTTGCGGTGCTGTAGTTCCCGATGACATGGATGATGTTCTGCCGGAAGTTTTCCATAAATTCCATATCATCACTTGTGATCCTGTGGATGGCTTCCATCACCGCCCTGTTTAATGCGTTCTCTTCGAGTGTCTCGGATTCCCCGCATTTCTTCACTCCGTTGGTCAGCCGGTTGCTGCATCTCCAGACCACTTTCTTTTTCCCGTTTCTCGCCCAGGTGACCCTCCGGTACTCCTGTCCGCATTTTCCGCAGATCAGCATGCCGGTCAGTGCATAGGTGGAGGAATACCTGCTTTTCTGGTTCTTCTTCCGGGTGACAGCCGCCTTGCATAAGGATGCCCTCCGCATCATCTCTTCCTGTACCCTGTAGAACAGCTCCTTCGGTATGATCGCCTCATGGTCATCTTCCACATAATACTGCGGTACGATTCCAGTGTTCTTGACTTTCTTTTTTGTCATGAAATCCACCGTATAGGTTTTCTGCAGTAATGCATCTCCCATGTATTTTTCATTGCGGAGCATTTTGTCTATTACCGTGGAATGCCATTTGTCCTGCCCTGTGGCGGTCTTGATTCCCTGCTCTTCCAGATGCTTTGCGATCTTCCCGGTACTGTAGCCCTCCAGATAAAGCCGGAAGATCAGCTTTACGATCTCTGCCTCTTCGGGTACGATGACCAGGTCACCATCCTCGTTTTTGGTGTATCCCATGAACTTTGTGCAGTTTACGATGACCTTGCCTTTTTCAAATTTCCTCACGACTCCCCAGCGGATGTTCTCGCTGATGTTGCGGCTCTCCTCCTGTGCCAGGCTGCTTAAGATGGTGATGAGAATTTCACCGGTTCCCTCCAGTGTATTGATCCCCTCTTTCTCGAACACCACCGCCACATTCTTTTCCTTGAGTTTTCGGATGGTCACCAGCGAGTCTACCGTGTTCCTCGCAAACCTGCTGACCGACTTTGTAAGGATCATGTCAATCTTTCCTGCAAGGGCATCCTGTATCATGGCATTAAAGTCTGCCCTTTTTTTTGTGTTTGTTCCGCTCTTTCCGTCATCCGCATAGATGCCGGCATTTTTCCAGTTTTCATTTTCCGATATCTTGCTGGTATAATACTCCACCTGTGCCTCATAGCTGCTGTCCTGCTCTTCCAGTTCCGTACTGACACGGCAGTAGGCAGCGACCTTCATTTTCTTCTCTGACAGTTTCACATTCCGGTCATACTGCACCTTGGCAGGTATCATGCTGATCTTTTTTGCTGTTTCTGCCATCTGCTCTCCCTCCTAATCCTTGTATCCGGCTGTGACACGGCTCCCATTGATAAGCTCCACTTCTGCCATGTTTCCGCCATGCACCCAGATGCGTGCGATTATTTTTCTATATAAATTTTCATCAAATGTTTCCAGTTCCTTTTTTCCTGCAAGGATGTTTTTGATCTCTTCTGTCCGGAACTCCCCATCCCTGACCTCCAGTGTCCGGTAGCGTTCCTCTGCCCTTTCATAGAGCAATTTCATCAGGTCTGTTTCTGTGCGTTCCTGTTCTTCTTTCATCCGCTGCAGGTTCCGCTCCAGAACCCGGTACTGAGGGCTGACCTTTTCCTCCTGCCTGTGTACCCGGAGCAGGCCTTTGTTTCGTATCACTGCATTGATGGCTTCCACACACACCTGCTTTGCCTGCCCGTCTGTAATAAAACTGTTCCTGCAGTTTTTTGCTCTGCCAGTCACATAACTCTTGCACTTCCACTTGGCAGTGCCGCCACGCTCTTTTTTGTGGCTCGGCTGGATATGGCTACATACTGCCCCGCATTCTGCACACCAGATGACACCTCCGAAGAGGATTCTCTCATCCCTGCCGGGCCTGTGGTCTGCCCTTCCAAGCTCTGCCCTCACCTTTTCCCGTCTGCACTGGACTCTCTCAAACAGTTCCTCTCCTATGAGCTGCGGATAGTAGTCTGTGCCAAGGTAGCTTGGGTTTTCCAGTATCCTGCCGATGGATGCGTGGGTCCAGGACACTTTCCCTTTTGCATTGCATATGTTTCTCCCTTTCAGGTTCTGGGCGATCCTGCCTGCCGCCACCCCGCTGTCATAGTCTGTAAATATCTGTTCCACAATTTTTCTCTGCTCTTCACAGATGGTAATTTTTCCATCCACAACCTTATAGCCGATTGGCATGTGCCACTGCATCCTGTCCGCCTCCCCTCTCCGTCAGTTTCAGTCCGTTGTGCAGGCAGAAGGTGATGTCGTGTTCTTTGGAGACCACGATCTTCTCTGCTGTCATTTTAAACAGTTGCTCGTCAAACTCCTCCCTTAATCCGTCCTGTTCTGCAATCAGTTGGATAAGCTGTTCGGTCCGTACAATTTCTTTTGTCCTCCGCAGCTTTCTGGTCAAAAGTGTCTTTTTTCTCCTGCATTCCGTCAGCTGCCAGCCAAGCTTGCTACTGCTCTCCATAAAAAGAGCAGAGTCCATATATCCTTTCCTCATGACTTGGTTTAGGATTTGGCTCTGCTCGCTTATATCTTTGATTTCCTTATCCAGTTGTCTGATTTCCTCACTGTCCTGCCTTGCTGCCACAAGTTCCGTCAGCCCTTTTAACAGCGGCTCTAATATCGTTCCCTGATTGGTGTACAGCTTGTTCCACATGTCTGTAAAAGCCCGGTGCAGTACATCCTCCCGGATGGCTTTCATGCAGCAGCTCTCTTTATCCTCCACATGTCCGCTGCACGTCCAGATGATTTTTTCATATGGTTTCCCGATGTAGATTTTCTGCCGCCGGAAGGTTCTTCCGCACTCTCCGCAGATGATTCTGCCGGAAAACAGGTATCTTTTGGTGTAGTCACTCTTGTTCATGTGCAGTACATCCACCCGGTATGCCATCAGGTTGCGTACCGCTTCTGCCTCCTCATGTGTGACGATTGGCGGATGGCTGTCTTTGATGAGATACTGGTTTCTCTGTCCGTTGTTTACCCTGCGGACAAATGGGAACCTTGTTTCTGTATATGTCCTCTGCTGAAGCATATCTCCCTCATAAATGGGATTTTTCAGAATGTCCTGTATCACCCCGTCCTGCCACTTTTCTGCACCCCGGATTGTTGGAATGCCTTTCTGGTTCAGTGCCTTTGCTATCACATACACTCCCATGCCGTTTAAGTAAGACTCATAAATCCACCTTACGGTTTCTGCCTCGGATTCTATGATGACTAAATTTCCATCCTCATCTTTTCCATAGCCATACGCTGGTGTGGATATGATATAGGTTCCATCCTGAAAGCGTTTCTGTATCGCCCAGCGGTTGTTGCTTGAGATGTTTTCTGATTCCCCCTGCGCCACCGATGCCAGGATGGTAATGAACAGCTCGCTTTTTTCTGACAGCGTGTTGATATTCTCTTTTTCAAAGTAGATTCCAACGCCAATCTCCTTCAGCTTTCGGATGGTCTGGATGCATTCCACCGTATTTCTTGCAAATCTTGTGATGGATTTCGTAATGATCAGGTCGATGTTCCCATCCTCACAGTCTGAAATCATCATCTGGAACTCATCCCTGTGCTTTACGTTTGTTCCGCTGATTCCTTCATCCGCATACACCCCTGCAAACTCCCACAGGGGGTTGCTCTCGATTTTTTCCGTATAGTACTCGACCTGTGCAGTATAGGAAGTTGCCTGTGCCTGACTGCCGGTACTGACTCTGGCATACCCGCACACTTTCAGCCTGCGTTCTTCCTGTGTATGTTTCTGCTCTTTTGCTGCCTTTATGACAGTCACTTTTTTTGCCATGCTTTTTTCTCCTTTCCCAGTATTTTCAAGGGTTTGCACTCCCTATCAGCAACATACACTACCACATAGTCCTTGATATATCCAGTGTTATTACAGATATACTTTTGCCAGTTCTGGGGAAAAGGTCTTGACATTCAAAACCCGGATTTTTTCCCATTCTTCCTCGGTTAACAGCTTATCTTCATGCATCCTTTTTAAAAGAAATTCGGCAATCTTATACCTCACCTCATTCGCTCCGCCTTCCATCATCTCTCCCCCTTTTTCCTCCCGCAATTTAAGTAAGTTAAATTCATTCTCCCAAGAAAAACACTTCCGCCCAGAAGAAACACCTTTACATCATCCCGATTTCAGCCATGGTTGCTGCCTCATCCTCTTCCCGGAAATACTGTTCCGCTACATCCCTGCTGACTGAAAGCACCTCTCCTGCGTCCTTTTCTCCCATCTGGATCGGGATTAAGAACGGATGGATTTCCTTGCAGAATTCCTGATTTGGACAACTATTGATAAAATAGCCGCAGGTATCTAATATCAGCCTGTCACACATATCTGTGATGACGATCCTTTCAGCCTCAAACATGTGGCTGCCGATATAATTTGCGATATTTTCTGCCGTGGTCGAGATATAGTCCTCTTTCCGCTCCCCTCCATCGCTCGGATAAAGATAGGCATATCCTGCCCTCTCCGTTTCAAAAATCCTTAACATCATTTCGGTATCTTCTTTCTTCATTTCCTGTTTTCCTCCATTCCCCATTTTTCAGTTTTTCTTAACCCCACAAGAATACGGCGGAAGTTCCCCTCCGCCGCATGGTTTCTGTAATTAAGTCTTACTGCCATAATCCTTCACTTCATAAATAAAAAGTGTCTGTCCCTATTCGTCACTACTCCCCGGAACCAAAACGCCGCCAAAACAGAGAAGAAAAAATCCCAAAGCCGGCATTTCATGGGCAGTCAGTCCAGACTGTCTTTGGTCCCTGCCACTCGGACAGGCAGACATCACAGGTATCTCACCTCCACCACTGCGTGCTGGCTAATCTCAAGGTGTATCATTATAGGCCATTCCCCTCTTCGCGCCTGTCCACCACAGACAGGCTGTACCCCGACTTTCCCGCTCGGCTCCTTAGATGCGATCTTTTTCACAGCATGGCTGGCAGAAAGAACATCTGCCCGATTGCTGCAGGAGTGTCACTGCGCCCCGGTTACGGCTCATGAAACGGCTAACGTATCTGAACTGCTGGATATGGCTGGCAGGATATGGCGTGATTCCATCCTGCGCTCGGAGCCCTGCATTCCTCTCCGGCATTTTTCAATGTGCGTTTTGTCTGCCTGTGTCGTATCCACACACGAGACATGAGAGGATTCCCGGAAGAGACCATCTGTCCAGAAAAAGTTCCTCTCATAAGGTACTCACAGAAAAACACGTTTTGAGGGGGTATTAATCAAAATATTTTTTTATTTTCTTTACCGCACCGTTTATGCTCTCCCGGATGTTCTTCTCTCCGACCCCTTCTTTCGCTGCAATCTGCCGGTATGTCATGCCCTCAAAAAAATAAAAATGCAGCCGCTCTCTCTGCACTGGAGTGAGTGACTGCATTGCTTTCTGCAGGGTTTCTATTTCCATCTGCCGGATGACCGTATCCTCTACCGATTCCCCGGTCAGCTCCACCAGATCTTCCGTTTCTCCTTCTGTATATCCGTCCTTGGTCGTATGTCTGATATCCCGCATTTCCTGTGCGTGGGCTTCTTTGCGGAACGTATCGACAAGTGCCTCGTAGACTTCTCTGGTCACATAGGTGTATTCCAGCTCACCAACTGCATCTTTATAAAAATCCTTGACTCTGATCCTGATCCATTCTGACATTCAAATGTCCTCCATTTCGTAATTTTTTTGAAATGAAGGACATCTGGCGGACCTCTGGATTCTGCTTTACTGGAAAAAGACAATAAAAAAAGGTGCTGTTCCCATGCAAAATAAAGCATGCAAAACTGCACCCGGATGTTATCCTTATGAACTTTTCCTTTTCTGCCGCCCCCTGCAATCCGGTGCAGCATGAATTCCCCAAAACATGCCACGCCTTTCTTCTCCTAAGCCTTTTTGCGGTACTATACTTGGAAAGAAAGTGCGCTTCAATATAAGTGTAATAAGTCTTACGGTACCTGTAATAAGTTACCGTCTTGGATTGTCATCCTTCCTGTTTTCCAGAAAAAAAGTCCCTTCCGTTTGTTCGGAAAGGACTATCCATTTTCGGTATGTGATTGTATCCATAACTGTGCTTTTCCTACGAGCATGAACAGTGCCGTGATGCAGATTCCCGTATAAACAGCGTAAGCATACGGTATCTGGCCTGCATGCCACAAAATGCCAAGCACAGCCAGTTCCAAGACTGCGATCAGCCTTGCTTTTCTGCCAAAATGCTTTTGTTCCTCTTTATCCAGTTTCCGGTTCTTGCTGTGCATGGGACTGAGTAAAAAAATGATCCCTGCGGACACCAGCAATACTGCCAGCAGCCATGCCAGCGATGTCTTGTAAAACACAGCCTGTGTATAAACCGGAACCAGCAGCACCAGATTGGAACCAAGATAACAGAAAATCCTGCTGTCTGAGTGATATCCACCGGTATAGCTGCGAAGAACCATAAAAGAAAGGGTAAACACTGCCACAACCGCCAGTTGCTCTGTGAGCAGACCGATGACCAGTGCCGTCACAACGTTTAGAAGCAGGATCATACCATTGCGTATTCCAAACTGGTATAATTCCTGCTCTTCCTCTTTTATGATTCCCCGCTCAACCATACGGTGGCTGAGCCATTTCGTCATGATTTAAAACCTTCTGAGTTTTTTGGAATCTTCCGGCATCTTGTCCTGTCCGAAATACCACATGCAGGAACGGTTGGTTGCCATGGTTGTCACCATGAGTGCCAGTGCTGCCATCACACTCATGGATTTGCTGCTCAGTCGGTACATCCAGTTTCTTTTCTTCATTTTTAGTAAAACCCTCCTTTTTTTGATGTTTTCACTCTAACAGTTTCTGTACAGAAATCAATCTATCTGTAACAAGTTGCAGGTTTGCTGTAATAAGTTGCAGTCTCACTCCAGTTTTGCAACTCCGTTGAGCAGAAGGACTGCCTCAAAATGTTCCCCCTGATCTTTTAACAGAAGCTCCCCGCCAT
>OGNN01000783.1_pt1 | contig 16077 bp, 10 predicted proteins | sample 1573461 | NCBI WGS metagenome assembly OGNN01 (sample SAMEA2581998, study PRJEB24529) | metagenome | biome: Human gut stool | place: China | collected 2011
CATAGAAAATCTAAAAAGCATAATTCGTACAGTACCTTAGCTGCGTAGCGTTAGCTCGTCGGGAGCACCTCTGCCGGGGGCAAATTCCCCGTGTGCCGGTCGTCTTCCCGTATTATTGAAAAATAACCAAGCAATCCACATCTATTGCGCAGCATCAGGAGCCACATACGAGTATGCATTGGACATTTTTGCAGCATTGTTTGTCAGAGTGACAGCTTCTCTGTAGTAGGCAACGACAGGAGTGCCCTTATCCACAGCGTTGAACAGCTGCTCTGCAAAAGCAGGTGGCACATTGATACATCCGTGTGAGCCTGAGGTTTTGTAAATTGTTCCTCCGAAGGTATCACGCCAGCTGGCATCATGGATACCTATATTGTAGGCAAACGGCATGAAATAGCTGACAGGAGAAGAGTATCCCTCGCCGACAAGAGTAGCATTTCTCTGCTTGTAAACAATCTTGTATACACCATCTACGGAACCATTCTGACGGGCGAGGTTACCTGATACGAAATCAGACTCCATCTGGAGAGCACCATCCTTGTAATACCACATGTGCTGCTTTGTGTAGTCAATCTCTATGTATGTATTACCTATGTCGTCAGCACCGCGATGGAGTGCTGTCTGCTCGTAAACAGGCTCTCTTTCCACGGGCTTGCCTCCCTCTAAATCAGAAAGAAGTTCAGCCTTTTCATTTTTCTTGCTGACTACCCATCCGTAGTCTCCACCACCTATTTCAATAGTGTCACCGGACGATGTCTTGAATGAGCGTTTGCGGCCGAAGGTATTGTACTTGGAAGCAAGCTGCTGGACATATTTAGTGACCTTGGCATCATCTATGCTCACGCTGCCGTCATCTGAGATGCTTAGCATATCAAGGATTTTGGCTGAGTCAAGCTTCTCGTCGGCACCTTCAATTTTGTAAGTGACGGTTGAAGCAGTGTATTTGTCGAGGGCTTCTTTTTCATTTTTGATTGTATCGCTTTCCTTTGTGATTTCGGGAGCTTCATAACAGTCATCGTTTAAGCTAAGCTTTGGAAGCTCATTGTCCAGGGCATCCTTTACTTCGGCAAGGATGCTGTCATATATCGGCTTGCAGCCTTTTTTCTCTTCAATCACATCGTATTTGCCGTCTTTTATCTCGATGTGGGCATCCTCAGGATTTTCAATGTAGTCATCACTGAAAATATCAAGAGCCTTGAGCTTTTCCGCCAAAGCGGCATCGTCATATTTGGACGAACCCTTTAGAGTATAGTTTTGAGCTTTGAAAAGACTGACAGGCCATGTAAAAGCATTCTGACTTTTTAGGATTTGCTCCTCGTCACCGTTTGAGACATATTCATAGGAAAAATCAGGTCCCTTAAGTGAAAAGCTGTTGCCTTTTCTATCAGTGATTGTGAGCAGATAGTCGCGGCTTAGGGCTGTATTTTTTTCTAATGCCTCTTTTGCAGTTTTCCCTGCGTATTTTACAGAGTTAATCTTTGTGTTGAACAGATAGTGGCTGCTAAAATAAAAGGCAAAGCCAAGATAAACAGCCAAAAGCACACCAAGCACAACGGCGCAGGCTATAAGCACTTTTTTCTTCATGTAAATCGACCTCCTTGGAGATATGCTGTTGCTGCCCACACCGGGGTGTAGGCGGCAGCTAAAATCAGTTACATTTGTGAAGATGTGACACATCCATATAGTCAGGCAGACCATCCTTGTAGGCTACAGCGGTTTCTCCCTGAATAAGTGGTTTTAAGTATTCGATAAGCTCAGGCTTCACATCATTGCCCGCATCATTGATCCACTCTCTTGGCACAGACTTGGCCTCGTTTGCGATATCCTTGATAGCAGAATATGTGTATTCCACCTGATAAGGATCATTTGAGATGCGCTTCAAGCATACCATTGATGCGGTCACACCCTCCGCTGCAATCATGACACCCTTTTTACCCTGAGCAAAAGATTCCTCGATATCGGTTAATGATGCAAGGTGTGAGGCACAGCGCTGGAGCACATTTACCTCTACAGAGCGCACCTTGACACCGATGTTTTCCTTTACGATGAACTCAAGAGCTTTTCCGGCACCGCTTAGCTGCTGGTGTCCGAACTGGTCACATGCGGCATTTGATGATGTAATGTATGAGCCGTCTGCGTCATGTATTCCTTCGGATACGGCAACTATCACATTGTTAGTGTGCTCGAGGGCTTCTTTTATATCGGCAACAAATTTGTCCTTGTCGAAATTCACCTCAGGCAGATAGATGAACTGAGGCGCTGTATTGTACTCATTACGTGCGAGAGCGGAAGCGGCAGTGAGCCATCCTGCGTCACGTCCCATGATTTCAACGATTGTCACACTCTTAACAGCATAGATAAAGGTGTCATGGGCTATCTCAAGCATGCTTGATGCGATATATTTGGCGGCAGAGCCAAAGCCAGGAGTGTGGTCTGTCATGCACAGATCATTGTCGATGGTTTTTGGAATACCTATAATTTTCACATCACTGTTGATTTTTTTTGCATAATCGGATAACTTTAATACGGTATCCATCGAATCATTTCCACCGATGTAAAAGAAAGCTTTTATAGAAAGCTTATCGAACTGGTGGAAGATGTATACATATGGTGAATCATCATCCTTGTAATCAGGGAGCTTGTGGCGGCATGAGCCAAGATACATGGCAGGTGTGGTCTTAAGCTTTTCAAGATTAGCATCATCTGCAAAAATATCTGACAGATTGAGATAATTCTCATTTAAAATGCCGAGTATTCCGTTTACAGCGCCATAGCAGATATCGTATTTCTCAGAGCTTTTTACTCCTGCGATGACTCCTGCAAGGCTTGCGTTGATTGCAACAGTTGGGCCGCCTGACTGGGCGACGATACAGTTTGACTGATTCATTGTAATCTCCTTATTGTGTATTTTAACTATTCTCTTCTGTAAGAATAGTTATGATATAATTTTAAAATGACTACTGAAGGCGCATGGCATATGCACCGCATAATCATATAGATTGTAGTATCAAACATTATTTTTAGCAAGGGTTAAAATGAAAAATATGAATAAATACGAAAATTGCTTATTGTGTCCCAGAAAATGTGGCATAAACAGAAGAACCGGACAAACAGGCGTATGTGGCGTTTCATCTGAAATAAAGGTGGCGCGAGCAGCACTTCATTATTGGGAGGAGCCATGCATATCAGGAAAAAGAGGAAGTGGGGCAGTTTTTTTCTCAGGTTGCAGCCTGCACTGCGTGTTCTGCCAGAACAGGGAGATTTCTGACGGAAAAGAGGGAAAGGTAATCAGTAAAGAGAGGCTGAGTGATATCTTTATGGAACTGGAGGGCAAAGGCGCAAATAATATCAATCTGGTCACACCGGGGCAGTATATCCCTGATATAGTGTGGGCGGTAAACGATGCAAAAAGCCGCGGCATGAAGCTTCCTATTATATACAATACGAGCGGATATGAAAATGTGACAGAGCTAAAGCTGCTTGAGGGCATAGTGGATGTGTATCTTCCGGATTTTAAATATATGGACAGTACGCTTTCGGCAATGTATTCAAGGGCAAAAGATTATCCGTCTGTCGCAAAGCAGGCGCTTTCAGAGATGGTCAGGCAGCAGCCGGATGTCGTGATTGATGATGCGACAGGACTCATACAAAAGGGAGTTATTGTGCGACAGCTTCTACTGCCGGGACATGTGAATGATGCAAAGGCTGTACTTAAGTACCTGTATGATACAAATCATGATCACGTATATATAAGCATGATGAGCCAGTTTACGCCGATTGCACTAAAGGATTATCCTGAGATAAACCGTACAGTGACAAGGAGAGAGTATGAAAGGCTTGTTGACTATGCCCTCGAAATAGGAATCACGAATGCATTTATACAGGAAGGGGACGTGGCAAAGGACAGCTTTATCCCGGCATTTGACTGTGAGGGAGTATGATATTTACCGTTTTTCTTAATAAAATAGTAAGAATTGGCAGGCAAAAATGACTGGATTTTGTGACGCCGGTGTAGTACTATGGTTATGTGATATTTTTTAACTGTGAAGGCACTGAACAGTTACGATATTTTGTTATTACTCACATCCCGGTGTGACAGACGATAATGTTTTTAATCACACAGGATACATTATTCAATAGAGGATACAGTGATGAAAAATATAGAAGAACAGCAGATAATAATTGAATGTCCGAATACTATCTTTCATCTATACATTGACAGTGAGGATGAGCTTTTAAAGGTTAAGGCGTTTATGAACAATATGAAGCATGTTGATTCGATAAGTCTGCATGATATATACAACTGGTGCAACAGACAGCATGTGCAGTACACGACGACATTTAATTATGACAGTAAAATGACCTTGACAGAAATGATAAAATCCTACATATTTTACTTCAGACAGAAGCTTAGATATGTAAATAATAGTGATAGGATGATAGAAACATGAGATACCCTGAATTTCTAAAGGATAGAGGGACAATAGGCTTTGTAGCGCCCTCGATGGGCTGTACAACAGAGCCGTACAGGAGTGCCTTTGACAATGCAATTAAAAAGTTTCACAGCATGGGTTATAAGACGATAGAGGGACCTAACTGCAGGTGCGACAGTGGCATAGGTATCAGCAATACACCTAAGAAGTGCGCAGAAGAGCTGAACGAGAGCTATGCTTCTGTTGACAGTGATGTGCTTATATCCTGTGGTGGTGGCGAGCTGATGTGCGAGGTAGTGCCTTATATTGATTTTGAGCGCGTGAAGCAGTCAAAGCCGAAATGGTACATGGGCTATTCCGACAACACGAATTTCACATTTTTGGAGGCTACTATTGCAGATACAGCAGGTATTTACGGGCCGTGTGCGGGCAGCTTTGGTATGGAGGTGTGGCATGAGTCACTTACCGATGCATTTAATCTGCTTTGTGGCAGGAAGCTTTCATTTACCAATTACCCTATGTGGGAGAAGGAATCGATAAAGGATGAGAATGCTCCGTTTGTGGGCTACAACCTGACTGAAAAGTCGTGCATCAGCTCTATTCCTGCGGTGGCAAAGGGAAGCAGGCTTACCATGAGAGGCAGGCTGCTTGGTGGCTGCATGGATTGTCTTATCAATCTGCTTGGTACATCGTTTGACCATGTAAGGGAATTTAATGAGCGCTACAGTGATGATGGTATCATATGGTTCCTTGAGGCCTGTGACCTTAATGTGATGGGTATGAGAAGGGCTATGTGGCAGATGAAAAATGCAGGATGGTTTTCAAATGTAAAGGGCTTTCTTATCGGACGCCCGGCGCACTTCGGAGAGGAAATGTTTGGCATAGACCACAGACAGGCGCTTTCATCACTGCTTAGAGAGTTTAATGTGCCAATCATCATGGATCTGGATATAGGTCATATGTCGCCGATGATGCCTGTGATATGCGGAAGCATGGCAGATGTCAGCTTCGACGGAAGTAACTTTACAATTTCGTATGATATAGAGCAGTAGATTGGAGGAAAAATGATTAGATTAATAAAGAAAAAAGCAAAGAGTATTGTATGTAGCGTGCTTGCTGCGGTGACACTGTTTACGATGAATCCGGCTGTATTTGCAACAGAGACAGCTACGCAGACTGATACAGTTTCAAGCGTTGATGTATCAGGCAGTGACAGCAGTGACGCAGCTGATAAGAGTAACACAGACAGTACTGCAGACAGCACAACGACAGCTGGCAGTGAGGCAAACGACAAGGTGACCATCAGCAATAATGATAAGCCATACTTAAGTCTTGGAGCAGACCTCACACCGGATCAGAGAGCGACAGTGCTTGGATTTATGGGAATCGAGCTCACTGATCTGGACAAATACGATGTGGTCTATGTAAATAATGATGAGGAGCACAAGTACCTCGATTCATACATCAGCAAGAGCGAGATTGGCACAAGGTCACTTTCCTCAGTACTTATTACAGAGGATAAAAAGGGTGCGGGTCTTAGTGTTTCCACGCACAATATCAATTACTGTACGGTAGGAATGTACAAGAATGCGCTTGCCACAGCAGGCATAGCTGATGCTAAAATCATAGTCGCAGGACCTTTCCCTATTTCCGGAACGGCAGCACTTGTAGGCACACTAAAGGCATACGAGGAGATGACAGGCAAGAAGCTTGACGACAAGGTGACAGACGCAGCGATGGATGAGCTTGTCACAACAGGAGAGCTCAACAAGAGCATTGACGGCGATTCGCAGGATATAGAGGCAATGATTGCAGACCTAAAGAAGCAGCTTGCCGATGGAAGGCTCAAGGATGAGAGCCAGATAAAGGATGCGATAAAGGAGGCTGCAAAGGATTACGACCTGAAGCTTTCTGATGATGATATTGCAAAGCTGACATCGCTTCTTATGAAGCTAAAGGATGCCAATATCGACTGGGATTCAGTAATTAACCAGGCACAGGACTGGGCATCAAAGCTTGGCGATAAGATAAATGACCCGGGCTTCTGGGAAAAGATTGGTAACTTTTTCATGGATTTATGGGATAAGATAAAATCCCTGTTCAGCTAGAAAAGTGACCGAATACAGTAAAAATAAGCAGAATATGAATCAGACAACTCCCTGAAACGTAAGCATGAGCTGCACGTTGAAGGGAGTTTTTTATATTATTAATAAAAAAATAATAAATTTCTGCCGAATACATTGATACAAAGGCCATATTCTATTATAATTAAATGGATAATGGATTAATGTAAACAATGCACATAAGAAAGATGGGATTCGATGATAAAGATAAATAAATTTCTGGCAGTTTCTGTAGTTACATTGTCATTAGCCGCATGTGACCTGGCACCATACAGCAGCATAGCAGTCTATGCGGATCAGGCGGCTAAGGTTGTGTGTGATGAGAGATACTGGGTAGCGGCGAGAAGCGGACCGGGCACAGAGTATGAGCTGGAGCACAAGCTTTCAAACGGCAAGGATATTACTATTCTTGAGCAGACCACAGGTGCAGACGGCAAGGTGTGGTACAAGGCAAAGTACAATCTGGCAGCAAATAACGAGGAGTGTGTCAGCTATATCAGGTCTGATTTTGTATCAGCAGGTACCGGCACAGCTACATCAGACAATGCGCAGACAGGGGATGCTTCGGCAGACACCGGCAATGCGGATGCCATACAGCAGAATAATGAGGAACAGCTTGCCCTTGCAACAGCATGGGGAGCATATGCTACAGGTACGATTACCGGCGGCAATGTGTATGTCCGCAATGCAGCAGGCACATCCGGTACTACCAAGGTTGTCTCACTCAACTGGAACCATCAGGTTGACATAATTGGAGAGACCAGGGTAAACGGTGTTGTCTGGTACAATGTCAAGGGTACTTTAAACGGCAAGGCATTTACTGGCTGGACTATCAGTACATACATAAAGGTGACATACAATAATAGCGGAGACAATACTGATTTTGTCACGGCTATGAAGAATGCAGGCTTTCCTGACAGCTATATTCCAAACCTTACAGCTCTTCACAATAAGTATCCAAGCTGGACATTTGAAGCTGTAAATACAGGTTTGAATTGGGATACGGTGATTGAAAATGAGAGTGTACATGGAATAAACTTAGTATCTAAAAATGCAGATAATGCAAAAAAATCAACGGAAAATGGTGCATATAACTGGGAAACAAATAAGTGGTTTGAATATGAGCCAGGATGGGTAGCTGCAAGCAAGGATTACATTGCATATATTATGGATCCAAGAAATTTTCTTGATGAAACAAATATTTATCAGTTTCAAAGTCTTGTATATAGTTCTAGCGAAACCTTATCTGGTGTTCAATCAATCGTTAAGGGAACCTTTATGGAAGGAACTAAGAACTATTCTAACAATGGTGAAAAAATAGATTATGCTAGGACATTTTTAGATGTTGCAAAAGCCACAGGAGTTAGTGCATATCACTTATCTGCGCGAGTTAAACAGGAACAGGGGAAAGGAACAAGTCCTCTTATTTCTGGGGTATATTCGGGTTATGAGGGATATTATAATTTCTTTAATTTTAGTGCGACTGGAAGTACAAAGAAAAAAATATACCAAAATGGTTTAGCGTATGCTAAGAAGAATGGATGGTCAAGTAGGGCAAAATCCATATCCGGAGGGGCGGAAAAGATTGCAAAAGATTATGTCAATAGAGGGCAAAATACAATTTATTTTGAAAAATTTAATGTGGTTGATAGTAAATCACTTTATAGCCATCAGTATATGGCAAATGTGACAGCTGCAATTACAGAAGGACAAAATCTGTCAAAAGGATATTCTGATAAGAATCAGGCATTTGTATTCAAAATTCCTGTATACAACAATATGCCATCGTCTGCAGTTGGTTTTAATAAAGCCGGTGATACTAACAACTACCTGCAAGCACTGTCAATAAGTGGAGTGTCACTCACACCTGTATTTAATGGAGCAACAACAAGTTATTCAGCGGTTGTTTCAAATGCTATAAGTTCAGTGACTGTCTCAGCAAATGCTGTATCAGGTAATAGTTATGTTTCGGGTACAGGTAATTATTCACTTGCTGTCGGAAATAATACAATAAAAATAAATTGTAAGGCACAAAGTGGTGAAACAAGAACATACACAATCACTATAAACAGACAAACATCAGCTAATAATACAAATAATACTGCGTCTGGTACAGATGTAAATATTTCATCTGATACATATAAAATAGGAACATATATCACTGGAGTTGCACCAGAAACAATGGCTTCATCATTCATAAAAAATATTTCGGTTTCTGCATCTGGTTCAATCAAACTTTTAACGGAATCAGGAAAAGAAAATACAGGAACAGTTGCAACAGGAAATAAGGTTGCTGTATATGATGTCTCTGGTAATTTGAAAAAAACATATGATATTGTAATATATGGCGATGTGTCAGGTGATGGAGTGGTCAATGTAAAGGACTCTATGATAATAAGACGACATATTATCGGAAGAAGTACATTGAGTGGTGCATATATGGAAGCAGCTGACACTAGCAAAGATGGTACCATAAATGTAAAAGATTCTATGATTATACGTAACCATATTCTCGGCAGAAAAAATATAGAGCAATAGAGGTAAGAAAATGAAAAAGATTACAAGTTATATTTTATCAGTTTTGATAATGACTATAGTTGTGTTTTCGAATAAGAATATTGTGTTGGCAGCAGGAAGTATTTCTGTTTCAGCAAAGGAAACAACAGTGAAAGTTGGAGATGTTGTGCTTATAAGTACATATATTTCACCTGAAGAGTATGGAGTAAATGCAACATTAACAAAGAGTTCAGGAGCTTTTGAGTTTGTGGAAGGCGATAATATATACTCTGATGGAGGAACTCCAAAGAATTCTATAAAAGTTAAAGCCGTTTCGGAAGGCAGTTGTACCTTTTCAGTTCGGGTGATTAATGCGTTTGATGACCAATTGAACGAGACATCCATGTCATCTGGCAGTGTTACTATTACAGCTACATCAGCTTCATCAAACAGCAACAAGGATAACAAGGACAATTCCGGCAGCAATACCGGCAATGACAACAATTCGAATAAAGATAATGAAAACAAAGAGGAAAAGAAATCCTCAAACGCATCTCTTGGTTCACTTGTTATCTCAGCAGGTACGCTTTCCCCTGAGTTTTCTGCTGCGACAAAGGATTACACAGCTACAGTAGATTACAGCTGTTCAAGCCTTGCGGTTACAGCAAATCCGGCTGATTCCAAGGCGAGTGTGACATCCGTCACAGGCAATGATTCACTTGAGGTTGGAGAGAATACGGTCAGCGTTGTTGTGACAGCAGAGGACGGCAGCACAAGCACATACAATATAGTTGTTACCAGAAGAGCCGAGGATGATCCGGAGAATGCAGATAAGCAGGATAACTGGAAGAAGTTCGATATAAATGGCACAGAGTGGACTATGGTCAATGACATTCCGGAGGATGTTGTCCCTGAAGGCTTTGAACACTCAAAGACAGTGATTGACGGACTTGAATACAATACCCTTCATGGCACCTTTGGTGATATCACGCTTGTGTATTTACAGTCGGAAAGCGGCAATGGGCTTTTTGTATATGATGCAGCACAGAATGCAGCATATGAGTTTGTTCGTATCAATTCAGAGTCGCATTTTATAGTGGTTTTACTGCCTAAGGTGGATGATGTGCCTGAGGGATATAATGAGGTATCACTCTCCATAGAGGGCAAGGGTGTGGCAACAGCCTACCAGACCAAAGCCGAAAAAACCGATGATCAGACAAAGGATTTTTACCTCGTATATGCCATAAATGACAATGGTGAGAGTGGCTGGTATACATATGATAGCGTAGATGGCACATATATGAGAACCGAGCTCAGTACACCTACAGTGGCACAGGAGGAAAACGATACAACAAAGAGCGAGCTTGTCCCGGGAATTGCCAATAAATATCTTGTTTTAGCTGCAATACTGGTTCTTGTTATCATTATTCTGTTACTGTTGCTTATTGTATCAGCTGTGAAAAACAGAAAATATAAGGCAATGGACTATCATGATGACGATGATGATGTAGATGATGCAGCAGAAGATGTATCAAATGAAGCTTTGGAAGAAACAACTGATGAAACTGCGGACGAGATAGCAGATGAGCTGGAAGAAGAGGTTACAGAAGATCCGTTAGATGAAGTGGCAGAAGAAGCTGCAGAAGAGTCGGTGGATGAAGTGGCAGGAGCTGCAGAAGAGTCGGCAGATGAAGTCGCAGAAGAAACAGCAGATGAAGCTGTAGAAGAGCCGGCAGGAGAAGCTGCAGAAGAAACAGCGGAAGGTGCTGCAGATGAGCAAAAGATGGCTACGGATGAAAATATATCAAATGCATCCTATGTCGGAAGAACCGTAGAAATTACACCTGATTCTAAGAAAGCTGTTGAGAATGAAAACTCTGAGTTTGATTTAAAAGACGATTTAAGGCAGGAAAACGTTTCTGACACAGAAAACGATGCTGATGAGGATGCTTTAAAGAAGCAGGTTCAAATGGCACTTGATGGCTTTGTCAATGAGGGAAATAAGCCGTCTGAGACTATAGACAGCAGTGCAATGGATGACAATGAAGATGACAGCGAAGATGATGATTTGCAGTTCATCGACTTAAATTAGTGAATATGACTGGAGGATATGACTTGAAACCATATACAAGTAAGGCTAAAAAAGCAATAGATTTGGCTGCACGTATATCAAAGAAAATGAATTACAGCTATGTTGGAACAGAGCACATACTGGCTGGCCTTATAAAAGAGGGCACCGGTGTGGCAGCTGAGGTTCTAACAGCCTGCAATGTGGAATATGATAAGCTTATTTCGATGATTGAAGACCTGATTTCACCGGGGGATAACATCGAAGTGATGGACAGGGATGGCTATTCACCAAGGACACAGAGAGTATTGGAGCGTGCATCGGAGGAAGCCGATAGATTTGAGTGCAATGAGATAGGTACAGAACACCTGCTGATGGCTATAGTACTGCAGGGAGACTGTGCAGCTGCAAGACTTTTAAACACCATGGGTGTTAACAGTCAGAAGATGTTTATAGATATTCTTGGTGCGATGGGTGAGGATCCGTCTGCATACAGGGATCTGATGAAAAGCTACAATACATCATACAATTCTGCGACTCCTGTATTAGATCAGTATTCCAGAGATTTGACAGATATGGCAGAGGCAGGGCTTCTTGACCCTGTTATAGGCAGAAAAAAGGAGATGGAGCGTGTTATCCAGATACTTTGCCGCCGTGGCAAAAACAATCCATGTCTGATTGGAGAGCCGGGAGTGGGCAAGACCGCTATAGTAGAAGGACTTGCACAGGATATAGTCAGTGGCAATGTTCCGGATATTCTTTTGGGAAAGAGACTGGTTTCCCTTGATATGTCCGGGCTTGTAGCCAAATCAAAGTATCGTGGTGAGTTTGAGGAGCGTATCAAGAAGGTGATAAGCGAGGTTTCAAATGCCAAAAATGTACTGCTTTTCATTGATGAGCTTCACACTATAATAGGTGCAGGAGGAGCAGAAGGCTCGTTAGATGCATCTAACATATTAAAGCCGGCGCTTGCCAGAGGCGAGGTACAGGTAATCGGTGCCACTACCATAGAAGAGTACCGCAAATACGTGGAAAAGGATGCTGCGCTTGAGCGCCGTTTCCAGCCGGTGATGGTTGAAGAGCCTGGTGTGGATGAGACAATAGAGATACTCACAGGATTAAAAGGACTCTATGAAAAACATCATGGTGTCATCATAACAGATGAGGGTGTGAAAGCAGCAGTAAACCTTTCTGCACGATATATAAATGACAGATTTTTACCTGATAAGGCGATAGACCTGATGGATGAAGCGGCAGCCAGGATAAGGCTTAAGAATTTGACATCATCTGACGAGCTGCTTGCTCTGAAAAAAGAGATAACAGATAAGCAGGACCGGGTGGAAGATGCTTTGTCGCAAGGAGATATCGCAGCTGCCGGCGCGCTTATGTCAGAAAAGGAAGTTCTTGAAAATAAACAGCAGAAGCTTATCAGAAAGAATCACCGCACAGGAAGCAAAAATCAGCCTGTAGTAGGTGAAAACGAGATAGCGGATGTAGTATCGGGATGGACCAAAATACCTGTAAATAAGCTTACAGAGTCAGAGGCAGGACGACTTGCAAAGCTTGAACAGATACTTCACAAGCGTGTAATAGGACAACAGGAGGCTGTTTCTGCTGTCGCAAAGGCAGTCAGACGAGGCCGCGTTGGTTTAAAGGATCCTAAGAAGCCGATTGGCTCATTCCTGTTTTTGGGACCGACAGGAGTAGGTAAGACTGAGGTGTCAAAGGCGCTTGCTGAGGCTGTATTTGGCAAGGAGGATGCCATGATCCGTGTTGATATGTCAGAGTACATGGAAAAGCATAGTGTTTCAAAGATGATTGGTTCACCACCGGGATATGTGGGCCATGAGGAGGGCGGACAGCTCTCAGAGAAGGTCAGACGCAATCCTTTTTCTGTTATACTGTTTGATGAGATAGAAAAAGCACATCCTGATGTGTTCAATATACTTTTACAGGTGCTTGATGATGGTAGAATCACTGATTCACAGGGGCGCACGGTTGATTTCAAGAATACAATAATCATCATGACATCAAATGCAGGAGCTTCTTCTATTATAGAACCAAAGCGCCTTGGCTTTGGCGCTGGTGAGGATGAAAAGCAGGATCACGAGCGTATGAAGAACAGTGTCATGGAGGAGGTTCGCCGTATATTCAAGCCTGAATTTTTGAACCGAATAGACGAGACTATTGTATTTAGAGCTCTCAACAAGGATGACATGAAGCATATAGTGACACTTCTTGTAAAGGAGCTTAAGAAACGCTGTAAAGAACAGCTTGATATAGAGCTCACAGTGCGCGACAGTGCAAAATCCTTTATCGTGGACAAAGCCTATGACAGAAAATATGGCGCAAGACCTCTTAAACGAAAGCTTCAGGAGGAGATTGAAGACCGTATGTCAGAGGATATTATTACCGGCAAAATTAAGCGCGGCGATAAGGTAATAATTTCTACGAAAAACAAACAAATTTCATTGACTGTTGAGTAGAATTGGATTTATAATTAATATATCAATATAGCTACGGGAGGATAAAAATGGCTGTAATAAGTGAATTAATCCGTACTGAGGAAAACGGAAAGCTCAGCTTCGGAGATTATACATTGGCTGCAAAGGCAAAGCTTGACAATTTTGAGAAGGATGGAGATATCTACAAGGTAAAGACCTTTAAGGAGATTACAAAGCTCGAAAGAAACGGACTCTTTGTATACGAGTCTGTTCCGGGAACAGCGGTTATGGATTTCGAGGAGACTGCTGATACAGTGACATTTACTGTGGAGGGACCTGAGGATGCTCAGATTACTCTTGGCCTTGAAGAGGAGACAGAGTACGAAATTGATATAGCTGGAGCTGTTGCAGGTACTATGAAGACAAATCTCGGCGGCAAGCTCAGCTTAAGCGTAGAGCTTGAGGGTGTTGATTCAGTCGATATCAAAGTATCAAGAAAATAGAGCATATTTTTAGCCCGGTGAAAGCCGGGCTTTTTGTATTTTATAAAGGAGAACAATATGGCAAAAGGAAAGACCTCTGTATTTTTCTGCCAGGAATGTGGTTATGAATCGGCAAAATGGATGGGACAGTGCCCGGCCTGTAAGGAATGGAATACATTTGTAGAGGAAACCGTAGATAAAAAGTCGATAAGCTCGTCGGGAAAAGTAAAAAAAGAATCAAAGGCGGCACAGGTTCTGCCTCTTTCGGCAGTAAAAAGCGAGAAAGAGGAGCGTATAGTGACAGGTATAGCCGAGTTTGACAGAGTACTTGGTGGAGGAATTGTGAGGGGGTCACTTGTGCTTGTGGGAGGAGATCCGGGTATAGGAAAATCCACGCTTCTACTTCAGGTATGCAGGGAACTTTCACAAAAAAAGGTGCCATTACTTTATGTGTCAGGTGAGGAATCCCTGCATCAGATAAAGATGCGTGCCGACAGACTTGGCGATTTTACGGATTCACTGGAGCTTTTATGTGAGACAAGTCTTGATATAGCAAAGGACGTGATTCAACGAAAAAAACCGGAGGTTGTTGTGATAGATTCCATTCAGACCATGTATAACGAAGAGATATCATCTGCACCGGGCAGTGTCTCGCAGGTCAGGGAGACAACAGGGGTGCTCATGCAGCTTGCAAAGACTCTGGGCATTTCAATTTTTATAGTAGGACATGTGACCAAGGATGGTGCGGTTGCGGGACCAAGGACACTGGAGCATATGGTTGACACTGTGCTTTATTTTGAGGGTGACAGATATGAGTCGTACAGGATACTTAGAGGCGTTAAGAACAGATTTGGTTCAACCAATGAGATAGGTGTATTTGAAATGAAGGCGGAGGGACTGGTTGAGGTAGAAAATCCGTCTGAGTATATGCTTAGCGGTAAGCCAGAGGGAGCATCAGGGTCAATTGTCACATGCTCCATAGAGGGAAGCCGACCGATACTTCTCGAGATACAGGCTCTTGTCTGTCACAGCTTTTTTAATAATCCAAGGCGTACAGCAAATGGTACAGATTATAATAAAGTAAACCTGCTCATGGCGGTCCTTGAAAAAAGAGCCAACCTGTCGCTGTCAGACTGTGACGCTTATGTGAATATAGCAGGCGGTATAAGGATGAACGAACCGGCGATAGACCTTGGGATAGTGCTTGCAATCGCATCAAGCAAAAAGGATATTATAGTGCGTGAGGATACTATATGCTTTGGAGAGGTGGGCTTAAGCGGCGAGGTTCGCGGAGTTACCATGTCCGAGCAGCGTGTTGCTGAGGCAAAGAAGCTTGGCTTTAAAAAGTGTATTGTTCCCAAAGTGTGTCTTGCAGGAGTGTCGCATATCAGTGGAATTGAGATTGTCGGTGTGGCAAATATCAAGGAAGCGATAGAGGCTGTCAGATAGTAATTACGAGAATTGTATATAATAAACAGACAATTTAGAAAATTTATGTTTTTTAAGATAGTTTTACTACTTTAATTAATTGCAGTAAATCCGTTGACATATGTGTGCCGGGATGATATTATATCAAAGCTGACTCGCGTGACACATTGAGTTGTAGAGCCTGAGAGTTACGATTTACAAACATGGCTTTATGAATATATTTTGAAAATGATTATTGAAATGAGTCGTGAAAAAGTTCTTGACAAATGCAAAACATTTTGATAGAATAATCAAGCTGTCGCAAGACAGAGAACTTAAAATGAAGTTCAAAAAAATAAAAAAGTGCTTGACAAACGAACAGCGATTTGATAAAATAATCAAGCTGTCGCAAGAGAGCAAACAAAGAACATTGATAACTGAACAGTGAGAAACCTTGAAAGATTTTGAGAATCAATCAGAACGCTTCAATGAAAATTGAAGACCTTTAAAACAGTAAATTCAGATTTATCTGAATGAACGAATTAGCCAAGTTTAACTTGACTGAGATCAACTTTTAACATGAGAGTTTGATCCTGGCTCAGGATGAACGCTGGCGGCGTGCTT
>OGNN01000787.1_pt1 | contig 16063 bp, 16 predicted proteins | sample 1573461 | NCBI WGS metagenome assembly OGNN01 (sample SAMEA2581998, study PRJEB24529) | metagenome | biome: Human gut stool | place: China | collected 2011
CTCCTGTTTTGGGAACAGGTGGTCGCAGGTTCGAATCCTGTCGCCCCGACTTCAAGAAAGCTAAGAAGATTTGACTCTTCTTAGCTTTCTTGCTATATATAGGTTTATAATTTAATAATTTTTTGAGTTATGATTATTACTATTGCGCGCCAATGTGGATGTGGCGCTGTTCATGTGGGCAAGTTGCTGGCTGAACATTATGGCATCCCTTTCTATACCCGTAAGACTTTGATGGATATGGCACGGGAGCATGGGGTGCTTGATGAGATGGAGTCGTTCTTTGATGAACGTCCGGTAGACGAGCTGCTCTTTGCCATGTCTTCCCTGGGTGAGCCTCAGAAGGCGCTCACCGAAAAGCCGATTCAGGTATTGACGGATATGATTGGGCAGGAGAACTGCATCATCATCGGCCGTTGCGGCAATTATATCTTCCGCAACCGCAAGGATCTCGTTTCGGTGTTCCTGAAGGGCAATCTTGAGGAGCGTATTGCGAATATCCGCCATGAGGAAGGTCTGGGAAGACTGGAGGCTGAGGAGTTCGTGGAGCATGCGGATGACTGCCGCATCGCCTATCATAAGTATTATACCGGGCTTACCTGGGGCAATGCCGATGACTATGACATCTGCCTCGATACCGTGCGCCTGGGGACAGAAAAGACTGCCAGCATCATTGAACAGTATATAGGGTTGTTGTAAAAGAGAGGTTTGCTTTTGGGCTTCCTGCTGGCCATTCCTGGGGAGGGAATCCGATGGAATCGGATTCAACGGTGGCTCAGGGGGCATGGGTAATCATAAAGTTCAAAGCTCAAAGTTCAAAGCTCAAAGCTCAAAGTTCAAAGTAAAAAGTAATTCAGGATGAAGTTTTTAATTCAATTTTTGATAATCATAGCGTTCTCTTTTGCGGGAGAACTGCTCCATTTCCTGTTGCCGTTGCCGATTCCTGCCAGTATCTATGGCATCATCTTGCTTTTTGCGGCACTGGAGCTGAAATGGATTAAGGTGAAGGATATTCGTGAGACGAGCAGCTTTCTGATTGCCGTCATGCCGGTGATGTTTATCCCTGCTGCCGTGGGGCTCATCGATTCCTGGCAGGCGATAGGCAATTCGTGGCTGCAGTATATCATTGTGACGGTGGTGAGCACCTTCATCGTGATGGGTGTTTCGGGATGGATTACCCAGATGGTAATCCGCAAGAACCGGATGAAGGCGCAGCAGGAGAAGACTGCTGAAAGCCTTGCAAGTGTAGAAGTTTCAGAAAACAAGACAGAAAAGGAGGCAAAGAAATGATGATGAGTTCTATTTCGCTTTTCCAGGATTCCGTGTTCTTCGGAGTCTTGATCAGTCTGGCATCATACGGCATCGGTATGCTGCTGAAGATGAAGACGGGGTGGTCGCTGATGAATCCCCTTCTCATCGCTATCGTGTTGGTAATCTGCGTGTTGCTCCTTACGGGTGTAGACTACAAGACCTATTCTGCCGGTGCCAATATGATCAGCTATCTGCTTACTCCAGCCACCATCTGTCTGGCTGTTCCTCTGTATCAGCAGGTGGAATTGCTCAAGAAGAATTATCGGGCTGTGGTGGCAGGCATCGTGTCGGGAGTCTTGGCTAGCTTGTGCTCCGTATTGCTGCTTGCCCTGCTTTTCCATTTCGATCATGCCTCTTACGTCACCTTCCTGCCTAAGAGCATCACTACCGCCATCGGTATTGGCATTTCTGAGGAGTTGGGCGGTCATGTGGCTGTGTCAGTGGTAGTTATCATCGTCACGGGTGTGCTGGGCAATATCTTTGCTGAGAAGTTCCTGAAGCTGTTGCGCATCCAGGAACCGATAGCCAAGGGTATCGCCATCGGCTGTTCTGCCCATGCACTGGGTACTGCCAAGGCGATGGAGATGGGTACCATCGAGGGTGCCATGAGCAGTCTGAGCATCGTGGTCTGCGGTGTGATGACGGTTGTGGGTGCCTCTATCTTTGCCCTGTTCATGTAACAATAGTAAAAAGCAGAATGCAATAATACGTCCCTTTTTTCGTTTTATAGAAGATATGAAACGAAAAAAGGGATTTTTTTATATAGTAGGTTGTGGAGCGCTGACGGCTGCGATGCTGTCGGGATGTGCGGAAGACGAGAGTTTCTCTACGTCTCGCAGCGATGTGCTCTCGTTTTCGGTAGATTCCGTATCGCTCGATACCACGTTTTCCAATGTGCCTACGCCTACCGCCTCTTTCTGGGTGTATAATCGTGCAGGCAAGGGCTTGCGCTGTTCTTCGGTGCGGCTGGAGAACGGCAATCAGTCGGGCTTCCGTGTCAATGTGGATGGAACGTATCTGGGCGAGACGGCGGGCTATCAGACTCAGGATGTGGAGGTGAGGAAGGGTGATAGCATCCGTGTCTTCATCGAACTTACCTCGCGCACGCAGCATCAGGATACGCCTAAGAAGGTGGAGGATAATCTGGTGTTCACCCTGGAGAGTGGGGTGCAGCAGAAGATGAATCTCTATGCCTATTCCTGGGATGCGCTGATGATGCGCAATGCCAGGATCAGCCGCGATTCGCTCCTCCAGTCGGCTAAGCCGGTGGTGGTGTATGGTGGTATCCGTGTAGACAGCATGGCTACGCTTACTGTGGGTGCCGGCACGCAGCTCTTTTTCCATGAAGATGCCGGCATACAGGTCTACGGCACGCTCAAGGTGAAGGGCGAGGCGGGCAAGGAGGTGGTGATGAGGGGTGACCGGTTGGACCGCATGTTCCCTTATCTGCCTTACGACCGCACTCCGGGTCAGTGGCAGGGCATCGAGTTGATGTCTTCTTCCTACGACAACGAGATTTCCTATGCCGATATTCATAGTGCCTATTCTGCGCTGAAGGTGGATTCGGGTGATGTGAGCCGTCAGAAGCTGCTCCTGCAGAATTCTTCGGTTCATAACAACCAGGGTTGGGGCGTTCTGATTGATTCTGCCAAGGTGCAGATCAATAATTGCCAGCTGAGCAATGCCTTGCTCTCTCCGCTCTTCGTCCATGGCGGTGATGTGGAGGTGAACGGCTGTACCATCGCTCAGTTCTATCCTTTTGATGGCAGGAGGTCTACGGCTCTCGGTTTCCAGTATCCGCTCCCTCAGCTCACGGTGCGCAATTCCCTGATTACGGGCTATCATGATGATGAGGTGGTTTGGACGCCACCGTCTTCTTCTTCCGAAAGTGCTTCCGGGGATGGTTCCTCTTCCGGTGGTTCCTCTTCCGAAGGTTCCTCTGCGGAGATTCCTTTCAATTTCCTCTTCGACCATTGCGTGTTGCGCACGGAGAAGATGCAGGGGGACGACAGTCTGAAGTTTACCCATGTCGTCTATGAGGATGTGAAGGATACCACGATGTATGGCGAGAAGCATTTCGTGCTGTTCGATACCGATAATCTGAAGTATGATTTCCGTCTTCGCAAGGAGTCTGCAGCGATAGGAAAGGCTGATGCAGCCACCTCATTGCCTGTAGACAGGAATGGATTGAGGAGAAAGGAGACGCCTGATGCCGGCTGCTATGAGTCGGAGTATGAGAATGGGGAGGAGGAGTAAATGAAGTTTAGGGTATTGGTTTGCAGCCTGCTTGTTTGGGGGAGTTTGCCGGGTAGGACAATGCCGGGTAGGATAATGCCGGGTAGTTTAATGTCGGGTATGTCAATGTCGGGTTTGGGAACTTTAGCCTTTTCTGGCTCTAGGAGTTCTTGTGCTTTCAGCCCATCCTTGTCACACTCGAAAAAGATAGAAGAAAGCCCATCCTTGGAGCACTCGAAAAAAATAGAAGAAAGCGCTTCCTTTCAAGAGAAGAAGGGTGATAGGAAGGAGGATGCCGAGCAGCTGGCTAGGGCATTGGATTACTTTTCTTCCGAGAAGTTTCATGAGTGCCTGGTGTTGCTCCAGCCGCTCAACAGACGGTATAAGTTGAATCCCCGCTACCGGGCTTATCTGGCGGTGTGCCTGTATTATGAGTGGGAGTATGCCGAAGCCATCCGGCTCTTTGATGAGGTGATTCCGCAGTTGCAGGGTTTGGCTCCCCATGAGCTTTCGCTCTATTACTGGATGGATGCCGAGAGTTATTTTGCGCTCCAGCAATATGACCGTGCCTTGCCGCTCTACGGGAAGATGCTGCCGCTCTGCAGGGATAATGAGAAGCCAGATGCCTATTATCGCATGGGCTTCTGCCATCTCTTTGCAGAAGAAAGGAAGAAGGCGAAGGAATGCTTCGAGCTTTCCCTGGAAGGATATTTAAAGTATAGGAATACTCCCAAAGAAAAGGCAAGAATCGCCCAGATTCGCCACATGATAGGAGGATTGAAATAAATCAAATCGCCCCGATTCGCCACACGCCCTGAAAGGGCAGAAGCTCCTAGCCCAGGGCAACGCCCTGGGTAATCATGGACGTAAACAAGTCGCCCTGTAAGGGCAAAAACTTTATAAATCATCTGGTATTTTAAAGCTTTTGCCCTTACAGGGCGTTTTTTTATAACTAACACATACCCAGGGCGTTGCCCTGGGCTAGGAGGTGCTGCCCTTTCAGGGCGCATGGCAATAACCTTTATTCCTTCATATTCGCATCCACGAAAGAGAAGGGGAGGAGGTCCTTGATGCTGTGGAAGCAGAAGATGCCATTCTCGCCATAGAGCAGGATGCGGACGGGCTGCTGATAGCGGTCCTCCATCTCCAATATCACCTGGCGGCAGGCACCGCAGGGCGAAATAGGCGACTTGAGGAAACCGTTCTCATTGCGGGCAGCTATCGCCAAGGTGGTAATCGCCAGCTCAGGATAATAGCTCTGTGCACCAAAGATGGCACTGCGCTCGGCACACAGTCCCGATGGGAATGCCGCATTCTCCTGATTGGCGCCTATCACCATCTTGCCATCGGCAAGAAGACAGGCTGCACCTACGTAGAAATGACTGTAGTTGGCATAGGCATGATTCGTAGCGTCCATCGCCTTCTTCACCAACTCCTGCTCCGTTTCGCTCAACTCCGAGAGCTCAGCTATCTGGTATTGGATCTTTAATTCTTTCTCTTTCATAAGTTTCTCTTTTATAGGTTTCTATTCCGTTTCTCTTTCCACTCAGAATAGGATTCTCTTTCCACTCTGAATAGGATTCTCTTTCCACTCTGAATAGGATTCTCTTTCTGCACACAAAGCAGAAATCGATGTTCCTACTTCATGCTGATACATCTCATCTACTTCATGCAGAAATCGATGTCCTGCTTCATGCAGAAACCGCTCATACTACTTCGTATAGAAATCGATGATCTGCTTCAATGCATCCTGGCAAACGGCGCAGAACTCCGGAGTCTCGTTGATGCGCATGCGGCAGTCCTGAACGCCACGGTATACGCCCTTAGGACTGTATCCGGCACCCTCGAAGACGCCCACCTTGGTCTTTGCCACCTTCTCGTTCTTTGACAATGGAGTAGGAACCTTGGTGCCCTTCTTGATCATGTTCTCCCATTTTCCGTGGAAGTCGGCAAGGGTGGTGATGTTCTTCTCCCATGGCTCCACATCGTGTGGATACATCGGAATCTGCTCTGACTCGTAGGCATACTCATCGGCAAGACCGGCAAATGAATGGCCGAACTCATGAACCACTACCGGCTTGAACCACTGCTGGTGGCAGGTGGTGAGGTTGTAGGAGTTGAGGATGCCGCCGCCACCGTATTTGTCTGAATTCACGAGGACGATGATGTGCTCGTACGGCGTACCAGCCAGCCAGTTGTGCAAGTCCTTCAGGTGCAGGGTGGTCAGGTATCGGTCGCTGTAGAATGTATCGAAATGGGAGCTGAGTGCAGTCTTGTGCCAGATGCCCTTGGAAGGGATGCTAGGTCCGCTTTCCTGCGATGGCGACTTCACGGCAACGATGTTGAAGCGGTCTCTCATGCTCTTGAACGGCTCGTGGGCGAAGATTGCCTCCGTAGCCTCTCTGGCATCCTTCAGGAAGACAGGCATTTCTGCCTCGGTGTAGCCCTCAGCCACGTAGGCGATGTGGATACACTTGGTGGTATCGGCAGCCTGCTGTAGGGTTTCGTAAGGAGTAGGCTGGTTGCCCATCTGATGGATGAGGATATCCTTCGGAGCCACCTGATGGGTGAGCGATGTCATCACCTCGCGTCGGTTGTTGCGCAGGTCTACGGTGATGTCTACCGTATCCTTTGGCATCGGCACGAGGAATGCGTTTTCGAAACTCTGTGTATTCTTCTCTGATTCCGGGTAGGAGAGCCATTCCTGGAAGAGGGTAGAGAAGGAGTTGCGGTAGATGACCTTGCCCGTGCGATGGTCGCGGACGGTAATCTGTCCGTTGCCCTCTACAGGCAGTTCAGCCAGTCGCTGGTGCCTGCCGTACCATCGTGGCATCACGTTCAGCTGGTCTACGGCAATCATCTGTGTCTTCTTGTTGCCGGCAAAGGTATAGTCTACTCGCAGCGTCTTGTCTACGAAATAATCGTCAAAGTTCTGCGCCTGGATTGTGCTGGGCGCCAGCAGCATCGCCATGGTGGCGAGGGATAATATCATTTTCTTCATTGTCTTTTCATTTGAAATTCACATTCACATTCACATTTCACCAAAAACTATCTCACTCTCAGCCTGTCGCCTATTCTGAGCTTGTAGTCGGCAGGGAGATGGTTCTTCTTGTAGAGATACTTCATGCGCATGCCATACTTCTGCGAGATGGTGTACATGCTTTCTCCCGGCTGAACCACGTGCGGACGGCGCTTGTACTGCTTAGGCGCCTTCTTGCGCTTCTTCTTCAGGTAGATGATGTCGCCCTTCTTCAGCACGTCGTGCTTGTCGCGCTCGTTGTATCTAGCCAGTTTTCTCCAGCTGATGCCCACTTCCTTGCCCAGTGCCTTGAAGGTATCTCCCTCGCGGGCATAGAGATAGTAGTTGTCGTTGAACAGGTGGATAGGGTGGAGCAGCCCCTGACCGTTGATAGGCTGGTCGGTGCCGCTGTGGCTTGCCATGAAGCGGTCGTAGCGCTTTGCCTTGTCGTAGTCGAAGAGCTTGTAGAGTTCGATTATCTGTATCAGCTTGTTGGCATACTGCGGATTGGTGGCATAGCCGCAGGCCTTCAGTCCTCTCGCCCAACCCTTGTAGTCGGTCTGCGAGAGCTGGAACAGTCGGGAATAGCGTGGCTGTCTTGCAAGAAACTTGCTATGGTCTTCATAGCTGCCTCTTGCGTCACGATATACTCTGAAGCATTCGCCCCGGGCATCGTCGTCATGATACTGTGTAGGACCGGTCCAGTCGTGGCATTTGATGCCGAAGTGGTTGTTGCCCTGCCTCACGAGGTCGCTCCTTCCGGCAGCACTCTCAAAGAGTCCCTGTGCTAGGGTGATGCTGGCAGGTATGCGGTAACGTAGCATCTGTTCGATGGCCAGGTCCTTATACTGGTTGATGTATGTCTGGTAGGTCTGATTCCATTTCATCTGCGCCCCCGAAGAGAGTGCGCAGGTTGATAGCAAAAAGGCCAGAAAATATGTTTTTATTCGATTCATAGTGCAAAAATAATAAAAAAAGGAATAAAACCATCATTTATTTAAGTATTTTCACTATCTTTGCATAAGAATTATATTAATTGGCTGCCTTCGGCAATTCGGGGAACCGTTCTTTCGTAGCTCCCGGCAGCAAAAATGAAGAGAAAATGCTTAATTTCAAGAAGAAAATACTAATCATCTTTGCAGTGGGTTCCAACGAGAATCAGAAGAATCATGTGGCTATGGCCAAAAGTCAGCTGGAGAATGCCTTTGAAGACATCAGGTTCAGCCCTGACATGTGGACCAAACCCATCGGCATGCCTCATTCCAAACCGTTTCTCAATACGGTTGGGGCGACGTATGTCCATGTGGTTGAGGACCGTGTGCTGCAGGCGTTCCGGGATGTGGAGCGGAGATGTGGACGCACCGTTGCCCGCAGCAGGCGTGGGGAGATTCTGATAGATGTAGACCTGCTCTTCTATGAGGATCACTTCTGCCATGAAGAGGACTGGGACCGCGACTATATCCGGCAACTGGTCAGGGAACTCAAGCCGTATCTCTCGGAAGAAGAGTGGAAGATGCTGGCGGAGAAAATCAAGGAATAAAAAAGAATCCGAATCTCGTGCTTTTGGGAATCAGAGCACGGGATTCGGATTTTCTTTTGTGAGATGTATTTCTACTACCTTGCCTTCCTGCAGGGATTTCTTTACATTGATGATGCGCTGGTTGCTGCTGCCCCGGAAGAAGAGGTCGGTATCGCGCTTGTCCTTCTGGTAAGGACCGTCTACCAGTACGTCTATCAGCTTCAGGAGTTCAAGCTGAGCCTGATTCTTCACCAGGTTCTCGAAGAGAAAGCCCGTGAAGCACCAGATGGTCTTGTCGCTCTGCTGGCGGATGGCTCGTGCCAGTTCGGCAAAACCCTCTGCCTGAAACATCGGGTCGCCGCCCGAGAAGGTGACATTGGCGAAGGGATCGTCCATGATTTCCTTCATCAGCTCCTCGGTAGACGTCATCGTGCCATGGTTGATGTCCCATGACTGGGGATTATGACACTCCGGACAGTGGTTCGGGCAGCCGGCACAATATATGGATGTGCGGAAGCCCGGACCATCTACCATCGTATCATGTACTACGCTCAATACGCTGATCATTTTACTTTGAACTTTGAACTTTGAACTTTGAACTTTGAGCTTTGAACTTTATGATATGCTGTTTCTCAAACAACTTCTACTAATCATAAAGTTCAAAGTTCCAAGTTCAAAGTTCAATGTTTCCTACTTTCCAATATGGGTAACACGGTCGTGGAGCTCTGCCAGCTTGCCACTGTTCCAGCGGTCGGTGGTACCTACCAGGTAGCCGGTGATGCGCTGAAGCTTGTCGATGTGGTGGCTGCCGCACTTAGGACATACCTCCAGGTTGGCATCGGCATTCTCGTAGCCGCAGTCCAGACAGCGGTTGCGGTTGTGGTTCACGGAACCGTAGCCCATGTTGTACTTGTCCATCATGTCTACCACGCTGGCGATGACTGCTGGGTTGTGGGTAGCGTCACCATCAATCTCTACATAGAAGATGTGGCCGCCACGGGTCAGGTCGTGGTAAGGAGCCTCGATCTTAGCCTTCTGCAGCGCTGTACACTTGTAGTATACAGGCACGTGGTTGGAGTTGGTATAGTAGTCGCGGTCTGTAACGCCAGGAATGACGCCAAACTCCTTGCGGTCCTTCTTGGTAAACTTGCCGCTCAAGCCCTCGGCTGGGGTAGCCAGCACGGAGTAGTTGTGGTGATATTTCTCGCTGAATTCGTTGGCACGGTCGCGCATGTAGGTCACGATCTTCAGACCCAGCTCCTGAGCTTCCTCGCTCTCGCCGTGGTGCTTGCCGATGAGCGCCTTGAGGCACTCTGCCAGTCCGATGAATCCGATGCCCAGTGTACCGTGGTTGATGACGCTCTCGATGGTGTCAGTAGGCTCCAGCTTGTCAGCGCCCACCCAGAGATATTTCATCAGCAATGGGAACTGCTTTGCCATGGCAGTCTTCTGGAACTGGAATCGCTCGTCCAGCTGCTTGGCAGTGATATCCAGCAGGTTGTCGAGCTTGGCAAAGAACATGTCGATGCGCTGCTGCTTGTTCTCGATGCCCATGCATTCGATGGCGAGCTTCACGATGTTGATGGTAGAGAAGCTCAGGTTGCCTCGTGCGATGCTGGTCTTCTCGCCCCAGCGGTCTTCGAATACGCGGGTACGGCATCCCATGGTTGCTATCTCCCACTTGTAGCGCTCAGGGTCGTCAGCTCTCCACTTCTCGTTCTGGTTGAATGTGGCATCCAGGTTCAGGAAGTTAGGGAAGAAACGGCGTGCTGTCACCTTGCATGCAAGCTGGTAGAGGTCGTAGTTTCTGTCCTCAGGCAGATAGTTGACGCCTCTCTTCTTCTTCCAAATCTGGATAGGGAAGATGGCAGTCTCGCCGTTGCCCACGCCGTCGTAGGTGCTGAGCAGGATTTCGCGCATGATGCAGCGACCCTCGGCACTGGTATCTGTACCATAGTTGATGCTTGAGAATACCACCTGGTTACCGCCACGTGAGTGGATGGTGTTCATGTTGTGGATGAAAGCCTCCATAGCCTGATGCACGCGGTTCACGGTCTTGTTGATGGCGTGCTGCTCCAGGCGTGCCTTGCCCTGCAGTCCGTCCAGCGGCTTCTCCTCGTAGTCGTCGATAGGAGCGTCGTAGAGGTCCTTCAGGTCTTCGCCTGTCAGCTTCTCCAGGTTCTTCACCTCTTCCTGATACGACATGCGTACGTATGGAGCCAGGTAGAAGTCGAAGGCTGGGATAGCCTGTCCGCCGTGCATTTCGTTCTGGCATGTTTCCAGCGAGATGCAGGCCAGTACGGCTGCTGTCTCTATGCGCTTGGCAGGACGGCTTGAACCGTGACCTGCCGTGAATCCGTGGTGCAGGATGATGTCCAGTGGATGCTGCACGCAGGTGAGGCTCTTGGTTGGATAGTAGTCCTTGTCGTGGATGTGGAGATAGTTGTGCGTAACGGCGTCGCGCGACTCTTCTGAGAGCAGGTAGTCGTCAACGAAAGGCTTGGTTGTCTCCGATGCGAACTTCATCATCATTCCGGCAGGAGTGTCAGCGTTCATGTTGGCATTCTCGCGGGTGATGTCGTTGTTCTTGGCATTGACGATGCTCATGAACACGTCGCGTGTCTTCGCCTTGCGGGCGATGTTGCGCTGGTTGCGGTATGCGATATACTTCTGGGCAACATCCTTGCGGGCACTCTTCATGAGTTCCAGCTCGATGGCGTCCTGGATGGCCTCCACGCTCATCTGGCTCTTGCCACGATAAGAGATGTGGTCAGTGATCTGCTCGATGAGGGCGTTATCTTCACCCTTATCGGTATGCAACATGGCTTTACGGATTGCAGCCATTATCTTTTGTTCGTTGAATCCAACGATGCGTCCGTCGCGCTTTACTACTGTTTGAATCATTATACTATTACTTTTACGATTAATGATTAAATTGCTTAATATTAAGTTCTTATGTTACGAATAGATTACGGTGTAACCATTTTCGACATTGCAAAGATACAAATAATTCCTGAAACGGCAAGCTTTTGGATAACTTTTTTATTGTTAAAAAATATTAAGTCGCTGAAAATCAGGGAAATAATAAAACGTTTTGGAAAACCTTTACAAAATTTTGTTTTCCAAAACGTTTAAATGGTTATATATCAGGCCGTTGCGGCGCTGTGCTTTCTGTGGGTGCTTTTTTCTTGTTTCTTGTGCTTTCTCTGCCGGGGCAGACTGTTACTCCTTCTGCCCCCTCTTGTAGTCGAGGGCAGCACCGATGGCGGTACAGAACTCCGAGTATTTCGGTATTCTGAATCTCACGCCGTAGAGCTTCTCCATGGATGGGAATACCTCGCGGCACTGGGGCAGGAGGGTGAGATTGCCTATCATCACGAAGTCCTTGATGCCCGATTCCAAAGACGAGAGGATGGTGGCAGAACCGATGCTCTGCAATACCATGCCGATGAGGCCCATGGCGATGTCCTCGCGCGATGCATTCGCCTTGGCATTGCTGAAGAGCGAAGCCGTGGCGGTCATCGGAAGACCCGGCAGAGGCTTGGCGCTGATGTCGCCTATCAGGAGGTTGATCTTCGAGATGTCACCGTCCTTAGCCAGGTTCACAATCTGCTTGATGTCGTCGGTCTTCAGCATGATGCGGCTCAGTCCCGCCAGGGTGCCGCCTCCGATGCCTATTCCTCCGATGTGCTTGATGTCGTTGCCGTCGCATTTCACGAGCGATGTTCCCGTGCCCATGCTCACCACGATCATGCGGTCGAGCTTGCTCTCGTATCGGGCTCCCAGTCCGTCGGAAACGAACTCCTCACTCTTCGATGTGGGCAGACCGTAGATGCGCTCGTCGATGTAGGCTGCTCCCACACCGGTCAGCATCACGTGTTCCACCTCGTCGAGGGCAATCCTGTTGTCGTGCAGGTATTTTCCGAAGGCTCCGTAGAGCGATGTGATGGGGTCGGTTGCCTTGATGCGGATAGGGCTGATTACCATTCCGCTGGCGTCGATACCTACTATCTTGGTCGTAGAAATGCCTACGTCTATTCCGATTACTATCTTCTTCATCTCAATATTTTTCTGTATTTTGTTTTTGCAGGTGCAAAGTTACGCCAAAAAAAAGACACTGCAAAATAAAACCTCATTTATTTTGCAGTGGTCTCTTATTTATTGTAGTTTCTCCTTACAGGATTCCCATGCGGCAGAAGAATACCAGCACGGAGTAGCCTATCAGGATGCTGATGACACCGATGGTGGCTCCTGCCTTCACCATATCCGTCTGCTGGATGAGTCCGGTAGAGTAGGCGATGGCGTTTGGAGGGGTAGAGATAGGCAGCGACATGGCACAGCTGGCTGCTACTGCCACACCGATGAGGATGGTGGATGTACCGCCGATTTCGGCAAGCTTGTCGCCCATGCCCGCACATACCACGCTCAGGATAGGAATCAGGAGGGCTGCGGTGGCGGTGTTGGAGATGAAGTTACTCAGCGCGAAGCATACCAGACCGGAGATGACCATGATGACCAGCGGGTTGAACTCGCCAAACGGAATACTCTTCACGGCTGCCTCGGCAAGTCCGGTACCGTTCATCGCAAGACCCAGGGCGAAACCTCCTGCCACCATCCAGATGACCGACCAGTCGATGTCTTTCAGGTCGTTGGCGGTGATGACACCCGTAAATGCGAACACAGCGATAGGCAGCATCGCCACAGTATTGGCATTGACGCCCAGCTGCTTTCCGAATACCCAGAGGATGATGGTGAGGATGAATGTGGCAGCCACTACGGCAGTACGCCAGTTGCTGTTCACATGGCTCTCTATCTTGATTTCGATGGTTTTCTGTGAGAATGGGAACATCTTGAGCAGGATGAACCATGCCACGATGAGCATCAGGATGACCATCGGCGCCATGATCATCATCCAGTCGCCGAATCCGATGCCCATGTTCAGACCCTGAGGGTCGTTGAGCACCTTGTAGGCGAAGGCGTTAGGAGGGGTTCCGATAGGTGTGCCCATACCGCCCAGGTTGGCTCCGATAGGAATGGCCATGGTGAGCGCCACGCGGCCCTTTCCGCCCGGAGGCAAAGCCTTGAACACAGGGGTGAGGAAGGTGAGCATCATGGCTGCGGTGGCGGTGTTGGAGATGAACATCGAGAAGATGCCGGTGATGAGCATGAAGCCCAGCAGCACATTCTCCGAGCGCTTGCCGAACGGGGCTATCAGCACTTTTGCCATCTTGGCATCCAGTCCGCTCTTCGTGGCTGCTATCGCCAGCACGAATCCACCCAGGAAGAGGATGATGGTTGGATCGGCAAAGCATGCCATCACACCCTGATAGTCGAGCAGCTGTCCCATCTCGGCCTCAGAACCCTGCATGATCTTGAATGCCGAGTCGCTGGCAAAGAAGAGCAGTACGAAGATGATTACCACACTCGTGGCCCAGGCCGGAATAGCTTCGGTGAGCCACAGCATCACTGCCATCACGAAGATGGCGATGATGCGCTGTTGAACTACTGTCAGTCCGTCGATGCCGAAGCTGTCGATGGGCAAGTTCCAAACGAAGACCGTGACGAGTGCCGTCAGTAGGAAGAGCAGTGCCTTCTTGCGATTAAAATCGCCGGTCAGTACCTTTTTTACCGTTTCTTGCATTTCTCTATGTTATTACGTTATTGTGTTATTTGTTAGTTTTGCTTTCAAATTGATAGTTTTTCCTTTTCCGGAATCCCAATACATTATTATATATATAAAGGGGCTTTCAGATTATTGGAGCGCCACCTTGGGGCGGCACTCCAACACACTGCAAAAATACATATAATTTTTGAAAAAACCATGTTTTATCGGGAAAAACGATGGAAAAAACACTTTTTTTATGCAAAAACTAAAAATAATCGGGATTTTTTGAACGACATTGGAATATTTTTGCTATATTTGCGGTGCGTTTCGAGATAGCAGCTATCGCGGGCGCCTATCGCATTGGGATGATTGCCCCCGGACGGGAGCGAGGACTACAGGCGGTAGAGAGAATACAACAACTTGGATAAAACGTAAAAACGTATAGAATTTAAGATCATGAGTCAGACAGTATTGTTCACTATCATCGTGCTGGTGATTGTCTTCGCAGTCACAGTATCTTCCTACTACCATAAACGACACATGGAGTACAAGATGAGCGATATAGAAAAGGCGGTTAGAAAGTCATTTCCTAAGGGTGTGGATTCCATCACCAAGCAGGAGCTTGTGACTGGCATCAAGAAGCATTTCCATTGCTCAGCCAAGGAGGCGCACTACATCATCGGTGTGGCTCGTCGCAAGAAGCTGGTGGATATCGCCGCTGATTTCGTGACATTATTATAGAATGAGTTATTAGGTTGACTGGTCTTACTGACCTGTCATATTTTGGGTTATGCACACGGCGTTGTGCTAAATTAAGTCAGACGTCTTTCCGGCGCAGGGATGCGCTGGGGGATTTATGTTGTTATGTCAAAGCACTTGTTTTTAAGTGCCCCATAAATTCAACCTGCGCAGGGATGCGCAGGAAACATAGGTTTTATTTAACGCCATTTTTTGGTGTTAGTAAGTTTAGTTTTAGGTTATTTCTTGCGCAGGGATGCGCAGGAATCCGTTGTATTATGGTAGATTAGTTTAATTTAGGCAGAAAGAAAGGTGCAAGGATACAAAAGGGTGTACATGACCAAGGTATACTGTAAAAGGTATGCCTCGGGCATGCCGCCCTTCTTCTTTTTAGGATTCTCCCCTGTTAGATTCTTCCTCTTTTAGAGTTTTTTCTCTGTTAGATTCTTCCTCTTTTAGGGGAGCTGTTTAGAGGCCTACGTCTCCGCTATCGGTGCCACCGCCTTCGGTATTTCCGCCACCGCCCTCGGTATTTCCGCCACCGCCTTCGGTATTTCCGCCACCGCCTTCGGTGTTTCCGCCACCGCCTTCGGTGTTTCCGCTACCGCCTTCGGTATTGCTTCCGGTTCCGTCAGAACCGCCACCGCCAGGGTTGTCGTCGCCCGAAGGCTTGTCGGTAGAGGTAACCTGCTTCACCACCTTACCGTTTCGGTCGTAGCAGGTGATGCTGACGGAAGTCTCCTCCAGTTCCTTCTTGATCTCGGTGTTAGGCACGAAGATGATGTAACGGCGGGTGATGAGGTTGGCGCTCACCTTGTTCACATCCTCCACGGCAGTAGAGTTGAGACCGAAACGGAGGCTACCCAGTCCTGGCACAGCCACGCTGTGGCCCTCGGTGGCCCAGGCAGCTATCACGTCGCCGATGGCAGTCCATCCGGCATTGATCACTGCCTTAGGCAGACCGCTTCGGATGGCAGCTTCCTCGATTACCTTACTTGCGTTGAGCTGGCTGTAGAGGTCAGCCTGCATGACGAACGCCCACTTCTGCTTTCCTTTTTCGAACGACACGTTGCGCTCGATAGCTTTTACTTTAATTCCCATAATCCAAATAGTTTTTTAATGGTTAAACAATCAGTTACTTTTAAATGGTTAAACAAATCAGTCTACATGCAGCTGGTAACGCCGAGGGTAGTGCCGATGGCGGTGAGTACTGCGATGAGCATCTGCAAGATAGTTTTCCAAACTTCCTTTTTCATTTTCTTTTTTCCTTTCTTTTTTAGTGGTTCAACATTTAGAAAGAGATAGGGCAGGTGTGCACCCCTGTCGTTTTCCCCCTCCGTTTTTTAGTGGTTAATTTCCCATTTGCCGTTCTTGATGAATGGCAGTGCAGCCTTTCTTCTAACACAGTGCAAAGATACAAAAAAAATCGCCAAAATGCAATAGTTGTCCCGAATCACGTGCCTCCTTGTCCCGAATCTCGTGCATTCCTCCCTCATTAATCATGTATTTGCTTGACGCCACACGCCCTGAAAGGGCAGAAGCTCCTAGCCCAGGGCAACGCCCTGGGTTTTAAGGATGTAGCCAATACGCCCTGTTTTACTCTAATTGAGCAAGCTTTGAGCGTATTTTTTAACGTTAA
>OGNN01000790.1_pt1 | contig 15931 bp, 17 predicted proteins | sample 1573461 | NCBI WGS metagenome assembly OGNN01 (sample SAMEA2581998, study PRJEB24529) | metagenome | biome: Human gut stool | place: China | collected 2011
CACCCTCAGGGCGACCGAGCAATCTATCAACAGTCTTGATAACCACCTTGATGATGTCGATATTCTTCCACTCGTTGAAACCGCCGATGTTGTAAGTCTCGGCAATCTTACCCTTGTGGAAAATCATATCGATGGCACGGGCATGATCCACTACATACAACCAGTCGCGCACATTCTCACCCTTACCATATACTGGCAATGGCTTGCGATGACGGATGTTGTTGATGAACAACGGAATCAACTTCTCAGGGAACTGGTATGAGCCGTAGTTGTTAGAGCAGTTAGTCACGATGGTAGGCATACCGTATGTATCGTGGAAAGCACGAACGAAGTGGTCTGAGCATGCCTTTGATGCAGAGTATGGAGAGTGAGGATTATACTTGGTAGTCTCCAGGAAGAACTCCTCGCCGTAAGCCTCGTGGTTCTTATCGCTGGAAGCCTTGGTAGTGAAAGGAGCAGGAATGCTTTATATTTTTAGATAAAAAATTACTTTATTTCTATAGCATAATCTAATAGATTATTACTCTGCGCCTCTTCAATAAATTCCTTAAGTAGTGATTTCAAATCATTGTCTGCAATATCAAGTTGCTGAAGAGGTCCATTCTTAGGATATATATCCAAGAACACAACTATCTCATCCGTCTTCGATACCAAATAAATCAATCGGAATCCATCCTTTCTTGAAAGATGCTGCTTTTTATCGGGCAAACGAAGATATGGTTTTAAAACTAATCATAAGCTACCTTTTTAAGAGCAAGACTTGCTTGAGACAAGAGCGAAGACCACTCTTTATCCTTAGGAGCCTTAATTCTATAATTCTTAATATCCTCATTCAACTCATATAGCGCAAAATAATTCATTTTAAGTTTCTCAGCCTGATTGCCCAAGCCCGAAGCCTTAGGCATTCGCTTACATGTTTGCCAAAGCAACTTCAACGTGGCAAGCATAGAATTCAACTGCTCCCCAAACACCTTATAATCAGCCTCTGTCACAGAATTACATTGTGAATACAAGAATTCATAGAAAGAATCAAGATCATGATTCAACTTTCTGAGAGAGCTGACACGATACTCATTAGGGACCAAAGCCTCTAGCCGATGACGATAAGACCGAGTTCCTAGTCTTACTATATTCTGAGATATTAAAGCAGTCTGGCACATAATACTTAATTGTTTTAAAACGTTTAAACAGCTGCAAATTTATACTTTTATTTCGAAACCACCAAACATTTCCACAAAAATCTTTCAGCAAGCACCAAGCTAAGAGACACCCAGGCGGTCCCATCCCGCAAAAATCTGGCGAGGGCTCTGATGCCCCGCCAACCTTAGAGCGCAGCGGTACCGAGCACGCCAACAGGGTGCGGTTTCCTCTTCTCGCCAGAGGTTTCTGTCCCCCGCTAACGGGGGAACCGAAGGGGGTGTAAAGACCATTGAAGGTAGGTTTTCGAAAGATGCCTTCTTTAATGGGAAAAAGCGATGCCAATGAATGCAATGAAAGCTCGCTTTCAAATTGCCGAGTGCAGCTCGCTTTATCAAAAAAGAAGGACGGGATGATTTTAGAAAGAACTCCCTTTGGCCAAAGGGAGTTTCAGCCCTCATCGCTTAAAAGAGCAACTATGATCAAGAAGTTAATCCTGACTATTAGGTTTTACCCTAAACATAGCCACAGTGTTTGAAAATTCTGCAACAATATCTAAAATATTCGGATTATCCTTTCGAATAATTAAAGCAGCAAAGTTTTCAACACCATCCATATCCTCAATACTGACAGGCATTAGAATAAACTTATCTTTCATTTGATAAGAAGAAAACCAATATTCAAACAGACGGCTTCGCATATGCTGTTTACCGTCTCCACTCTCACAAATATACAAGAGAGCAGCTTCATTCATATTAAAGAAGTTCTCAATGATAAGCATCACCGTATCACGCATTTTCAAGTCTCGAGGAGAAGGTATTTTATTTACATTGATGATAGAAAATACATATGATTCTGCATTTTCAATGATGTCATCATCATCAAAACCTATGGCAAGTACCACACCAAAATCACTTTTAAAGCGATAAGTTCGAGACTTTTTATGCCAATAAACTTCATAAGGAGCAGAAGCATTAATTTCATCCAAAAGAAGTGGTTTCATTACCAAACATTTATATATTTAGGATATACACCCGTGCGTTCCTTATATTCCTCACAAAGACTCTTAGTAATTTCAGCTACACGAGCCTTTTTACGTTCTTTTGCCGCCATAAATCTTTTCATAGCAGCTTCACGTTTTTCCCAAAATTCTTTATCCAATGTATCCATAACAATTCTCCTTTAAAATCTTTAATTGAAATCTGCCGCAAAAATACACTTTTTCCTCGAAACCACCAAGAAAAAAGCCGAAAATCTGCAAGCTATCAGCAAATTACGAAATGCGCCAGCCGACAAACACTCGCAACTCTGTTGCGTAAGCACTCCCAGCCAGCCCTTTAGGGCACAGGCTCCGCTGGCAGACCAAGACTCTGGCAGCGCTATAGCAGAGCCAGCTACATCCTTCCCTTCTGATACTTACGCCCTATCCATATCAAAAATCTCTTTATATTTCAAACTTATCTCATTACCATAATTTACCAAAGTTTGAGTTTCATTTTCTTCTAGAAGTTCATTATGCTCTAGATATATATTATGAAATCCGATTTTTACCCTAGACAAATATGCCTTGTTATACGGCAAATTAAAATCAGAATTTGATTCTTTAAATTTTTCCTCAAAAAATCCATTGCCACATGTAAATCCAGAATTCTTTGATTGCACTTCTGAAATATATTGAAAGCATCCATCAATATAGACATATGAAAGTTTCAAATTCAACAAGAATAATTTTACAGCTATTTGATCATATAAAGACAAAACATTCCATTGGTCAAAATATTCCTGCTTCATCTTACGATCAACACATTGATAATGGATAAGCAAATATACAGATTCATTCTGCTTTGGGTGAGACGATAGCCATGATACAACATCCTTATAGATTTGTAATTGCTTATATTTCTCAACAACATCATCGCCGATATATTTTGAAATGAAGTCTGAGGAAAAAGCTTCTGTAATTAAATCAGGTGCACGTAACGCTAAATCCTCATCAGCCAATGCAATCGGAAAAGCATCAAGAGATAATCTATACATAGCAACAGCCCCTATACAATCACATAAAATACGTTCATAATCAGTTTGAATCATGTTTTTCCACTCTAATAATTCCGTATCATTCCTCATTTTTAAATAAAAAGATTGATAACCTTGCTTATGAACATATTTATTCATTATAAGTTGGTCCTTTCTGATTCTATCAAAGAAAGAAGCCAATTGTTCTTTCATTTTGGCAAATGTATCTTCATTAGCAATTAACCATTTAAGCATACGACCATTTTCAAAACCTTTCTCTAAACTCTTCCATCTTTCCATCTCCACAGGGTGAGAAGTTAGATATAGAGTACCTATAGAAATCTCTAATGATTGTCTCATTTGGTAAAATGCGCAATCAAAATAGCCTTGTTGAAAAAGCTTTATAGAATTTTTCAAACATTGGCAGGCTTCATTGAAAAACAAATTAGAACCCAAAGCACGGAAAAAACCAGTTGAAGCCAATTCTATTTGATTAATATCAAAAAGATACTCGTCAACATCTCTCAACTGCATTTTCACCAGGTTCGTTGGGTATTTATCAAACTCCATACATTTTCAAAATTAAAGGAACACAATCATCATAGTTCTACAGTCGATACAACATCACCAGTTTTAGTTCAGTATACCTTTACAACGCTATCAATAACTGCCGCTCCACTTTGTTTAACAATTCAGAATCAACTGAGAAGCCTGCTGCATAGACTCCAAATCATGATTAGCAGCATTGGCAGTTATATCCGCCATGTACTCAACTACGATGCGTTCCTTATCTTCAGGAATCAACTTCTCAGAATTTGCTGAAAAGAGTTCATCTATTTTTGGATATTCTTTCATATTTGCCATTTTTAAAGATTATTATTTCAAATTGCCGGGAAATGCCTCAAAATTTTGAGGTATAGCCTCCACCTGATTTCCTATCATCTGATGATTCAGAGAATCATACGTATAGAAATAACGATTAGAAATCAAAAATATTATATTTCCTAATACATTTACCATTGAATTTCCTGTTGCATCAATCAAGAGAAGCGAATTGACCTGATCATTCTCAAATTCATCTATGGTACTTAATTCAGTAACCCAGACAAACTTAGGCAAGTCTATTTGCAGCAAAGCAATTCTTGCATTATTTGAAATACTATGCAATTTTGCAATGTGCTCCCTTAAAGTTCTGCCAGAAGTAAGAAAAGTTCTTTTTACCTGATCTTTCAGTTGAATATAAGTATCTAGTACAATTGTAGATAATTCCATAGCAGCTTCTGCATCCATGTATATCTTATTATATAAAGGCGCAATAAACTGCGTTATCTCTACATGTTCCCAATTAGAATTTGGCCCTAAAAGTTGACTATAATAATTACAAGGCTGAGATAGGCTTCCCAACTGGTAATTTGGCAAATTATCATCATTTAGAACAATCCTTTTCGAGGCAACAGTATCATTCCAATCATAATAGATTTTACCAGATGGAGAAGTTGTTTGATGATTTCTTACCTCACTTTTATCTATACCCTCCCTACCGATACATACCACAGCATGTCCAATACCAGAACCTTGCAAAGCAAGAACTATTGGTATTCCACTTTCTACATAGCAAGCTAACAAACGATTAAAACGTTCAACATTCGTCCCTTTAGTATAAACTTTAGAACCAAATCCTAAACTACGAAGAGCAACAGATATTTGGTTATAAGTTAAACCAGAGGAAGGTTGTTGTCGCTCATAAGAAAAGCTTTCCAGGATTCTCTTAATTTCAGATGGAGTTGTTGGGCGATAGATATTATACTTATTGCCATAATACTCCAGTAAAGCCCAAATTGTAGTTTGGGCACATGTCATAGTTTCAGTATCTTGACTGGAATGAGGAAAACCAACCGCATTAAGTTTGATTCCAAAACATGACGATTCTATAGCAGCTCTACAAATTTTTGCGTGCTGTAGAGAAGTATCAGCCTTTGCTTTTGGATCGATAACATTTCTACCAATACAATATCGAAGAGGACGCAATACAACAAAGCCTAGATAGTTGTTCTTAATATTCTCTGCATCATCCAAATCAACATCTTTATTAAACTCAGAGTCAAAAAACGACAATCTAACGCAATATCTATTATAAGGAAGCCTTTTAGTATCATAATAAGAATAATAGCTGTCCCTATATACCTTATCCACATACCTTTCTTCCACCTCTACTCCCAAATCACTCCTAAGAGACTTCATGAAGAGGATTAGCGTTACCTTCATATTATCAAACTCTGCAGAAGATGTAGATAATGGCTGAAGCAGATTCAAGATTTCTTCAATTTCAGGCGTTTTCGCCTGCAGTTTACTGATTGGATAATATTTCATGCTATAACATATTTAAAAACAATACGATTAAAACATATCCCCAGGCGGTCCCAGCCCGCAAAACATGGCGCAGACCTTTGATGGTCCGCCAACCTTACAGCGTAGCGGTTCTGAGCACCGGAGGGCGGTTACATCCTCTCGTCCCTGAGGGAAGAGAGGATTGGTGAGAAAGGTGGAGCCTTCCTTAACGGTAAGGAAGGACGGGTAGGTTTTCGAAAAAATTACCTCAATATTTTTAGGAAAGCCTCTTTCTTTTAGTACTCAAAAGGACTTTCAAAATCCTTCAGCACCTCATGTTTCGTATCCTTTTCCGAAAGATTAGCGTGTTCCGTAGGAATGCGCCAATCGATACCGAGAGAATCATCCAGTATCGAGATACCACCATCAGACTTTCTCTTTAAACTCACGCTCGCTGAAGCTCTCAAAGAAATAGCCACGAGCATCTCTAAACAGGCGAGGCTCAATGATGAGCACGCCATCAATATCTGTCTTTATTACGTTCATTTTATTAATTATAATTGGTTTGTATATAGTAAAATCGGGCTACTAAACTCCATCCTCGAAAAGTAGCTTAAATAAAAGGGGAGCGGGAACCGTTCGTCCGATATATCTATATTTTATTCCATATATCTTCTTCCATACAGCTTACCTAGCAAAGCCTGCTTCTGGGCGATACGATACAGCTCCTTCCAATCCACCTCCTTCAAAGAACCAGGTATTTCCTTGGCAGGACCAATGCAGAATCGCAAGAAATCAAAGAAAATCTTTTGTTGTTTCAACATAAAACTGTACTTTTGCACGCATGAAACAAGCCATACGCATCATATTATCCTACATAGCAGCTATCATCCTTCTTCCGATAGCCTTACTATGTAAGTTCTTCCGAAGAAAGTAATTCTACTTTTTTCGGAAAGGATCCTTGTATATTCCCAAGAGCTGCTTACCGAAGTAATAGAAGAACTGCATGTCATCCACGAAATAACGCTTGAAGAGGCGCTTTGGTTCCTTCATGCAACGATACAGCCACTCCATACCGATTTTCTGCCAAATCTTAGGCGCACGTTTCAATGTTCCTGCCTCGAAGTCGATGGTAGCACCCAGAGCCATGAACACCTTTACTCCAGGCATCTTATCACGATACTTCATAATCCACTTCTCCTGCTTAGGCGCCCCCACACCAACGAGCAGCACATTCGCACCACTCTCGTTCACGATGCGAACCAACTCCTCACATTCATCCTCATGCTTCTCGAAGCCAAAGGAAGGAGAATGAGCACCAACCACCATCTTGTGCCCCACCTTCTCATTGATACGTTCCATAGCCTTGGCAGCAATACCCTCCTTGGCACCAAGCAAGAAGATCTTGCAGTCAGCATCATCCTTATGATACATATAATAAGAGGTGAAGAAGCTGGAACCCGGAATCGCTTCCTTGATTGGAGTCTTCAACAACTTACCGAACAGGTAGAGTATCTTACTGTCACACACCACCCATTCCGACTTCTGATACACATCATAAAACGCCTTGTCCTTCTGAAGCTTGATCAGATGGTCAAGATTAGGAGTTACAAGAACACCCTCCTTCAGGTTCTCCAAGAGTTCCTGACGGGTAATGTTCTGAATATCTATATTTAATACTTTTACAGTTTCCATATATACTAATCTCTATTGTATAGCTTTTTTTGATTTATACCCGTATTATCAACTAGCCTCAATTTACAAAGCTGACCGATTTTTTGTCTTGTACTAAAATCAACATAATTATTATACACATAACTGATAACACGTGCCTTTATAATTTCAAGGACAACAGGATTATCCTTATATTCATTTACAATATCCTGCAAATCTGCCAATCTCATTTTACCATAAATCGTCTTTATGGTAAAAGTTATGATTTTAGCAGCAGGAGAACCTATCTTATCAGCAATATCATCATATATACCTTCCATATCATTCGTACCTATAGCATGCGACAAACTTCCAAACGCCATCAAGCATTGACGATACAGCATCATATGTAAGAATTTCCAAACTCTATCTTTAATCTCTTTAGAATCCAGTTTTCCTTTTTCCTTATTTTGTTCTGTAAAATAGGATACAATATCTCCCTTGCAATCATCCACCATCTTGTTGAAAAAAGCAATCGAACGAAAACATACATTATATGAAACTTCAATTAATTGATTCAAATCGTCCTTTTTCATTGTCTCCTTCTGGTTTTTAACGATCTGCCCCAATATTTTAATTATCTTAAATGTATTATTGATGTCTCTTAAATCCTTATTTTGCTCAAAGTCCGTTTCCGTAGGCAAGCTGGGTTTGGTATCACTTCTAGCAATTTTATCCTTGGATTCTAATTGTTTTCGGCGTTCTTCCAAAGGATCAACATCATTGCGCAACACCTTAGCCTTAATGTTATCCACGATATCATTTAGGTCTATGAACAAAGGGTCCTCTTTATTTAAAGTTATAGGTTCATAATCCTCAAATGGTAACCAACTAGCAAACTTCAATTCATCCATCTGCTTATCAACTCCATTATGGTAAACCAAGAATATAAGAATATTTGCCTCTCTTTCCTTGTGTAGATTTTCACATAATCGTTTTACAATTCCATCATCTTCCCCAGAATTTACAAGTTCCGAGATTTTTTGAGCCACCAAAAAATAGAATATATATTTATAAGAAAAAGTAAAACTTTCGCTATCTAACTTGCGTAACAGATCAGCCTCCAGCAGTCTACGCAACAATTCAGTTGCAGTGAAGGGAGGATTATACTCTTTATCATATTGTGTCCAAAAATCAAAGAAAGCCTTCTTGGAAAAGCATTTTGCATTTGGCGTAGATTTATAAAAGAAGAAAGCAAAATCAGCAAGATATTTTAATACGCCACTAACCTTATTTCTCTCAGTTCCCGTCTTTATCAAAGAAGCCATTATCAACGAGCTGTAACAAAAGCCATAAGATGTTTTTGACACATCAAAATCAATAGAGGCATTTAAACCTTGTAACAACGACAGAATAAAAACAGGATAAGATGGAATCAGTTGCTGCCCCAAAAGCCCATTTAGTTGATCAAAAGTCAGCTTTACTTGGTCGAATATGGCTTTTTGATCTAGGGTATACTCATCCAAGCCCAATCTCACCCATTTATCTATAAGCATATTCCTTTTCTTATATCCCAAAGAAACAATACGATAGCGCTTGATATCTTTCTCATTGGAAGTATGAATCAACATACTTTTAATATTAAGCTGCTGACCATTTATTGCTATGACTTTATCAAAGTTGTTTAATGCATTGTCCAACAAAGCAGACTTACCTGTATTATTTAATTCCGAACCATCAAAATTGTCTATCAACAATACTCTTTTATCTTTATCAAGCTGGAAATATTTTTCAAAGGAATAATCATTAGATAAATACTGTCTTTTATATTCCTTTTTTACATAGGTAGTTAAATCAGGACGTTTCAAGTCCTTTCCTTGCAACAAAATCGGATATATACCTTTTCTATAATAACTAAGGTAAAGCATATTTAAAAGTGACGTTTTACCAGACTGGTTGTCACCCTCCAAAATCAGCACCTTAGTAGAATCTGTATTAGATATAATTTGCTCACTATCCATATACTGCTCATAACGATTCTCAAAACCATCTAATGGCTCCAAATCCGGATATATAAAAATATCTTGCAGTGTCAAATCATTCTTTCTTGCATGTTTTAGAGGTATTGAAATTTGAGATAATGATTTTACCCATTCAGGCTTTAATCCTATTCCAATCTGCCTCTTTGGCAAAACCTTTGGATTTGACACAGATTCTTCGTAACTATCATCATTAAAGTAAAAATGATGATTTGTCAGAGTTTCCGTATCTGTATCAAGTAAAAGCAAGTCATACTCAGATTTCTTTCCTTCTTGCAATGCAGGACTTTCTAGATATATCAATTCTTTAAAATTCTCCAAATCAGATACAACGACATTCTTTTGGTGATGTTCATGTCCGCACATCACTATACAGGAAGTCTTGTACAAATGCTCTTCAAACATTTTCTTGTTATTGTTGCTTGTTGCGGCAGTAAGCCAGCCTGTATTATGATGGAATACAGAAACTATAACTTGATTTGCTGTATCTTTAGCATCCAAGAAATAGTTTTCAGGTATCATCAATTTACCCGGTTCTTCATTCAACTGAGAAAGCAATGCCGTATTGTAGCAATGAAAACAGAGATTTAAATCCAGCTTTATTCTTATGTTTACTTGCCACGAAACTGCAGGAGAAATCTCAGAACCAGTAAGTCTCTTGTAAAAGTCCCAAAATGGCTTTTGTACTTCTAGACTCTGATCTACATATTTGTCCTCAGAAGTTATATCTTTTTTGAGAATCTCTTTTATTACCAAATCTCTAATAGGATTGCTATCAGAAAGCATACAATCGTGATTTCCAGGCACAATTACATAATCAAAGGACTGTAGAATTCTAGATTCTTTCTTCCAAAAATTCTCACATTCCTTCAACCACTGATAAGCTATATTATATTGCTCTTCAGTACCATAATTGGCAATATCACCGCTAATCACAAAAATAACTTTAGAACAATCGTTAATAAGATATTTACATGACCGACAGAATGCTTCTTGTCGAAGGCATATTAAATCTCTATTACTAGAAAAGTGGATATCAGATAATTGGATAAGTGCTACTTTCATATTAACTACATTATAAAAAGGAGGGAATTGGGATGGGCTCCCTCCATAACCCACTGGAAGACAAGATTAAATCACTTTCTTTATTTGCTCTTCATATTTCCTTAAAGTATCTAAGTCAAAATAGACCTCTTCTAAAAACAGTTCAGCTTGCTAATGCTTTATAGCATTAAAAGAAGAACATACTTCATGAGTTGCCAATCCTACACTTATAAACGTTATAAGAATCAGAATATGCTCAAAGAAATGTGCCAGCCTCTTCTTCCAACGTAAGAGGCTGAACTAAAAATTAATTTGTTCCATAATTTTTAAAAATTAATGTTATTTTTAGGAATCTAATACTTGGCGGCGACCTACTCTCCCACACATATTATGTAGTACCATCGGCGCAGATAGTCTTCACTTCTCTGTTCGGAATGGGAAGAGGTGTTTTCCCCATCGCTATTACCACCACCCATTTTTATCTATAATATTCTCCATTAAAGTTTCAAGAACTCATGGTTAAGTAATGCTTGAGAGGGTCTATACATTTACAGTATTTAGTTCCTGGCTTTTTATCCCCCAAAAATTCCTTAATCCTCATTTCCTTTTTCATTGAGCAGACAAGCAGTCGTCCGTTCTTCTAGTCTATGATATAGCCATCTATACCTTCTTCAAAACCTTATGATACCCTATAGCCACAACATATGATACAAGCATCAGTATTACCCAATCTGCATAAAAAGGCAATATGCCTCTTGCAAATTTGAAGTAAATACTAAATATCAGTATATGGATAAGATACCACTCATACGATACCTTGTTAGTATATTGGAAGAAACGATTAATCCAATTGACACCCAATTTATAAACAATGAGAGCCATAGACATATATCCAACCAGCGAAGGGATGTCGTTATATGATTTCCAGAATCCACCAACAATACCTGCTACACCAGTCAACCCCAACCCTACAATCATTGCAACCATTAAAATACCAATCTTAGGCACTTTGATTTTCTTAGGATGTTCAAAGTATATCTTTGCCAACCACATACCTAAAACAAACTCCCAAAGATACTGTAAGAAGAAACTATTCCAGATTCTCTCATCGTCTATTCCTAAATAAGTAGTAACCGTTGCCCATATAAGACTGATAAGTAATGAGATTCGCCCCCCCATATCCACTCTAAACAACCTTACTATTATAGGCCAAAATAGATAAAACTGGATAATTGTCGATACGAACCACATCTGGCCTCCAAATGCACATTCCAAAGAAGGAACAAACATTTTGTATAGAAAGACAGAACCCAACAAAGGGTTAAGCACATCTTGGTCACATACTAACCCAAAGTACAAGGCACTTATGATTACTACAATAAGATAAGGTATATAGACCTTGGAGAATCTTCTTTTCAAAAATTGCCCATAAGTCAATGGTTTATATAGTGAAGACAGATACAATCCAAAACCGCTACACAATATAAATACATGAACACCAGCTCCACCTAGTGAAGTTGCCTTTTGCAAGAAGCCAGGTAAAGGATAACTCTGTACAAGATGCATTAAAACTATAGTAAATATGGATAATCCTCGAAGGAAATCCACAACGACCAACCTTCTATTATTCATCATCCTATTCATTATTTCCCAAACTCCTTAATCCTCTGTTCCTCTTTCAAAGAGCAAACAAGCAGTTGTCCATTCTTCTCGGCTACTATATAGCCATCCAATCCTTGAACTACCACCTTGCTTTCATCGGCAGCATGAACCACGCAGTTCTTGCATTCATACAATCGGATATCCTTTCCTACCTTGGCATTGCCAGCCTCATCCTGTGGAAGCAAGGTACGGAGACTGCCCCAACTGCCTAAGTCGCTCCAGCCGAACTCGGCTGGCAAGGTATAGATTTCCTTCGATTTCTCCATTACGGCATAGTCAATGCTTATCTTCTCGCAGGTTGGGAAGAGTCTGCCGACTACCTCTTTCTCCTGTTCGGTATAGAAAGAAGGTGACATCTCGTCCATGATGCTGGCAAGATTTGGCTGGAAGGTGCGGATTGCCTTACTGATGGTATCGATGTTCCATACAAAGATTCCTGCATTCCAATAGTAATTGCCACCGGCAAGGTATTGCTCGGCTGTCTCCAGGTTTGGCTTTTCCCTGAAAGCCTCTACCTTGTAGATTTCATCTACGGATGTTGGCTCTGCTGCAGCGATATAGCCATAGCCTGTTTCCGGACGGCTTGGCTTGATACCGATGGTAACGATGGCGTTCTTATCGGAAGTATAGCTCAATGCCTTGCTTAATACTCGCTGATACTCCGAGGTATTGATGACGAGTGCATCGGATGGTGTCACCACGATGTTGGCTGCAGGATGCTTCTTCTGGATCTTCCAGCAGGCATAAGCAATACATGGAGCGGTATTGCGAGCCACCGGCTCTGCTAATATGTTATCTACTGGCATGTCAGGGATTTGCTCCTTGACAATGCTGATATTTTTCTCGTTTGTCACTACCCACATGTTCTCGACAGGACAGACTGGCTTCAATCTATCTACTGTCAATTGAATGAGGGAACGACCGACACCCATCACATCTATGAACTGCTTTGGGAAATCGGGGGTTGACATTGGCCAGAAGCGGCTGCCTACGCCGCCAGCCATAATTATGATATACGTATCATTAACAATCATAAATTTACAAGTAAAATATTATGATTCAATAAACTTGTTTGTATTTTGTCTATCCATTAAGACTTGCTTAATAAATAATATTTTTTCCAAACCTTTAAATATGTTGCTTCTATGGCGACCACATTCATAAACACAATGTAACAAATATTTTATACCAAATTGATAGGATTTACCTAAAAAGTATAAAATAGAAATTTGATATTTACTATAATTATTTTTTCTTAAAACATCATTTACACGTAATGTAGCTTGGAATCGGGCTTCAAATCTATCTTTTGACAATGTTGTTGTAATACTATTTTCCGTAACAGTAACACAATATATTTCCTGCAAATCAAATGTAATATTTTTAGCAATGATACCAGCAGTTACAGAAAACATCATATCATTTCCTGCAATAATTTCTTCAAAACGAAGATTGTTGCACTTTATGAATTCTCCTTTATACATTTTTCCCCATGGTACAGTATAACAACATCTTAAAATATCCAATCTTTTATTTTTTCTACATTTCTCAAGTATAGACTTGATATACTTATCACGATGACCATTAGATAAATCAGCAGAAAACTTACTTGTTACATTAAAATAAATAATATCAAAGTTTGATTTCACATATTGTTTTAATATATCAAATGCACTTGGCTCAAAAAAGTCATCAGAATCAGCAAAAAGTATCCACATACCTTTAGCATGTTCTATACCTACATTTCTAGCTCCACCAGCATAAATATTAGTATTAACATATAACTCAAATGAATATTTTTTTTGTAATTCATTCAGACATGTTGACTCACTTACAATACTATGATCATCTACTACTATCACTTGTATCATATCATCCTGCGGGATACTAGTTAATAATCTTTCCAGCAAGCGTGAGCTATTTTTATGAGGAATTATTATTGAAAATGTGTACATATTAAAGTAAATTATTTATAGGAAACAACAAAAATCCAGAAGGAATATTATAATCATACGATGAACTAAGGATATAAAAAATTAGGACTAAATTCATTATTACAGAAAATCCTATAGTTCTTGTCAAACTAAATTGTTTATTTCCAAAATAATAAATTATAGGAAAGATTGACAACATTGATGAATAAAAGAAAAATCTATTACTTAATTCAAGTTGATTTAAATTTGCTAAAATAAATAGATCAAAAACAACTATACTATTAACAACAGGTAAGTGCTCTATAGTCAGCATTATTATTTTTTTCTTTGAGTAAAAAGCATACAAACAAATTACTATAGACAAAATCAAAAAAATAACTTTACCAATTCCTAAAGGAGGTAATTCAAATGTTGTATTGGTAGAAGCCCTACTGAGCACATAAGACAATGCATTATCACCACTTACAAACTTAAACAGAAAAGATGAAATTGATTGAATAAAAACAAATACTAGTAATCCACAAACATATAAAACCAATGTTTTAATTGTAATTTTCTTCTTAAAAAAATTCAAATATAACAATGGAAGAAATATAAGGGAAGAAGTATGAGTCAAAAACATGCATATATATGGTATTATCATTTTTTTCTTATAGAAACAATGCTCAACTATAATACAAAGCAAAATAGATCCAGCTAAAAATTGTCTCAATAAAGTACTAGTATATGTAAAAGTCCATGGAAAACATGTGAGCCAAATAATTGGATAAACAATGTTCTTTCTTTCAACTTTCATATATTTAAATAGTCTAATTATCGCCAAAAAGCTTAAACTATAACAAACAAAAGAATGTATGAAAATATACAATTTAACGTTGCCTTTTGCTATAAAATACACTAAATAATTAAAAGTTGGGAAAAACAATTCACGTCCCTTACCATTCATACCAAATTGAAATATGTATGGAATAAACTTCATATCGCCTGCCATTAAGTATTGTGTTGTATACCAAGGAAGATCAGGGTCTGACATTATATCCTTTGAACAATTTATAAAGGATAAGTAACTTGCAACCATTAAAGAAAAAAGCCAAATATACTTTCCTCCTTTTTTACCTAACAGCAAAAACATGGACACAAAAACTGCACCTAAAGGAAATAGCAGAAGTAACAAAAAGCACAAAAAAAAGTTCAATACTAGATATTTATCCATTATCATATAATATTAATATCCCAAATTTTAGGAAACAATAGACGAACATGATTTGTAATAATATGCATTAAAGCAATTAATGTACCTTTATGTATCCTATCAAAATGAAACGCCTCACGAGGCGGATTACCAAGAGGAGAATAATAGTTTTTAATACGTTTTGCTAGCTTATAATTTGGATTACACCAAATTGGCAATGATGAATGGCGATTACAAATACCTTGAAAACCTGGACAAATATACATTTGGATTTTTTTCTTATATGCTCTGTAACCATAATCAAAATCGCCAAACGAATGAGAATATACCTTGCTTATTGCCCCCAGTTTTTTAAAAGCGAAAGATGGAATAAGTACTAAATTACCATTGAAAGAGTTACATTTTTTTGCCAAACTATCATTAATATCAACTAGTTTTTTATCCAAATCCCTTCCTCCATAACATAGTTTCTTTTTGTCATTTGAAGAACACATATTACCAATAATAATTGAATTAGAATAGGATTCTTCTGTACTAAACAAAACTTGCAATGCATTTTCATATAAAACAGCATCATCATTAAACCATAAGTAATAATCATAGTCATGAGTTTTGGCAGCTACATCCCAAGCCTTACGCATTCCACCACTCCAATAAAGATTACCATCACCGTTTATAACATGTACATCAGGAAAGCAATTTTTCACTGCCTCTGGTGTACCATCTGTACAACCATCATTGGTCATATAAACATCGAAAGAATATTTGTCCTCAACAGGTTTCATGGCAGAAAACAATGTCTCTAAGCCTTTAATTGTAACATTCTTTCTATTAAATACTGTTAGTAAAACAGCTACTGTCTTTTTCATATTAACTAAAGTTTCGCAAGTGAAAATTCACAAGCGTGATTTAACGTAATTTTGGAA
>OGNN01000800.1_pt1 | contig 15747 bp, 14 predicted proteins | sample 1573461 | NCBI WGS metagenome assembly OGNN01 (sample SAMEA2581998, study PRJEB24529) | metagenome | biome: Human gut stool | place: China | collected 2011
CGGCGGTCTCCTCAACGGAGACGCTGTAAGCAACACCATTGACGGTAATATTGTAGTACTTCATGGAAGGATCCTCCAATTCAAAATCGAACTCAATTAACTTACATTCGGACGCTTACAGGGCCATATTGCCATGCTTCTTGGGCAGGCGGGCAGCGCGCTTGGTGCTCAGCAGCTCCAGTGCAGCCACAACGCTGGCACGCACATTAGCGGCATCACAGCTCATATCGGCAGCACCGGCGGCCACTGCGCTGGCAGCGCTGCACACCTCAGCGGTGTAGGCAGCAGCCTTGGCCTTGGTGGCGGCAATGATGTTGTCGGAAGCATCGATCTCATCCTTATACAGCACGCTGACAGCGGCGCTGGGCTCCAGTGCGCTGACGGTGCAGCCGGTCACAGCAATGCGCAGGTCGGCAGCAGCCAGAGTGGTGTACACAGGGCCCACAGCCTTGCCTGCCAGCACTGCCACCTTTGCGGTGGTAGCATCGGCGTAGGTAGCGGCCAGACGGGCAGCCTCGCGGATGCCGCCAGCCACGTCATCGGTAACGCTGGGCACAAAGCCCTCGGTATCCACGATGGTGACCACAGGCACGCTGAAGGCATCGCACAGGCGCACAAAGCGGGAAGCCTTGGCTACGCAGTTGTGGCACAGCTGCTTGCCGGTTGCCACAACGCCCACGGCGTTGCCGCCGATGGTTGCAAATGCAGTGTAGACAGACTTACCAAAGCCTGCGTACAGCTCCACAGCGCTGTCCTTATCGATCACAGCGGCAGCAGCCTTTGCGGGCTCGGCACCGGCAGCCAGAACAGCGGTGGGCTGCTCGAACTCGAAGATCGCCGGGCCGGTCAAGTTGTTGGCGGGCAGCAGACCCACGATGTGAGCGGCCTTTTCAGCAGCCTCTGCGGCATCGGCAGCCACGATGGAAGCCACACCTGCCTTGGCGGCAGCGGCGGCGCTGCCTGCATCGGCGACCTTATCGCCCTTGGCAGCAGAGGTGAACGGAGCGGTGAAGAACAGCTCTGCACCCTCGGCCATAATGCAGACGTCTGCGTTGGCAGCGCTCAGAGCGCTGGTGCCGCCGCAGACACCCAGAACAACGGCCACCTGCGGAACAACACCGGAGACCTTTGCGATCTGTGCATTCAGCTTTGCGCTGACAGTCAGCACGTCCAGACCCTCAGCCAGCTTTGCACCAACCGAGTTATAGAAGGTGACCACCGGGCAGCCGGTCTGTGCAGCCATTTCCAGAACCTTGATGTTCTTTTCAACATCCTTTACGGTGACAGCCTCGCCATTCTGATAAACGGCGTAAGCCTGCTGACCTGCAGCATAGCCGCAGGCAGCGCTCACTGCACCATCAGCAAACAGCGCAGCATACTCCCCGTCATCGAAGAACTTGGCGAGGATTTCTCCCTTATTGATCTTTGAAGCCATAATTAGACCTCCTGGTTGTCTGTGTGAGCTTTCAAAATTATATTTATTATACAGAAGCTGGCAAAAAAATGCAAGGGATTCTATAAAATTCCATGCGATTCAACATCCGTCACTTATAGATACTCAAATTTTTAACGATTCATCGTTTTGCACGTTTTATCTGGACAAATGCTATCACACGCCCATTTTGTTGATGTAGAAATTTTCCCGGTTTTTTTGGCAAAACTGCACCCGTCTGCTGCGTTTTCTTTCCGTTGCATTTATGTTACACTATATTAAAAAATCATATATTTCCGGGCAATCTGCCAAACTGTACTTATACAGCGCACACGAAAAGCCCGGCAAATATGCAAAAGAGGTTGAAGCTATCTTGAAGCGATTTTCCGCAAAGCTCCGGCAGCAGGAGCAGGCCTACCGCTCTCTGCACGATGCCGCCCGTTCCCTGCTTTCGCCAAAGGGGCGGGTATTTCTGTTTTTTCTGCTGTTTTATAAGGTACTGACAAACCTCTTGTTCGTACCGGCGTTGCAGCTGATCTGGGCACTGACGCTGCGGTTCGCGCCCATCCGCTACCTCAACAATAAGACCGCTTCCCGCATCTTTGCCTCCCCTGCCATTATCGGGTGCATCGCCGTGCTGGCGGTGCTGGCAGCCTTCTGGAGCCTATACGAGGTTGCCGCGATGCTGCAGCTATTGACGCGGGTGCGGCACGGTGAGCCGCTGCGGGTGGGTGCGGTGTTCCGGGATGCCTTTTGCAGCCTTGTGCGGGTGTTTCTGCCACAGAACCTCCCACTGCTGCTGTATGGTGCTGCCCTGATCCCGCTGACGAACTTTTTTCTTGCCGCGAATCATCTGACCCAGTTTGCCGTGCCGGAATATCTCTGGGGGCTGCTGAAGGCGCGCGCTGCCAACCGCTTGCTGTTTGCATTGGCGGTGCTTTTTGTGCTGGCACTGCTGTTGGACGGGCTTGTGGTGCTGCCAAAATTTCTGCTGGAGCGCAAAAGCTTTGGCTGTGCGTTTGCGGAGAGCCTGCACATTTTGCGCAGCCGCACCGAGCAGCTGCTTGGGCTGGCACTGCGCTGGATGCTGACCGCCGCCGTGCGCACCGGGCTGATGCTACTGTGCGGGGCAGCGCTGTTCTATTGCGTCATCCTAGGTGTCGGCTTTGCCAGCACTGCTGCCCTGCTGGCACTTTCTCGCGCGGCACTGCTGATCGAGTTGCCGTTCCTTTGTCTGCTCATGGACTGCGCCATGACGGCGGCGCAAAGCACCCTTACAGAGGCACTGTATGAAGTGACCCGGCAGTCCGATGCAGCGCAGCCGACCATTTGCAGTGCATCCCCTGCTCCGCACCGCGAACAGACGGTGCTGGCAGGAATGATGGCCTGCGCCGCGCTGGTCACCTGCGGCGTAGCGGCGGTATATCTGCTTTTCCCGCAAACACAGCCGCTGCAAAGCGTGCTGGGTCTTTCCGATCCGGTGATCACCTACCACCGGGGCTATTCTTCCCGTGCTCCAGAAAATACCATGGTCGCCTTTGAGACCGCGCTGGAGCACGGCAGCCCCCGCATTGAGCTGGACGTGCAGATGACCGCTGACGGCGTAGCTGTGGTGACCCACGACACCAGTTTGCGCCGGTGCACCGGCTGCAACGCCAACATCTACGACCTGCCCTATGCGCAGGTGCAGCAGCTGGATGCCGGGCGCTGGTTCCATCGGCAGTTTACAGGCTCCTATATTCCCACGCTGGAAGAAGTTCTGGCGCTGTGCAAGGGCAAGGCTGAGCTGAACATTGAGATCAAGCCCAGCACCTTTACACCGACATTGGAGGCCGAAACGGTGCGGCTGATCCACGCATACGACTACGGCGCGGACTGCGTGGTCACCTCTCAAAGCTACGAGACCCTGTGCAAGGTAAAGGAGCTGGACCCGGACATTACCACAGGGTATATTCTGGCGCTGGGCGTTGGCACCTACTACGACCTGCCTGCCGCAGACTTTTTCAGTGTGGAATCCACCTTTATCACCGCCGGTATGGTGCAGCAGATCCATCTGCGGGGTAAGACCATCTCTGCATGGACCATCAACCGCCAGCAGGATGCGGAAAAGCTGCTACAGCTGGGTGTGGATGACCTGATCACCGACAAGCCTGAGATCATTGCGCCGCTGCTGGCACGGGACAAGGCTTTGGATAACCGTCTGCTCTGGCTGCAAAATCAGATTCAAGAACTGTTTGCCGCCCCGGACGCTGAAGAAGCGATGGAAGTTGAGGAGACTATCGAGGACGCCATTGAGGATCCCGAAGAGGTTTTGGACGAAGCATAAGCAGAAGATTTATACAGCAATACCGGGCAGTCTGCGGGCTGCCCGGTATTTGCCTTTTCACGCAAATCAAAAGGAGCCGCAGCACCCTGTTACAGGTACTGCGGCTCCTATTTTGTCTTTGGAAGTTTAAATTACTTCACCATGCTTGCAACTTCAGATGCGAAGTCATCAGCACGCTTCTCCAGACCCTCGCCCTTGACAAAGCGGGCGAACTTGACGATCTTGATCTCGCCGCCCAGGTCCTTAGCGACCTTAGCGGTGTACTGAGCAACGGTCAGGTCGCCGTCCTTGACGAACTCCTGATCGACCAGGCAGTTCTCCTTGAAGAACTTCTTGATCTTGCCCTCGATCATCTTCTGCTTGACTGCATCCGGCTTGTTGGCGGTCTTCGGATCGCCAGCCATCTGAGCGAGCATGATCTCCTTCTCCTTGGCCACGACCTCAGCAGGGACAGAAGCCTCGTCCACATAGCTGGGGTTTGCAGCAGCGACCTGCATGGCGATGTCCTTGCCGTAAGCAACGAACTCGTCCTTTGCGTCGATGCCGTTGGTGGTCTCGAAGTTGACCAGGATGCCGTGGGTGCCGCCGCCGTGGACGTATGCAGAGCAGACGCCCTCGTAACGGGTGAAGCGGCGAACCTTGATGTTCTCCTTGATGACCAGGATCAGGTTCTTCAGAGCCTCGTCCACGGTCTCGCCGGACTCGGTCTTGCAAGCCATCAGAGCCTCAACGTCAGCAGGGTTCTGCTTCATGATGACCTGAGTTGCCTCCTTGACGAAAGCAACGAACTTGTCGTTCTTGGCAACGAAGTCGGTCTCAGCGTTGACCTCGATGACAACACCGACCTTGCACGCGGGGCAGTAGTCAGCGTAGACCATACCCTCGGCAGCCACGCGGCTTGCCTTCTTGGCGGCGGTAGCCAGACCACGCTCACGCAGGATCTCGACTGCCTTCTCGAAGTTGCCGTCAGCCTCGGTCAGAGCCTTCTTGCACTCCATCATGCCGCAGTCGGTCTGCTTGCGCAGTTCCATAACGTCCTTTGCAGAAATAGCCATTTTTGTTTTCTCCCTTACACGTTATTTGATTGGTTGCGGAATGGGAAATCAGGCGTTTGCTGCGTCCTCAGCGGGAGCGGCCTCCTGGTTGCCCTGCTTGCCTTCCAGCACAGCGTCAGCCATAGCGCCAGCGATCAGCTTGACAGCGCGGATAGCGTCGTCGTTGCCGGGGATCACGTAGTCGATCTCATCGGGGTTGCAGTTGGTATCAACGATAGCAACGATGGGGATGTTCAGCTTGCGGGCCTCAGCAACAGCGATGCGCTCCTTGTGAGGATCGACGATGAACATGGCCTTCGGCAGGGTCTTCATGTTCTTGACGCCGCCCAGGTACTTGTCCAGCTTCTCCATCTCCAGCTCCAGCTTTGCCACTTCCTTCTTGGGCAGCAGCTCGAAGGTGCCGTTCTCCTGCATCTTAGCCAGCTGATCCATGCGGTCGATACGCTTGCGGATGGTGCGGAAGTTGGTCAGCATACCGCCCAGCCAGCGAGCGTTGACATAGTGCATGCCGCAGCGCAGAGCCTCGTCACGGATGGACTCCTGAGCCTGCTTCTTGGTGCCGACGAACAGGATGTCGCCGCCCTCAGCTGCAACTTCCTTCACGTAGTTGTAAGCCTCGTCCAGCTTCTTGACGGTCTTCTGCAGGTCGATGATATAGATGCCGTTGCGCTCGGTGAAGATATACTTCGCCATCTTGGGGTTCCAGCGACGGGTCTGGTGACCGAAGTGCACACCTGCTTCGAGAAGCTGCTTCATAGAAACGACTGCCATAGTAAAATACCTCCAGATATTGTTTTGCCTCCGCACACCGTGATCAGGGCACCGTATCGGACGGGCCTGACTGCCCTCCACCCGGATGGGCACAAAAGGGCATAGTGATGCGTGTGTAATGCTGAATTATAATAGCACAAAAAGGACGCGGATTCAAGAGCTTTTCGCTGTTTTTTACAAAAAGATTTTGCGATTTTCTCTTATTTGCCGGTCGGTGCCGCTTCCAGGCCCTCCATCCCCATCCGGCTGAGGGCATAGCCCTTGCCGAACATCAGGTCGTATTGGAGCAGCCAGTGGTTGGCGCCCCACTGCTGCTGCAATGCAGTAGGCTCCTGGGTGGTGGTGCCGTCCCGGTTCATGACGGTGCCGCGGGTGTTCGTGCGGTACGCCACCTGCAGCTGGCGGTTCAGATACTGGAAATAGAGCGGCTGCTTCAGGCCGTAGATGTTCATCATGACCGGCGAAATGTCGTAAGCGGCGATGGTGCCAAGGTCCACAGGCTGCTGCGAATAGTTCGACCACATGAGCAGGGTCGTCTGGTGGAGGCGGGGGTCAGCGCTGGAATCGCTGGCATAGCCGCTCTTGGTGAAGACGTCGTAGTTGGAATCAATGGGGTTGTAATGGTCGCCCCAGAACACGAGGATGACCGGCTCGTCCACCTGAGAGAAGTAGTCGGTCAGGCGGCCCAGCATGGCGTCGGCATCCCGGATGCCGGTGGCAAAGTCTTCGAGCGCCCCCAGTGTGCTCCGGCTGATGCCAGACGGAGCGTTCAGCACCTTGACGCGCTGGTCGTCGGGGTAGTTGTCCTTATTATAATTGGTGTGATTCTGCATCGTGACGGCATGGAGGAAGACCGGCGCATCGGAGGAAGCCTTCATGCTCTCGTACTGCTGGATGATCTGGTCGGCCATGGAGTCGTCCGTGACAAGACCGGAGGTCCAGTAGTGCCTGCGCACCTTGTTGACATGGGTCATCTTTTCCAGACTGAGGAAGGTGTCCAGACCCAGATTCGGATAGGCCGTGTCGCGGCTCCAGTATTTGGCCCAGAAGCAGTGGACGGCGGCGGTCTGATAGCCCTGCGTCTTGAGGTAATTCGGCAGAGAGAACATGGGCCGGGTCACATGCTGCTGATAGGGCTTGCTGCCGTTGGGCAGATAGGAGACGGAATAGCCGGTCAGCGCCTCAAACTCCACGTCGCAGGTGCCGCCGCCGAAGCTGGGGCTGTAAGCCCGGCCGGAAGCGCTGGTCTCCTGCAGGCGATGGAGGTTGGCGGAAACATCCGTGTCGAACGCAAAGCCATACTGCTCCAGCTCCGAGACATCCCAGTAGGACTCGTCCATCACATAGATGATAGTGGGGTTCTGTTCGGTCTCCCCGGCAGGCGTGACCGCCCCATAGGACGCCGGGTAGAGCGGTGCCGTCTGGTAGTTCTCGGCTGCGGCGGTGTCGTCCAAAATCTCGTTCACGGCATCTTCCGAGTAGTCGTCCGGTTTCGAGATCTCCAGATTGGTGAGGTTGGTCAGAAAACTGGTGGTGACACCGTAGTAGCGATAATAGCGGTCCTGCATCCAGGCGTCGGGCAGAATGCCGATGGCCTGGGTGACTGCGGGCTGCAGGAAGACACCGAAAAGCAGACCGCAGACGGCCGCAGCGCTGGCCGCAAAGCCCAACACGCGGGGCTTCCAGTTCAGCTTTTTTCGCCCACGGTAGAGGAAGAAGCTGGCCATGAGCAGCAGCAGAATGATAACGATGGAGACCACCATGCTGGTCTGGATATGGATCCCGGCAGCGGAAGCAACACCCGCCGCTTCCGAGACCTGCGCCAGATCCCACGGGAGAAACGGCTCACCGCGCAGCTGCAGCGTGTAGAAATCCACCGCCGCCGGGACACAGCCGAGAATAGCCGCGATCAGGGTGGCCAGCGGTGCGAACCGGGTCAGCCAGTCCACCATCAGCCAGATGAGGAAAAGCAGCGCCCATGCCAGAAGATACGCTTCGGCGTGGGGAAAAATGTATTGGGTCAGAGTGTCCACGGTCAGACTGCCGCGGGCGATCCACTCCGTGAGCACCACAAGCACCAGCGTGACGACCGGCGGGAAAGCCAGCCGCAGCGCATGGAGCCAGGCCGGAGTGCGGGATGCGCGTTTATTCATACAAGAACCGTTCCTTTCACTTCCTGAGCGCCCCAATGGGGCGATGATCTTTGAGTTTGCGAGCACAAATCATGGCCCACGGTTCCCTATTATAATCCTGTTTTCTGTAAAATCAAACCCTAATTCCGGAAAAACAGATGAAAAACTTTCATCCATCCAGCCAGCGGCGCAGCTTTTGCCAAAACGAAGCACTTTTCTGCTGCTCCGGCAGCGGCAGTTCTGTGCGCACCAGAACTGCATCCAGCCCGATCTTGTCGATCTCCTCCCAGGGGATGGTCAGCGTCTCGTCCCGCCCCAGCAGCCCGAACAGATGCGGCCTGCCCAGCAAAAGCAGGCTCCGGACCTGCGCGGTCTGCGGGTCAAGTTCCAGATCATCGGCCCTGCCCAGGCAGGCCCCATTGGACAGCTGCACGACCTCTTTGGCGCAAAGCTCCCGGAATGTCATCGGCTCCCCTCCCCGCTGTGTGTTCTCTTTTACTGTATGCGGCAGAGCAGCGCTTGATGCAGACCGGCCCCTTGTGTTATACTGGGTGCAGCGACCAATTGGAAAACTCACCCATTCAGATCGAGGTATGTGTCGATGTATAAAAATATCGTGTTTGATTTCGGCGGTGTCATGGTCGATTTTGACCCCAAGGAGTATCTGGTGGACCGTTTCTGCAACGCCGATGTGGAGGAGCAGGTCAGCGCCCTGACCTTTGACAGCGAAGAGTGGAAGCTGCTGGACGCTGGGCTCATCACCCGGTTCGAGGCCAACCAGCGGATGCTGGCCAAAGCCAGAGAACAGGGCTGCGCCTTTGAGGTGCAGGGCGTTCTGGATGACTGGATGCACATCCTGCGCCCCCGCCGCCGGATGCAGGAGCTGGTGCAGAAGCTGAAAGCCCACGGCTACTGCGTTTATTACCTGAGCAATATTCCGGAAGATGTGCTCGACCTGCTGATGAACCGGGACATGAAGGGCCTGTTCGACGGCGGCGTGGCCTCCTGCGAGGTCCACATCAACAAGCCGGACCCCCGCATCTACAAAGCACTGCTGGAAAAATACCACCTCAAGGCGCAGGAGAGCGTCTTCATCGACGACCGGCTGGACAATGTGCAGGCGGCCTTCCGGCTGGGCTTTGCCGGCATCCAGATGAAGGAGAGCGTCGGCACACTGGTGCGCAGCCTTGCCACCTGCGGCGTGGCCCTGCGCTGAGCCGCACCAAAACACAAACCGCCCGGTTCCATGCTGTTTTCGGCACGGAACCGGGCGGTTTTCTGCGCGTAGAAGTTACGAAGTTACTTGGCTTCGTAATTCTGGCAGAAGTGCGGGGTCTCGATCTGCTGGGTGGTGCAGGAGCAGTGCTCCGTCACCTTGATCTGCGGCAGGTCACACTTGCAGCTCTCCACATTGTGGCGGCACTTGCAGACATCGCAGACAACACCGGTATTTTCCATTCGTTCTCACCTCTTTGAATCTGGGATGCTTCTAGGATGCCCCCATTCCGTGAGATTTATACACCGGTCACTTCTCTGCCCCGGCCTTGCGTTTGGCCCGGATGGTCACGATCACATGCCGGATGGAGAGAACGGGGTGCACCGGCAGCATCCGCGGCCCGGCCCAGCGCATGACAGTGCGGATCTGCTCCCGCATGGCAGGCTTGTAGCAGTGGACTTTGCAGGCCGAACAGAAGGTCTTCGTCTCCATGAACGGGCAATGGTCGATGCGGGCCAGCGCATAATCGCAAAGCTCCTGACATTCCGGGCAGAGCGAGCCTTTGGGTGTGCTGTGCTGCCTGCGGCAGTAGAGCGCGATCATCTCGCTCACCAGAAGTTGTTCCTCCGCGCGCTTTTTCGCAAGGTCTTTCGGGGTAGTCTGTTTCATGCGTTCCTCCAGATACAACAAAAAAACCGGCAGAAAGCCGGTGTCGTTCGGTTCTCTGTCGGTTAGTTTATCAAGACAAACTCATTTTGTCAAGAGAAAAGGCTTACCATGCAGCCAGGTCAGCGCCCAGTTTGCGGCAGGCAGCCTGGACATCGTCGTCGGGCGTCTCGTTGCAGATGAGGCCCTCTTCGCTGAACAGGACCGCGCCGTCCTCCTTGACACGCTCGCACCAATCGCGCATCCACTGGCCGTCGCCCCAGCCGTAGGAGCCGAACAGAGCCACCTTCTTGCCGTTCAGAGAGCCTTCGAGGCCCGCGAACATCGGCTCGAACTCGCTCTCCTCCAGCTGCTCAGCGCCCATTGCGGGGCAGCCGAATGCCACGACGTCATATTCGCCCAGCTTGGCAGCATTCATCTCGCCACAGGGAACGATGGTGGCGGCAGCACCTGCCCCTTCAGCGATGCAGTTTGCCATGGTCTCGGTGTTGCCGGTCGCGCTCCAGAATACGATTGCTACTTTGCTCATAATGAAGAACCTCTCTTTCAATTTAGGTTAGTATATTCTAACTTTTATCACCAGGAAAATGCGCCATCCGAAACGGACGCGCATTTTCCTGGTTAGGTTTCTCTAACCACAGATAGGATACCACAATGCGGCAGGGTTGTCAAGGCTCTTTTGCAGTTTTTTCCACTCCCCTGCTCAAAGCAGCTGCGGAACGGTGAACACCAGCGTCAGCACACCGAAAATGACCGGCTGATGGAGCAGATACAGCACCAGCAAGTGCCGCCCAAGCCAGCCCAGCGGCGGGCAGACCGACCGGCGGAGCGGCTCCATCCGTTTGCGGCCGACAAGAGGATGCAGATAGTACCCCGCCCAGAATAAAAACAGCCACGGCAGCAGCGGGAAGTAATCGGAGGAGTAAAAGGAGACCGGATAAAAGCCGAAGTATGCCGTGAGGTAGTTGGCATACAGCCCCTGCGGCAGCGCCCAGCGCAGCGGGCCAAGCCCCCAATAGCCGTCCATCGTGTGATAGGTCAGCGCGAACAAGATCAAACTGACCGCCAGCCCCACCGTCGGCGGGATCTTTTGCAGCCACTTCTGCACAAGGCCCGTCAGGAGCATGGCTGAGCCCAGCAGGGTCAGCACCCCAAACCAGACCACATTCTCCGGCATGAACAGCAGCGTCACCGCTGTGACCAGCGCCCCGGCACCAAAGACCGCCGCGCCGCGTTTGAGCGGATGATGCCCCAGCGGCAGACAGAAGCCGGACAGCAGGATGAACACCCAGCAGATGGATTGCTGCCACAGCCGCCCCTGCCCGGCGGAATACCACGGCACCACGACCCCGAACAGATACACGGCATCCCACATGCCATGGTAGAGCATCATGCTGATGAGGTCAAGCCCGCGCAGCTCGTCCAGCAGCGCGTAACGGGATGAAGACGATTTCATAAGGAAACTTCCTTTTTCGTTTTTTGTCTCATTGTACGCTTTGCCGCCGGGCGCGTCAAGCAAAAAAGCTGCTGTGCAGCCTGAGCCACACAGCAGCTTTTGAAAAAACGGGATCAGACCTCAGTGTTGAAGTAGCGCTTCAGCAGGCCCTCAAAGCCACGGCCATGACGAGCTTCATCCTTCGCCATCTCATGGACGGTGTCGTGGATGGCGTCCAGATTCAGAGCCTTTGCCTTCTTGGCCAGGTCCATCTTGCCAGCGCAGGCACCGCACTCGGCCTCAGCGCGCATCATCAGGTTCTTCTTGGTGCTGTCGGTGACGACCTCACCCAGCAGCTCGGCGAAGCGGGATGCGTGGTCGGCTTCCTCGTAAGCGTAGCGCTTGTAAGCCTCGGCGATCTCCGGGTAGCCCTCGCGCTCTGCGACGCGGGCCATGGCCAGATACATGCCGACTTCGCTGCACTCACCCTCGAAGTTTGCGCGCAGACCGTCCACGATCTCCTGGGGGACGCCCTCAGCCTTGCCGATGCCGACGACATGCTCGGTCACATAGGTGTTGCCGGCCTTCTCTACGAATGCAGAAGCGGGAGCCTTGCAGACGGGGCACTGCTCCGGGATGGAGCCTTCAGCGATATAACCACAAACGGTGCAGACATACTTTTTCATAAGATAGACCTCCATAATTTCTCAGTTATTCTTTTGGCCGCCCCTGGTACGGTCGGCCTTGGTTTCTGAGCCTATTATAGCAACGACTCCTGGGTTAGTCAAGGATAATTTTGAGAATTATTCCTATTTAACAGTTTATTTACACCTGGAGATTGCCACTGGTGGCAGCGTCAGAACCGTTGGCTGCGTCGAACTCATAATCGTTGCCGGGCAGGATGGCGTTGAGCAGGATGCCGACGATGGCAGCGATGGCCAGACCTGACAGATTGATGGAGACGCTGCCCACCATGAAGGTCAGGCCGCCCACCGAGTTGAAGCCCAGCGCGGACACCAGAATGACAGCAGCAACGATCAGGTTGCGGCTGTTGGTGAAGTCCACCCGGTTCTCGACCACGTTGCGGACACCGATGGCAGAAATCATGCCGTACAGCACGAAGCTGATACCGCCGATGATGCCGGTGGGGATGGTGTTGATGACCGCCTCAAACTTGGGGCTGAAGCTCAGGATGATGGCCAGCACCGCAGCGATGCGGATGACCAGCGGGTCGTAGATGCGGCTCAGCGCGAGAACGCCGGTGTTCTCGCCGTAGGTGGTGTTGGCCGGGCCGCCCAGCAGGCCGGCCATGGCGGTCGCAAGACCGTCGCCCATCAGGGTGCGGTTCAGGCCGGGGTCGTTGATATAGTTGTGGCCGACGGTGGCGCTGATGGCGGCGATATCACCGACGTGCTCCATCATGGTCGCCAGTGCGATGGGCAGGATGGTGAAGAGGGCGCTGATGAACTCCGGGCTGCCGTCGATGGCGAACAAGCCCATGGCGTTCTGATGCAGCGGGATGCCGAACCAGTCGGCGGCAGCGATGGCCTGGAAATCCACGGCACCGGTCACGAGAGCGACCGCATAGGAGACCAGAACACCGATGAGGATGGGCAGGATCTTGACCATGCCCTTGCCCCAGATGTTGCAGACGATGACCGTACCCAGAGCCACAAAGGCCAGCAGCCAGTTTGCCTGACAGTTGCTGATGGCCGAGGGGGCGAGGATGAGGCCGATGGCGATGATGATGGGGCCTGTGACCACCGGCGGGAAGAAGCGCATGATGCGCCGGATGCCGAAGGTGGAGATGAGCAGGCTGACGGCCAGATAGAGCAGACCCGAGAAGGCCACGCCTGCGCAGGCGTAGGGCAGCATCTGGGTGTTGGCGATGGTCAGATTGCCGTCGGCGTCAGCCAGCATGGGAGCCACGATGGAGAAGCCGCCCAGATAGGCAAAGGACGAGCCGAGGAAGGCCGGGACCTTGCCCTTGGTGATAAAGTGGAACAGCAGCGTACCCAGACCTGCGCAGAGCAGGGTGGTCGAAACGCTCAGACCGGTGAGCAGGGGGACCAGCACGGTGGCACCAAACATGGCGAACATGTGCTGGACGCCCAGGATCAGCATCCGTCCGGCACCCAGCTGGCGGGCGTCGTAAATGCCCTTGGAGTAATCAATATTCTGACTCATTATTTCCTCCTTCTATCTGCGGCCCAAAAAAAGAGGCACTACCGCGGGAAAGCGGCAATGCCTCAAAAATCGGGACCAAATCGGAAACGGAAAATACAGCCGATGCGTGCAAAAGACGATTTCTTTTTCAGCATCTCGCTCTCCCCTTTCCTTTCATTCTTCGGCATAGTATAGCATAAAAGAAGGACGCTGACAACCTTTTTCCTGTATTTTGCGGCGATTTTCTGTCGGCGGAGGCCGTACAGCCTTGAAATATGCCGCATTCCGCACTATAATATAACCTATTGCCGCAGTTGGTCACTGGGCCGGCGGCATCCGAAACGACAGCTGTTGTACCACTTATTATAGAAGGACACTTATGATATATCTGGATTATTCGGCCAACACCCCCGCAGACTCCCGGGTGCTGGAGCGTTTTTGTGAGGTAGAGCGCAGCTGCCCCGGCAACGCGAACTCCCGCCATCAGGCGGGCCGGGACGCAAAACTGGTCATTGACCACGCCACCCAGAGCATCGCGGGGCTGCTGAGCGCACAGCCCGCTGAGGTCATCTATACCTCGGGAGCCAGCGAGGCCAACAACTTTGCTCTCAAGGGGCTGGCAAAACTCTCCCGCCATCTGGGCAAGCACATCATCTCCACCCCGCTGGAACACTCGTCCGTCAGCGGCACCCTGACCGCTCTGCAGGAGCAGGGCTATGAAATCGACCTCGTGGACATCAGGCGGGACGGCACCATCGACCTCGAGCACCTGAAAGAACTTCTCCGCCCCGACACCATTGCTGTAGCGGTAACACTGGTGGACAGTGAGCTGGGCGTCGTGCAGCCGGTGAAAGAAATTTCGGAAATTTTGCAGGCATGGCCCAACTGCCATCTGCACGTAGACGCCACCCAGGCCGTGGGCAAGATTCCCGTCTCCTTCGAGGGCGTGGACACCATGAGCCTGACGGCCCACAAGTTCTACGGCCTGAACGGCATCGGCCTGCTGCTCAAGCGGCGGCGGCTGGCTCTCGAGCCTCTCATCCACGGCGGCGAAAGCACCACCATCTACCGCAGCGGTACGCCTACGATAGCTCTGGCGGCCTCCCTCGAGACGGCTCTGAACTCTGCGGTAAATGAGCTGCCAGAGCGTTCTGCCCGGGTGAAAGAGGCAAACCTGTATCTCCGCACTGCTCTGAGCAAGTACCCAAAAGTCCGCATCAACAGCCCGGAGAGTGCCATCCCCCACATCCTGAACCTGAGCGTTGAGAACGTCAAAGGCACCGTGTTCCAGCGGGAGCTGGACGCGGAGGGAGTCTGTGTCTCGGTCAAGTCGGCCTGCTCGTCGGACGGCCTGCCCTCCCGGGCGGTGTTCGCCGTCAGCCGCGACCGGAAGAATTCCCTCTCCTCATGGCGCATCAGTCTGAGCCACCTGACCACGCAGGAAGAGCTGGACGGCTTTCTCCGCGCCTTTGACGCCTGCTACACCCGGCTGACCCAGCTGTGAGAAAAAAGAAAGGACAGAGCCATGAAACGCGAAATGGAACCTTACCAGCTCATTGAGCGGAGCATCATCAAAAAATACCGCAAGGAGTTGTGGACTCCCTTCATCGTAGCGGTCAAGCGCTACAAGCTCATCAAGGCCGGTGACAAAATCGCCGTCTGCATCTCGGGTGGCAAAGACTCGATGCTGATGGCAAAGCTGATGCAGGAGCTTCAGCGCCACAGCGATGTGCCGTTCGAGCTGGTCTTTCTGGTGATGGACCCCGGCTACAGCGAGATAAACCGCCAGAAGATCGAGTCCAACGCCGAGCTGCTCCACATCCCTGTGACCATCTTCGAGAGCAACATCTTCTCTGTGGCCAACAACACCGATAAAAACCCCTGCTATCTCTGCGCCCGGATGCGCCGCGGCCACCTCTACAGCAAGGCCAAGGAGCTGGGCTGCAACAAAATCGCACTGGGCCACCACTTCAACGACGTCATCGAGACGACCGTTATGAGTATGTTCTACGGCTCTCAGCTGCAGGCCATGCCGCCCATGCTCCACAGCACCAGCTTCCCCGGCATGACCCTCATCCGCCCGATGTACTGCATCCGCGAGGAAGATATTCTGGCGTGGAAGCGCTACAATGAGCTGGAATTCATCCAGTGCGCCTGCCGCTTTACCGAAAACTGCACCATGTGCGACAACGGCGGCGGTGGCTCCAAGCGGCAGGAGACGAAAATTCTGCTCCGCCGCCTCAAGCGGGACAACCCCAACATCGAGAACAGCATCTTCCGCAGCATCCACGCAGTGGCTCTGGATACCATGCCCGGCTACAAATCTGAGGGTGTGGAGCACAGCTTCCTCGAGCGGTTCCATGCGCAGGAAGAAGCATTCAACGAAGAGTAATAAAATACCCCCTTGGATGGAGCGGATACCGGTCGGCAGTATCGTTTCCTTCCCGTTTTATCGCAGATCAAGAAAATAACGCAGCCTGATAACAGCATATCTGCGATATGCAATTCAACGCTGTTGCTGTTGCATTAAAAAGTTGAATTGCTATAA
>OGNN01000804.1_pt1 | contig 15677 bp, 10 predicted proteins | sample 1573461 | NCBI WGS metagenome assembly OGNN01 (sample SAMEA2581998, study PRJEB24529) | metagenome | biome: Human gut stool | place: China | collected 2011
TCATGACGGTACCGATTGCAGCGCTACAATGGTACCGATTACAGTGCTACGCATGGTACCGATTCAGCGCTATCGTCAATTTATGTATTCTATGAGATTTAGATGTGCTTTTTACCTCTATTTTATCTATTCCATCATTAAAATCATATACATCATTTAATGAAGAATGCCATGCTTTTAATAAATATTCCGGATTACTGGCTATAGATATAACAAACAACTCCGCCCATAAGCCTTGAATTGTTTTTTGTGGAGGTAAATTAAAGCATCGAAATAAATCAACCAATTTTTGTATTTCATCATGCAGTTGTTTTTGAGTAGGATAATTGCCTAATTTACTTAATACAATTTCTACTACATCTATGAAATAATTGATATAATCGACATTCTCTGTTTGCAATGCAACTATTGTATAGTAATTCTCTATCGGTTTATCCGTATTTGACAATTTCAATCTACATAATTGATTGAATTGAATAGAGATTAAATCCAATTTTATGTTCGAAAGCGAACTAATATTCGAACTAGCAATAAAAAAGATTGGAAACCCCTCATAAGATATGCCTATTTTATGCGTATCAGAAAAAGGAATATTATCAGCAGCATAACAATTATGCTCCGTCAAAATTTTTGTTTGTAGTTTACTAAATATGGAATGAAGTGATACTTTCATATTATTCTTCTGTTTCTACATAATTGATTGCGAATTCTTCCGGATAATATATCGCCAAAGTATAAGCCGTTCGTCCCGCCCATTGAGTAGAATTGCATTTTAGTTTTACATGATGAATCTGAATACAAATTGAGTCTTCAAATTTTATATTCGCATCACCAGGATATACGGTACTACCGGACATCGAACGTCCAGAATGCAAATTATTTATTCTAAATGTATCAATATCAAAAGCACGTTCGCGGGGTATTCCTCTATATGCCATTTGTATGATATATGCGTACTCTAATGCTCCTTGTTTTTTGGTACTTAAGTATTTTATATATCTTAAAGTTGCCTCTTTTCTTGCAGCATCAGGCATATTCTGAAATTTAAACTCTGTTAAAAATTCAATGATTCTCTGAATTGGAAGCTTGACATATCCATGATTTCGATCGTCCGTACCATAATTCTCAAACAATTTCAATTCTACATCTGCAAGGAAGCGGTTTACAAATGTGGTATTTTCATCAATTGCTTGGAACGCATTCATTTTACGCCATCCATTCAATTTTGTTGTTACAGTATGTTTAGATAAGATATTTTTTCGCGTGGCATTTAATCTATTAGAGATTAATAGTAGTCGCTCAACATCTTCAAGGTTTTTATTATCGAGAAGCCATTTTCTCATTTCTTCTTCATGCTCTACATATTCTTTGTATTCAATTATTACCTCAAAAGGTAAAAACACACGGCATGACCAAAGATAATTTTGCTTATATCCAAAAAAACGACATCGCTGTTGAATTGTATCTGCGGTAGATTTTCCGACACTACATCTCGGCATATATGTTACTGCAAGATGCTCTACAGTAAAACCCCGATTAAGCATATCTGCTCCAACCAATATGTGAGAACAACTGCTAGCCCAATCAATCTCTTTATTTTCACCTTGTCTCTTATTCCTGCTTATAACTAATTCAACATTGGTGTCAAGAATGATATCATCTATACAGCACCAGATATCCTCAAAGGATGGGGCTGACTCATTGTGAGCTTCATACATCCGTATAGATTCTGGATAACATTTTGCAAAGCTATCTTTCAATTCTTGGTATCCCAGGTCTTGTTCTCCATTAGCTAAAATATTCGACCATGCATCAATGATATTTTTTATCCATCTATAAAATTTCTCGCTCGCATCTTGATCTCTATCCGCATGTATCATCATAGATAAAAAAGATTCTTTCTGTAAAAGTTTTACTATGATAGCAACACCCATTAAATGTAACTGTAAGGCGTTTACAAGTGAATCCGGACAATCAGCAAGGTTATTGTGCTTTGAATGAAAAACTTCTCCTTCAGGAATTGTTATGATTAAACCTGGCTCATCACAAAAAAAAGTTTTGCCACCAGTATAAGTTTTGCCAGGAGTCAAAACAGTATGATGCTTAGGTGATAGTAAGTCCATTATACTTATTAACAATGGTCCTTGCGGAGTTGCCGTATATTGTATGTAGGAATGGTTTGCCAAAGCCCCCTTTAATTTCATGATACTACTATATGTAGTTGTATATTCATCATCTTCCCATTCTTCTGATTTACTATTTTTGTAAGCATAGCCATTCAGACTTGCTTGATCAGCTTCATCATCAATAATTAAAACTCCTGCTTTTCCTAATGTCTGTTTAAGTTGCATGGAATTAAACATTGCAGCCAAGTCTGAGATATACTTATGATGTTTAAGCACTGTTATCAAAATAGTTGGTTTAGAACTAATATTCAAAGCATTGCGTATCCTTTGCGCATATTCTAAAGTCGGATTTTCAAAAAGTTTATAGTATGCGCTATTTGCACTTCCATTAATTAAATCCTTTCTTAATCGTTTAGTGGTCTGAGAAAGAAGATTGTTTTTAGTTCCGGCAAAGTATATAATTATACGAAACCCATTGTCGTGAGCAAGTGCAGAAAGCGTTGTGAAAGACATGGTTTTACCACTTTGTACATAACCTACCACTAGATTGGTTACAGACTGCACTTCATTTTTGTAGGGGTTTGTACAATGCGATAAGATTTCAATTGTTTCAGAACTCAATGTATCGATGCCATCTTCATCTAATTTTTGCCCAAAACGAGACAATAATTCCATTGTTCGTTCCCCTATGACTGGAGAAAAATCATTTTTATGAGTATTGAGTATTTCTATTTCCATAACTACTGCAAAATATTTTGATTAAATAATATACGCAAATTTGATGCGAATTTAGTGCCTTTATCTGGTGCCATAATTTCAGCTAACGTCAATGCCTTAAAAATAGCAACTATCGGTGCATAGTCCTGTCCTTTTTTAAAATGCTCAAATCTCGTAAAGAACGGATGTGCTAAATTAATTTTGCATGATATTGATTTGGTATCAAGAAATAGATTTTCTTCTGTGTCAGTAGTAATTACAGAGTACAAAGAATCAGTTTCTGTTTCAGTTACCAAATCCATTGTGAGGATATAATTTTTCCCATTGTATTGAAAAGATTCACTATAGCTATCAAGTGGTTTTGCATTTATAATTACATCTTCGTTTTTCTGCAAATATTGTTGGTTGCTAATTTTGGCTTCCACTTCACTAACTTGACGAGATAGTTGTTTGGGTTTTGCCTTCTTTTCCAAGTCCTTTTTTATAGCTTTGGAGATTTTTGTGTATTGATCTTTACCGCGTTGTCTATAATTATCCGTTTGCCCAAGAATATTCAGATTGTCCGCTTTTAATTCATCCTTTAAGGCGTCCATAAAAAGATATAAATCTTCTTCTTCTCTGAAACCATTTTTATTAAATGATACTTCAAAACCCTCTAATTCAATTTCTCCGAATAAACGTCTGTATCTAAAACTACCAGACTGTCCAAATATAACAGTTGGGAAATACCTCTCATCTCCTCCTCCAACAATTACTCGACCTCGACGCATTAACACTAAACCATTTGCTCCATTTTGGATTTTATCAAGTATTGCTATGAATCCTTTTGCTTTATATTCCCCCATTTCAAAATCTATTTCTTTTCTCCAAAGAATATTTTCACCATCAGGAGTTTTATAGAAAGGGGCATAAAGTATTCCATAATCTGGTGCTTCAAGACTTTGACCATTTACAATGATCTCAACATTCCCAGTTCTAAGGAACTGTCTGTAAATACTTGATAAGTGTCTGCGTATCTTTTCCATTTGCCCTGGTTTTGGCGCATTTGTGGATAATTGAGATAATATTATTCTTGTATAATGCTCATTAGCTGGAGCATTTTTCTCAATCACAACAAGTTCTTCCTTTTCCTCTGTTGTTACTTTTTGTAAATCAAATTCAGTAAAACGTTCAACATCTTCTCCTAAAGCTTTTGTATATACACACCATTTATTTGCGAGCCAAACAGATGCTGTTTTCATACCCATTCCAAATTCATTTAAGCCGGTGTCATCCAATGGAATATGCGCAGGCTCAAAAGCCCTTTGATAGTTTACAGCATCAATACCTGCGGCATTGTCAGATATTAAAATTGTTCTATTCTCCCAATCAACAGAAATCTCAATGCGAAGTTTGTAATTAGATTCTAAATCAAATAATTCTGTTTTATGATTCAAGAAACTTTGCACTGCATTATCTACATACTCTCCCAATGTATTTGAGACGGTATTGTTTAAATTTCGAAATGTACTATATACATTGGGTTTTAATGCAATTGACACCTTATTTATTTGTTTCATTTCCATCAAATAACAAATTTATTGCAATACGTTTTACAACTTCTACATTAACCGCATTTCCAAAAGCTTTAAATGCGCTGGCAATCGTATCAGGATATTCCGCCAATTCTTCCATACATTGAAGTTTGGCTCCTTCTTTTCTTGTCATGTACCGACCTTTTTCTCCATTGGGAGTTATCAACCACGGAATTATAGGAATTTGAGTTGTTGTTAACACCAATGCAGGCGAATAGGTCGGCAATTTCACACGCATTCCAGATGGACGGAACTGAATAATTTTATTATATATTGTAGGGTGTTCTTCATAACCACAATTCCATTCAAATTTTTGATGGCTATTTTCGAATCCTTCTTGCTTAATTTCATCAATCCATGCATCAATCCATGATTTATTATCTTGATAGAATTGTCGGTTCTGTCTGATGAATTGTTTTTTCCAATCCGGGAATTGTCGTCCTGTTTTAGGTTTTCCTTGAGAATATATGGGAAGAAGTTGCAAAAAATCATCTTTTGAGTTTCCAACTATATCTTCTCCAAATTTACCTTTTTTCCCAGACAATTGTTGCCGTTTCTGAAAGTAAGGTGCTACCCCCTCGTAATCATAAGTGGCACCAAATTCCATTGCCCAAATAGGGAATGTTGGTAGTGTACTCTTATTTTGAGAAAGTAAATCCAAGAATTTTTGCCATGCTGCCATGTGCTTTCTCGTGACTGGACGTAAAGACATATAGTCTGTATCTTCAGGAATTAGTATTTGAGAAATATCACAGTCAGGCCTTTCCTCATGTTTTGGAAATGCAAAAGTTTGCAACCCACCTCTACTTTTTAAACGACCAACAATATACATTCTTGTTCGATGCTGGGGAATACCAAAATAATGGGGAGATATAATATCTTCTTTTACCTCATAAAGCATTGATAGCTTTTCATGAATTACACGATACGTATTTCCTTTATCATGAGATTTCAAGTTAGGAACATTCTCAAGAAATACAAATTCAGGCTTGTGAAATTCGAGAACTTCCATTATTTTATTAAACAAGTTGCCCCTTTCTTTCTCATCCTGAAACCCTTGTTGTTTTCCTGCTTGTGAAAATGGTTGACATGGAAAACCACCACATAAAATATCATGTGATGGAATGTCCTTTTCGATATTAATAAGATTAATATCCCCAGCACACTTCATACCAAAATTACTCTCATACAAAGTGCGTAAATCTTGCTGGAGTTCACTAGCAAATACACATTTGCAGCCCAATTGCTCTAAGGCCAAATGGAATCCTCCTAATCCTGCAAATAAATCTATAAACTTATATGTTGGCATAATTGGATCGTTTTTAAATTTGGTGTCATAATTAATTTTTCAGACATCCAATAGGTACAACATAGACTCCATCTGTTCGCTTATAGGCAAAATCACCAACGCCTGTCAGCACCATACAAAAAGCAGGAGCTTTCATTCGAGATGTATCTATGATATTTGAGAGTGCCATTAATGTTTTTGCACCATCCTCAATCAATTTCTCTCCACCCAATTTTATTTCAATGAGACCATACGAACCATTACGCAAATGTACTACAGCATCACATTCCAAACCATTCTTATCTCTATAATGATAGACAGAACCATCTAAGGCATCAGCATAAACCCTAAGATCTCGAATACACATTGTTTCAAAAAATAACCCAAAAGTATTTAGGTCGTTAATTAAATCATTGGGACCTAAACCAAGGGCTGCCACGCCAACCGAAGGGTCAACATAATACCTTGTATCAGATGTACGAACCGCTGTTTTACTTCTCAAGTTAGGATTCCATGCCGGCATATCCTCAATTACAAATATTTTCCGCAAAGCGGTAAGGTACGCATCTATCGTTTCATCGCTGACATCCTCTGGTTCATTTGTTGATATGTCGGCAAGGATTGTGGCGATACTTGCTTGAGAGCCTTGATGCCTGGCATATGAACGCATAATTCTTTTTGCCCGTTCTGCATCTCGTTTTACATTGTCTACTCGTGATATATCGCTATTTGTTATCGCTTTATAATATTCTGTTGCCTGTAATAGTGCCGCCTTTTCTGTTTTCTTTTGCAAAGCTTTAGGCCACCCCCCACGGCAAACAACAAACGCAAGCACTGGCAATGTAAGTTTATTCAAGGCTCCTATTTTATCCGGGGCAAGGAACAGTTCCGACAGACTTATCTCACCTGTAGAATCCCCTGATTCCCACAAACTCATAGGACGCATGGTGAGCCATCCATATCTTCCAGTACCTGTGTGGTGAATTTCCTTAGCTTCGACAGGTACAGCAGAACCTGTAAGCATAAACTGCCCGTCTTCATCTCGGTGATCTACTTCAAACCGAATAGCATCCCAAAATTGAGGAACTTCCTGCCATTCGTCAATCAAACGAGGAGTTTCCCCTTCGAGCAAAAAACTAATATTGGTTTGAGCCATTTGCCTATATTGCTGTTGCTTAGTAGGGTCATCCATATAGATAACACTTTTGGCCTGTTGTTCAGCCGTGGTCGTTTTACCACAAGCTTTAGGTCCCTCTATCAATACAGCACCCATCGCCTCTAATTTATCACGCAGAAGTTGATCCGCTATTCGATTCTTATATTCCATACACCGTATTTTTCTGCAAAGATAGCTTATTTCTTTGTATTCCAAATCAATTTCAAAAATATATTTGGAAATTTGACGCAAAATCATTTGGAAATTTGGCTTTGTTTCGATTGGAAATTTGGCGTATAATTATTTTATACTATTGCGGTGATATTATTTACGGCATTTTCTTTGGAATATTCTCTATCTCTGACCTCATAATTAGGTATTAAGCATTTGCCACAGCCGTTTTCGTTTGGGCTTGCCCGTGTGCCACGAAATATCTTTCGGGGGAGCCTAATACCCCAACCGCCTTACGGCGTCGGGTAGGCTGCCATACAATCTGCAAGCAGAGGCGGTGGGATTATCCGATATATGACGGATTATAGAATGGCAGTCAAATGGATAAACAGCCTTTCCCGGTCGGAAGATTTTAGACCTCAATTCGCGAATAGGTTTTAACCGACAAAAGGGAGCTGAAAAAATTGTTACCAATAATTGTTTCTCGCGGGTTAAGAACGGATTTGCTTCTCCGACATAATCCGTTCATTTCTCAGCGGTCGAATTACGACCTTTTCCTTGTCGATAATGCTACCGGCATTCGAGTGTAAGAATCCTGTTTTAGAGTACGATTTCGGTCATCAAAGTTCAACCGCATTTCTTTTCAGTTGTTTGCATGAAACGGTTTACTTTAGTTTTCTTGCCCTATATATAGAGAAATACTAAACTAAACAGAATTATATATACCCGCGCGGGAATAAACTACACCTGCAAAAAAAACATCGGGAAACCAGAAAATTCGGCAGTTGCTTTAGTCGAATAATCCGTTTACTAAATTGACCGCATCGTCCTTTTTCTGATTGATGATTTTGGCGTAGACTTGCGTCATTTTCACATCAGCATGGCCGAGTAATTTCGAAGTGGTGTAGAGGTCTGCTCCGAGCGTCAGCATCATTGTCGCGAACGTGTGGCGGCTCGTGTGAAATGAAAACCGCTTATCTATTCCAGCCGCTTTCGCCCAAGGTTTGAGAAGCGTGTTTATCATCGTTGGGCTCGGCAAATCGAATACATGATCTTCCGATGTCTTCTCTCCACGTTCCGGCATCCACTTCAAGGCTTCGGGGGAAAGCGGCAGATAAATCGGCTCTTTGGTCTTTTGCATAGATACAGCCAAACGATATTGTCCCCTATCAACAAAGACATCTTTCCACTTTAAACTGATGATATCGCTTATCCGCAGTCCGCAGAAGCAGGAGAACAAATAAGCCTGTTTTACGGCTTCGTTTTTCATCGGAGCAGCAATCAATGCCCGCACCTCTTCAATGGTCATATACGACCGCTTGCTCTCCGGCAGACGGATTTTATCCGAATTGTTGATCTTCGTAAAAGGATTGACTTTTATAATTTCCGCTCGCACGGCTGCATTCAAAGCTCCGTTCAGAATGCGGTAATAGGTGTGTAGCGTAAAATTAGATACTTGTTTGCCCTTCGGTCGATATTCAGTCAATAGATAGTCGATATACTCTTGACAAAACGCCTTGTCGATTTGATCCATCGTTACCCGTTCTCCGGCATAATTTTTCAAGATGCGGATAGTAACTTGGATTTGGTTTCCATCTTTCTTTCCTCGCTTCGCCTGATTCTCTTTGTAGGTTTCCATCCAGTCCAGAAGAAAAACCTTTTCACGGGTTTCGATACCCGCTTCGCCGTTGGTAAGTTGAATGATTCGTTTCGATTTGATGGCATTGGCTGCGGCCATAGTCGTTTGATTCCGCACACGGGCATTGTTATCCGTTTCGGGGATAAGATACATCTTCAGATACTCATACGTCCGTTTGCCGTCCCGATAGATATCCAAATACAGACTTTTGTTTCCATTGGCCAACTCTTTCATCCGAAGACGGATAGGTTCTTTGACTTTTGCGGGCTTCTTTACTCGTGGCATAGTTCCTCCTTGCTTTACTCGTTATTCCTGCCACAAAGGTAGAAAGAATAATCCGAATTAAGGAACAAATAAAAAACAAAAATGTACCGAAAAAGAACCAAACAACAATAATCAAGTAAAACAAGAGAAGATGTAGATACAGCGTAATTACTTATTATACAGATTGTTTATTTTCACTTGATTAGTTTTTGTTTTCTCCTTCAATCTATACTATATAAATCTGGTAAGGATACTTATCAGGATATGGATAATAGCGGAACAATTGATGGATCCGATCGTCGGGTTATCGGAAAGGCAACTCCTGACTTTACTGTAGGATGGAATAATACATTGACTTACAAAAATTGGAATCTTAACTTATTCTTCAACGGAGCCTTCGGAGCTGACAGATTGAATCTGGCACGTTTTACAATGGCTTCAATGGTAGGCGATTCTCGTTTTATTACATTACGTGAGGCTTATACTGATAATTTTGATAAGGTGGGACAGTCGGCTATATATCCGGGGCTGAAGGTGGCTGGAAATAATTATCAGGCTGTATCTACCAAGTGGGTTGAAGATGCTAGCTATGTAAGACTGGAAAATATCAGTTTATCGTATAATCTGTCGAAAAAAGTAACAAAGTTTGCCGATATCCGTTTGACACTAAGCTGCCAGAATCTCTTTACTATTACCGGTTATAAGGGTATGGATCCGGTTGGAACAACTTTCTCTAATGATAATGTGGATGTGGATGCAGGTATTGATATGGGAGCTTATCCTACTCCTCGTACTTTTACCTTCGGTGTGCGCATGAACTTTTAACCTTTAATCAAATTGATATGATATGAAAACAAAGATATTTCTGGGCTGTATCATGGCAGCTTCATTGATAACTGTTTCCTGTTCGGACTTGCTTCAGGAAAATCCTCAGGGAAAACTTACTCCAGAAGGTTATTTCAGTACACAGGAAGAACTGGATATGAGTGTATATTCGTTGTACAGTAAAGTAAATTATTCACAAACTCGTACCAATCCTCAGTATCCTCAGTGGCAGGGAGATGATATTACGACCAATCCGGGAAGTAACAAGCAGGTCGCTGCAGAAATTGACCGTTTTGCTCCAGTGAACTCTAATAAAGGAGTAAAAGATTGCTGGTCCGACCATTATGCAATTATAAAAGCTGCTAATTTTATTATACAGAACGCTTCGAAAACTCCTACTGATGCTGCATCGCTGAATCAGGCTATAGGTCAGGCTAAGTTCTGGCGTGCTTATGCTTATTTTACGTTGGTACGCCTTTTCGGAGATATTCCATTGACACTGACCAATGAAAACGATGATTTCACTATGAAACCTAGCAGTGTAGAACAGGTGTACGAGCAAATTGTAGCCGACCTTACTTCGGATGAATGTGAAGGACTACCCGCAAGTTATAAGAATGCACCGGCTTTTTTGAATGGTGTAAATGTATATGTAACCAAACAAGCAGTAGAGGCTACGCGTGCTGCTGTGTATATGGCTATGGCCGGATGGCCTTTAGGGAAAGGAACTGCTTATTATAAAAAAGCAGCCGATGAAGCCAAGAAGGTGATAGAAGGTGAACGTAATGGAATATATGATATTCGTATGGATGAGAATTTTTACGATGTATATGCCATGAGTAATAACTATAATAAGGAAACCATTCTTGGAATTAATTATTCTCCAAATGTAGACTGGGTGCAAGATTCCCAACTTACTTCATGTGATCAGTTTGAATCACTTGGTGGATGGGGAGATGCATGGGGAGAAATCCGTTTCTGGCAGAAATTTCCGGAAGGTCCTCGCAAGGATGCCACTTATGACCCACAGATTCTGAAACCCAATAAAGATGGAAACGGGTATGAACTGCATAACTGGTATGACAAATCAGAAGACGGTTGGGTGATTCCGGAATGTCATCCGATGTTCAGCGTCTTTTCTGTAAACTGGGAACCGTCGACAAAGACTAATATTGATGCTCCGTATGATTATACGTTGCCTGCAAGTCAGAATATGTGTAATGGGCATCGTCATCGTCTGATACGCTATGCAGAAGTGAAACTGTGGTACGCAGAAGCTGCTGCCCGTGCGGGAGAAAGCGATTTGTCATTGGCAAAACAATGTCTGAAAGACGTGCGTAAGCGTGGAATGGTAGGTGATACCTATGGAACAAAGGAAAAAACGTATGAAGATGATGGAAAATGGCAAGTTATAAATGGAGTAAATATTGATGCAATGAATGCTTCACAGTTTGCTGAGGCTGCTTTAGAGGGACATGGATGGGAAGTTGCTGGTTATTGGGTTGCTATGGTAACTCGCCGGGCAGACCAGTTCCGTATGAAACTTCTACAGAAAACGTTTGAAGAACGTCAGGGCAATCCTGAAATTGAAATAGTGCCGGGAGTAAAGGTGAAAGAAGGTGTAGAAGTAAGCGGCTCATGGAATGATAAGATGGTATATATGCCTTATCCAGATACTGATTCGGCTAAAAATCCAAACCTTTAATTTAGAAGATGGTTTTCGGTTTTCAGTAAGGTATATTATATAATCGAGACTGTAGAGAGAGAAGGAGGTTCTGCCGGATAAAATGCCGGGGAACTTCCTCTTTTCGTGTTTTTACTGTAGCAGTAAGCTTTGGGGATTTTATAATAAATATTCGAGTTTGGAAAAATTGTTTAGGCGTAGCTTGGAAATGTATTAGAACACTGCTGGATTTGTGCTATCTTTGTGCCTGAAATATTTTAACCTGTATGACAGATTACTTGAATGAACTGAATGAAAGTCAGCGTGCTGCGGTGTTATACAATGATGGTCCTTCTCTTGTTATTGCAGGAGCCGGATCGGGAAAAACCCGTGTGCTGACTTATAAGATAGCTTATCTGCTGGATAACGGTTATGAGCCGTGGTCTATTCTTGCTCTGACTTTTACCAATAAGGCTGCACGTGAGATGAAGGAACGTATTGCGCGTCGGGTAGGAGCGGAACGTGCGCGATACTTATGGATGGGGACTTTCCATTCTATCTTTTCACGTATTTTGCGTACGGAAGCGGCTGCCATTGGTTTTTCTGCAAATTTTACTATTTATGATGCCGCCGATTCGAAAAGTCTGATCAAGGCCATTATCAAAGAAATGCAGCTGGACGATAAAGTGTATAAGCCGGGAGTGGTACAGTCGCGTATCAGTAATGCCAAAAATCATCTGATGCTTCCCGATGCCTATGCTGCCAGTCGTGAACTTTATGAAAATGACCAGGCTGCTAAAATACCGGCTGTGCGCGATATTTACCGGAGATACTGGGAGCGTTGCCGGCAGAGTGATGCCATGGATTTTGACGACTTGCTAGTTTACACCTATATATTGTTTCAGACACATCCGGAACTGTGTGACAAGTATGCTTCTCGCTTCCGCTATGTTTTGGTAGATGAGTATCAGGATACTAACTATGCACAACATTGCATTGTACTGCAACTTACAGAAAAATATCGCCATGTCTGTGTTGTAGGTGATGATGCGCAGAGTATTTACTCTTTCCGCGGAGCGAACATCGACAATATTCTGAAGTTTACAAGTTTATATAAGGATGCCCGCTTGTTTAAGCTGGAACAGAATTATCGTTCTACGCAGACCATTGTCAAGGCGGCAAACAGTCTTATAGAGAAAAACAGGGAGCAGATACGTAAGGAAGTTTTCTCTGAAAACGATAAGGGAGAACCTATTACGGTATTCAATGCTTACAGCGATGTGGAAGAAGGGGAGATTGTTGCAAACAAGATAGCCCAGCTCCGGACCAAAAAAGGATATTCATACGATGAATTTGCTGTATTGTATCGTACGAATGCCCAAAGCCGTATCTTCGAAGAGGCATTACGCAAGAGGGGAGTTCCTTACCGTATTTACGGAGGCTTGTCTTTCTATCAGCGTAAGGAAATAAAAGATGTGATAGCTTATTTCCGCTTGGCTGTCAATCCGAATGATGAGGAGGCTTTCAAGCGTGTTATCAATTATCCGGCAAGGGGGATAGGCAATACTACATTAAATAAGATTATTGATGCAGCCAATGTGCATAGAGTAAGCTTGTGGAAGGTGTTGAACGAACCGCTGACTTATGGAGTATCTTTGACGAAAGGCACTCACACCAAATTGCAGGCATTCCGTGATTTGATTGCCGGATTTGTAGAAGCGGTTTCGCATACCGGAGCCTACGAGTTGGGAAAAGACATTGTCCGTCAGTCGGGTATCATCAATGATATTTATCAGGACCGTTCGCCTGAGAATTTGAGCCGGCAGGAAAACATTGAAGAATTGATAAACGGTATGCACGATTTCTGTGCCGGTCGGGAAGAAGAAGGCAATACGCATATCCTGCTTACTGATTATTTGTCGGAAGTGTCGTTGCTTACTGATCAGGACAGTGAAGGGGCTGATGATGTACCCAAGGTGACATTGATGACCATTCATTCGGCAAAGGGACTGGAGTTTAAGAATGTTTTTGTTGTAGGCTTGGAGGAAAATTTGTTTCCTAGTCCGATGGCTGGCGATTCATACAAGCAGCTTGAGGAAGAACGCCGGTTGTTTTATGTAGCTATTACCCGTGCGGAAGAACACTGTTTTCTGTCGTTTGCCAAGACTCGTTTTAAATACGGTAAGGTGGAATTCAGTAATCCCAGTCGTTTCTTAAAAGATATAGATGCCAGATATTTGAACCTGCCTCAGGAGGATATCGTTTCCCGAAAGGTAGAAGAGGGGGCGAAGCGTTTTCGCCGTGAAATGGATTCGGACACTCCGCGGTATATATCTGGTAATTCGCCGTCGATGTTTGATGGAGGTGAAATTCCCGAAGAACCTCGTCGCTTCGTCAAGCCGGCTGCTCCACGTGTACTGCGTAGAATCCCTGCGGCGGAAACTTCTGTCGGAACTTCTGCTTCTTCTCCTGCTGTAAATGGAGTTTGTGCCGGAAAGCAGATAGAACACGAACGTTTCGGTATAGGCGAGATTATTAAAGTTGAAGGAAGTGGAGATAACTGTAAGGCAACGGTACGCTTCCGTAATGCGGGAGAAAAGCAGTTGCTGCTGAAGTTTGCACGGTTTAAAATAATAGAATAAAGATTGATAAATATATGTTGGATGTAACAAAAGTTCCTTCTCCCTGTTATGTTATGGAAGAAGATTTGCTCAGAAAGAACCTGAGTCTGATAAAAAGTGTGGCAGAACGTGCCGGTGTGGAAATTATTCTTGCTTTCAAGGCTTTTGCCATGTGGAAATCGTTTCCGATATTCCGTGAATATATTCATTACACAACAGCAAGTTCTGAATACGAAGCCAGACTGGCTTTCGAAGAGTTTGGCAGCAAGGCTCATACGTATTCTCCTGCTTATACAGAGACCAATTTTCCTGCTTTTCTGAAGTATAGCAGTCATATTACGTTCAATTCGCTGTCGCAGTTCGAGCGTTTTTATCCGCAGGCAAAGGCTTATCCGGAACATGTATCTTGTGGTATTCGTGTGAATCCAGAGTATTCGGAAGTGGAAGTAGAACTTTATAATCCTTGTGCTCCCGGAACCCGTTTCGGTGTGACTGCCGATTTGCTTCCCGACCGTTTGCCCGAAGGAATTGAAGGCTTTCATTGTCATTGTCATTGTGAGTCGAGTTCGTATGAGCTGGAACGTACACTGAAACACATTGAAGAAAAGTTCTCTCGCTGGTTCCCTCAATTGAAATGGCTGAATTTGGGTGGGGGACACCTGATGACACGTAAAGACTACGATGTGGAACACCTTATCGGACTGTTGAAAGGTTTGCGTGAACGCTATCCGAATCTTCAGATTATTCTGGAACCGGGATCAGCCTTTACCTGGCAGACCGGACCGCTGGTAGCATCGGTTGTCGATGTGGTAGAGAGCAGAGGTATACGTACGGCTATTCTTGACGTGAGCTTTACCTGTCACATGCCCGACTGTCTGGAAATGCCTTATCAGCCTAAGGTGCGCAATGCCGAAACCCTTCCGCCTGATGCTGTGAAGACTGCTGCTCGTGAGGACCATGTTTATCGTTTGGGCGGAAACAGCTGCTTGAGTGGTGACTATATGGGCAGTTGGAAGTTCGATCATGAATTGCAGATAGGCGAACGCATCATATTCGAAGATATGATTCATTATACGATGGTGAAGACAAACATGTTTAATGGAATTCATCATCCTTCTGTTGCTTTGCTCCACACTGATGGAGAACTGGAGGTGTATAAAACCTTCCGTTATGAAGATTATCGCGACAGAATGTGTTGATTATAAGTTACTTCTGATTGTAAGTCATAGCGTCCGTACACCTTCGAACAGGCTTGTGCGGACGTTTTTTATTGAAGATGCCTGACGGTTGGGATAGCTGTCGTTATCCTTCAAAAAAAATCGTACAAAGGTTGCTGGCTTTTGTACAAAAAATAAAAAAATATCGAGATGTTTTTCCTTAAATATGCTGAAGTTTTTTTCTACTTTCCCTGAATCTTGTTTTTGGAGGAAAAGAAGCTTGTGTAATTGCTTCAAAATGGGGTTGAAAAAGACAATATAATAGCTTTTGATGAAAAAAGTATTATAATGTTTTGGTAGTTTCGGAAAAAGCATTACCTTTGCACTCGCAATCGAAAAATCGCTTGCGCTAATTACAGAATGCGGAAATAGCTCAGTTGGTAGAGCATAACCTTGCCAAGGTTAGGGTCGCGAGT
>OGNN01000814.1_pt1 | contig 15514 bp, 14 predicted proteins | sample 1573461 | NCBI WGS metagenome assembly OGNN01 (sample SAMEA2581998, study PRJEB24529) | metagenome | biome: Human gut stool | place: China | collected 2011
GGGATAAACGCTGAAGGCATCTAAGCGTGAAGCCCCCCTCAAGATGAGATATCCCTCACAAAAGTGAGTAAGATCCCTTGAAGACTACAAGGTAGATAGGGCAGAGGTGGAAGTGTGGCAACACATGGAGCTGACTGTTACTAATCGATCGAGGGCTTGACCAAAAGACTCGGAATCTGTATGAAGTTTTGAATGTACACTTGCAAAAATGGATAAGATAAGTTATGATATTAATGGTTTGAAATAAAACTATAATATATAGGGGATTGGTCAAATGGTATGATAGGGGTCTCCAAAACCTTTGGTGGGAGTTCGATTCTCTCATCCCCTGCTGATGAAGCCTTGATTTTTCAAGGCTTCATTTTTTACGTATCATATTTTTTTGTGTAATCCATGAAAACTATTTAGAAATTATTTATATAATTTAGATTTTTTAATAAAAATCTCTCATATGAATTGACATTATTATACAAAATATCTACAATAAAATAGAATAATAAAACAAAGGAGAGTTTAGAGTTATGATTCAACAGAGAAACATTGCAGTATGTATTATTTTATCCATCGTTACATGTGGTATATATGGTATTTATTGGTTTATCGTTCTTTCTAATGATACCAATACAGTATCCAATGCGGAGAATGCCACATCCGGAGGAGTTGCTTTTGTTTTAAGCCTGATTACCTGTAACATTTACGGTTTATACTGGGCTTACAAGCAGGGAGAGAAGATCGACAAGGCAAAAACTGACAGAGGCATCCCATCAAGCAATAGCGGAGTTATATATTTAATTTTATGCTTTGTTGGATTAGGAATTGTTGCAGAAGCATTAATGCAGAATGAATTGAATAGCCTTGCATAAGGGTTAGAAAAATAATAAATCCCTGATAGTCTGGCAGAACGTCAGATTGTCAGGGATTTATTATTATGCCGTTTGTTGGAAGTTCAGGGAGCGTATGTGTGAACAGGCGTAAAATATAAATGCCAAAGACAACGATACCGAGCAGACAAGTGATGAACGTCAGATAAGGCGGCTTTTTTTCGAATATATATTTATAAAACCAAAGATAAAGAAAGTATGGGATCAGAAGAAAGATGCAGGGGTTCATCTGAAAAGCAGTTGAAAAATGGGCTGTGAGAAAACTGATACCAGCCCGCGTGAGACCACAGGCAGGACATGGAAAGCCAAATAGAATAGCAATTGGACAGACAGAGTGAAAGAGATATTGAGTAACGCTCATGTATATAATAATACAAAGGATTGCAATGCGATTGTGGTACAGATCGGATAAAAAATTTTTAATTCCTTTTAAAATGAACATATGATCTCCAAAATATAAAAAACGATAGACAAATTATAAGTAGTAATCTGATTCATCATAAATGAGGGGCAAAATACCTCTTGACCCTCATATCATAATATAACATGAATGGATATTTAAGGCAAAATTGTATGTGATTTTATACATCGGGAAACTAAATGAACAAAATTAGTTTCTTTAAAATATGTGCAAATTGAATAAAAAAATCGATAATGGAAAATAATAGTAGTAAAAATAGATAGTGTAGTTTTTTAAGAGACGTGAAACCGGAAAAATTAGTTCCTTATCTCCGGAATATTACAAAAAAAATGATGAAAAATGACGGAAAATGACGGAATTTGAAACAATGACGGAAAATTGACAAATGAAGAAAATGATGTCATAATGCGTTTCTGAAATAGGAAGTAATTGTTTTTGATAAGAAAGGATGTTTAAAATGATTGAAAGAAAAATCAGATTGACTGACACAGAAGAGGTTAAGGATTTCGTAAGAGCTGCCGGAAAATGTGATTTTGATATTGATGTCTGTTATAATAGAGCAGTAATTGATGCAAAGTCGTTACTTGGCATGCTGTATCTGGGAATCTGCAAAGATCTTGTTGTAAAATATGGCGAGCAGGATGAATGTTTTGAACATATAATGAACAAATATGCGGTTGCATAACTTCCGCTGTTATTAATTTCACTCATAAGTGATGTGTTCCGGCATAAGAAAAGGACTATGTGGGCAAAGGTATATTTGAAATCTTTGTCTGCATGGTCTTTTTCTTTTTTTCTATCAGAAAATCAGTTATAATGGACAGTATGAGTAAAGAGAAAAAAGGGAAAGAGACAGAAAATCAAATAGAAGAAAAAAGAAGCCAGATCAAGATCTCAGTACGCAATCTTGTAGAATTTATTTTCCGGGAAGGAGACATTGACAACCGGCATGGACAGTCTGTTTCACCGGAAGCAATGTTAGCAGGGAGCAGAATGCACCGCAGGATCCAGAAGCGGATGGGCAGCGATTATCATGCAGAAGTGCCGCTGAAATTAGTGATCGGGGAAGAAAACTATGACCTTGTATTAGAGGGAAGAGCGGATGGAATCCAGATCACTTCGGAATCAGAACGTGAGATTGATTATTCCAGTAATTTCAATTCCATGACAATTGAGGAGGATATGAATGTTGTCATTGATGAGATCAAGGGTGTCTATCTGAAGCTAGAGCAGTTGGCAGAACCGGTCAGGGTCCATAAGGCACAGGCAATGTGTTATGCGTATATTTTTGCATTGCAGCACGACATAGAGCGGATTGGTATTCAGATGACTTATGTAAACCTTGATACAGAGGAGATCAAATATTTTCATGAGGATTTTACATTTGCAGCTTTAGAAGAATGGTTTGATGAGCTGATCAGGGCTTATAAGAAATGGTCAGATTTTCAGTATGCATGGCGGATCCTGCGGCAGGAATCCATACAGAAACTGCAGTTTCCATTTCCTTACCGGAAAGGGCAGAAGGAGCTCGCTGCCGGAGTGTACCGCACGATAAAACGGAAAAAGAATCTGTTTATCCAGGCGCCGACCGGAGTTGGAAAGACGATTTCCACTGTTTTTCCGGCGGTGAAAGCGGTGGGAGAAAATCTTGGAGACCGTATTTTTTATCTGACGGCAAAGACAATCACGGGAACGGTGGCAAGGGAAGCGTTTGAATTATTGCGCAAGGGCGGATATCAGGCAAAGATTATCCAGATCACGGCAAAAGAAAAACTCTGTATGTGTGATGAGATGGAGTGTAATCCGGTACACTGTCCATATGCAAAAGGACATTATGACAGGGTAAACGATGCTGTTTTTCAGCTGCTTTTGCAGGAAGATGTCTTTTCCCGGGAAGTGTTGTTAGAGCAGGCAGAAAAGTATCAGGTCTGTCCGTTTGAAATGAGTCTGGATGTGGCATCCTGGGTGGATGATATTATCTGTGATTATAATTATGTGTTTGACCCGAATGTGTACCTGAAACGTTTTTTTGCAGAGGGAATCCGGGGAGATTATATTTTCCTTGTGGATGAGGCTCATAATCTGGTGGAACGCAGCAGGGAGATGTACAGTGCAGAGATTTACAAGGAGGATTTTCTGGCAGTAAAGAAGATCGTGAAGCGTTACCGGCCGGGGATTGAGCAGCAGTTTAACCACTGTAACCGCATTTTACTAGAATATAAGAGGGAGTGCGAAAAGTATAAGGTTTATGACAACATTGGAAATCTGATGTTTTATCTTATGAAGCTTGCGTCAGAACTGGACGAGTTTTTACAGCGCAGCACAGAGTTCCCGGAGCGGAAAGAAGTGAGTGAGTTTTATTTTGGCCTGCGTAATTTTATTAATATGTATGAGCGCGTGGATGAACATTATGTAATCTATACAGAGCATATGGAAGATGAGCGCTTTAAGATGAAGCTGTATTGTGTTGATCCATCGCTGAATCTGCAGGAATGCATCGACAGAGGTAATTCGGCCATCTTTTTTTCGGCTACTTTTTTGCCGATCCAATATTATAAAAATCTGTTATCCACGAAGAAAGATAACTATGCGGTTTATGCGGAGACAGCCTTTTCGGAGGAGCAGAGTCTGTTACTTATGGGAAGCGACGTCAGCAGCCGGTATACAAGGAGAAACCAAAGTGAGTTTGAACGGATCGCACAATATATCCAAAAGACCGGACTTGCAAAAAAAGGAAATTATATGGTTTTCTTCCCATCTTATAAAATGATGCAGCAGGTCTATGAGGTATTTCAGGAGCTGGACGGAGGCAACGTGGAGGCTATCATTCAGGAGCCGGGAATGAATGAGGAAAAAAGAGAGGCATTTCTGGCTGAATTTTCGGCAGAGAGGGAAAAAACATTGATCGCATTTTGTGTGATGGGTGGAATTTTTGGTGAGGGGATCGATCTGAAAAAGGAGCAGCTGATCGGTGCCATCATTGTCGGAACGGGACTTCCGCAGATCAGTAACGAGCGGGAAATACTGATGGATTATTATGAAAAAAGAATGGGAGAAGGCTTTGATTACGCTTACCGGTATCCGGGTATGAATAAGGTATTGCAGGCTGCAGGGCGCGTGATCCGGACGATAGATGATGTGGGTGTGATCGAACTTTTGGATGAGCGTTTTTTACAGAGCGATTACCGGAATCTTTTCCCAAAAGAGTGGGAGAAACGTCTGGTGTGTACGGTTGACAGTGTAGATTCTTATTTGGAAAAATTCTGGGAAGAAAAACAATAAAATTTGAAAGGGCATATCAGTATCAGCTTCAGGAAAACAGCATGGATATTGATATGCCTTTTTGTTTTATTTTAGACAGAATTGATATAGTGTTTTAGCGGTAATCACCCATGTAGAACAATGCAATGGTACCAGGACCGGAATGTGCACCTATGGTTGGTCCGATATGATTGATCAAAAAGTTTTCAATGCCAAGTCTCTTTTTAATAAGTTCTGCGACAAACTGGGCATCCTCTAAGGAATCTCCGTGCGAAATGAACACGATGTCGTTTTTGTCACGCCATGCACCGATCTGTTTTTCCATACTGTCAACGAGGGCAATCAGTGATTTTTTCCGGCCGCGGACCTTGGAAAGCGGGATGAGGTGGCCTTCGTTATCCACATGGAGGATCGGTTTTAAGTTGATCATGTTTCCGACTACGGCAGCGGTTTTGGATACACGTCCGCCGCGATAGAGATGGAAAAGATCATCTACAGTAAAGTTATGTACGACATGCAGTTTATTTTCCTCTAACCAAGCAGCAATCTCGTCAATACTTTTTCCCTCTTCTTTCATCATGACTGCTTTGTGTACAAAAAGTCCTTCGCCCATGCTGGCACAGAGAGAGTCGATCACGATGATTTTGTTGTCGGGATACTTCTCGGCGAGGTTCATGGCAGCCAGGCGGCAGCTGTTATAAGTACCGCTCAGACCGGAAGAAAATGCAATGTGCAGGATGTCGACATCCTGTGTTTTGATAATATTTTCAAAAAGATTTTCTGCTTCCTCAGGATTTGCCTGTGAGGTCGTTGGAAGAGAACCATTGCGCATCATGGCATAGAATTCTTTTTCCGGAAGGGAATGTTCCCAGGTGTAAGTCTGGTTTTCAATCGTATATGGAAGAGACATCATGCCGAGATGATGTTCGTTGACATAACTTGCAGGAAGATCCGTCGTGGTGTCTGTTGTTATAATAAAGTCTTTCATAAAGCCTCCTTGTTTTGCGATTATCTGATACCATTATATAAGATTCTATGGAGAAAGAAAAGAAAATCATGCAAATTCTAAAATATTTATAAATTTCCAAAAGATAGTTTACTTTTTGAAAAAAAGAAAGTATGATAATCACATCTTTTTTATCAAATAAGTGTTAGTTATCGAGGAATATCCCTGCAGATTTTTAGGAGGCAGGAATTTTGAGCAAGCAGAAGATAATTGGCATTTTTGGCTGTGAACAGACGGATTTATGTATCTATCTGGCCAGCATCTTAGAGAATATGAAGAACAGTGTTCTCGTCATTGACAATTCATTTGAGCAGAAAATGCGATTTTGCATCCCAAGACCAAATGAAAAAATGAATATGATCACTTATAAAAATGTGGATTACACAGCGCTTTGTGAGCGCAGTCTGTGGAAAACAGAAGGTTATGACTATGTCATTGTAAATTTAGGCAGTTGGCCAGACGAGAAAAGTGTCACAGATTGTGATGAATTGATCTGTGCGCTGAATTGTGAGAAGTGCGAGATTGAAAAGTACCGGGAATTTATTTTGCATATCGAGCATCCGGTCAGTGTTTTATTCCGGGATTTTTGCAAAAGTTATATGAGCGCAGGAGGAATTAGAAAACTTTTTGTAGATGAAAACTGTTTTGTATTAGAACAGTTGTTTTTGCCATTTTCTGAGGCTGATGAGTGCAGCAGGCTGATGATGCAGTTTGAGGGATACCGGAATTTCGCAAATTTATCAAAGGAGTTTGAAAAGGTATTATTCCATTTATGCAGGAATATTTCAGAGCAGGATTATAAAGAGGTTTTGATGGGCGTCCGCCGTGCAAAAAGGGGGGAATGCTTTTGAAAATCGTATTCTGGAGTGAGGAAGCGGCGTGTGGAACAACATCGAATATGATCGCAACGGCAAGCATGATCGTTGCGAGACATAACTGCCGCGTAGCGATGCTTTCAGCGGAAAAGAATGCGCATGATCTTGCCGGAAATTTTTCCAGACCGGATTCTGTGACTGTGAATGAAGACTGTGCTTACTACGCATTAGAAGGGTTGGATTATCTGTTGATGGCTGGAAAATACGGGAATCTTACGGAACATCATTTAGAGGAGGCTTTACAGTCTGTTGTAGATGGAAAACTTTTCTGCATTCCGCAAGGGAAACGGATGCTCTGCGATTTTTATCCGAAGGAGACAAGAAACGTTTTAAACCAGGTGATCCGTTTGCTGGATGAAAGTATGGATTTTTCGTTTATTGACTGTGGAAGTGAAAGAAATGACTGGACAAAAGAGCAGATGAAGCAGGCAGATCTTATTGTTGTCAATTTCAGTCAGACATCCCAGGGGTTAGATCATTTTTTTTCAGGGCATGCAGATGTTTCGGAGAAGGTGGTGTATCTGATCGGAAGTTATCAGAAAGATGCTGTCTATAATAAGAAAAATATCCACAGAATCTATCGGATTGCACCGGAGAAGCTTGGTGTAGTTCCCTATAATCCTGAGTTTGAGATGGCATGCCGGGAGGGAAAATTAGACAGGTATATCCGTGGCAGGAGACTGTTACTTCCGACAGATATGAGGGAAAATTTTTTCACAGAGTTAGAGCATACCGTACAGATGATCCTGGAGCGGTCTGATAAGAGGGGAGGCGGGCAGGATGTCAGTGGAAGAGACAGGCAGTCTGGAATTGTTTGAAGGAAAACAGCAGGAAATTACAAGACAGGAACTTGTGGAGCGGGTGAGTGAACATGTGAACCGCATTCTGCGCAGAAATCTGTATGAATTAAAACTGGACGAAAGACAGACATTTCGGCTTTTAAGGCAGAAGGAGGAACTCCGCAGATATTTAAAAGAAGCCGGAACCGGAAATTTACAGGTAAAAGAGTATTTGATTTCTTTTATTCAGGAATTTCTGTTAAACGGAATGAAGATGGATGAAGAGATGATAAAGCATACATTTTTCTTTTCGGAAAAAGGCAGCAGGCAGGCGGCGGTCAGATTTGATATTCTGCTGTTTCTGTATAAAGAACAGTATGGCAGCGGAGCAATGGAAAAACTGATCGAGGAACACGGCTTATTGTCAGGAACGGAAAATGTGATCACGGAGGAGCAGATTGAGCATGTTTATGGAGTCTGCGGAAGAAAATTGAAGTTCATTGAGCAGATCGAGCTTTTGAGCAGGAAGATTTATGCTTACTATAAAGGACTTGGTGCAATCGATGAGCTGCGCGACATGAAGATCGACGGTGTTTCCGGCGGTGTGTCCGGAAAAGAGGGGACGTATCACAGTGCATGGATTTTTTATCATGGAAGAAGTGTCTGGCTGCCGTTTCTGGATTTTGAGCGGGAGGAAGAGATGGAGCGGATTTCCAGAAATCTTTGCAGATATCATCAGCCGGGAGAAATTTCACGAAAGAAAGGATATCTCGTTCATGAGATGGCAGATCATGCCAGAGTTGTAGTTGCCAGACCGGATTTTGCAGAGAACTGGATGTTTTTTATCCGTAAACTCGACAATATCCCGGAAGTCTCGTTACAGCAGCTTGTGACAGGCGGACATGCAGAAATCCCGGTCGAACTTTTAAAATGGCTCATGAAGGGCTGTCAGGTGACGGCGGTCACCGGAATGCAGGGCTGTGGTAAGACAACATTGCTCACTGCGATGGTCGGAGAGATCCCGGAGGAATATACCATCCGTGTGTTAGAACTGGCATTTGAGCTGCATTTGAGGGAGCGCTATCAAAACAGAAATATTGTGACGTTCCGCGAAACGGCAGGGATGATGGAACACGGTGGAATTGGCGGACAGGAGGCTCTGGAAGTACAGAAAAAAACAGACGGAGCCGTGAGCATTATCGGAGAGGTTGTCAGTGCAAAAGTGGCGTCATGGATGATCGAGAGCGGACAGACAGGTTCTCTGTTTACGATTTTTACGCACCATGCAAAAAGTACGAGAAGTCTTCTGCTGTCACTTCGGAACAGTCTGTTGAAGGAGGGCAGTTTTCAGTCGGAGAGAGTTGCATTAGAACAGGTGACGGAAGTGGTACGTTTTGATGTGCACCTGCACATGAGCAGAGAGGGACAGCGCTATATCGAGAGGATCAGCGAGATCGTGCCTGACACGGAAAGTCCGGAGGGATACCGGATCGTGGAACTTGTACGGTTTGACGGGGAACGGTACGTGAAGCTGCATACTATCAGTGAGACAACACGGGCAGAAATGGTGAAATGGCTGACGAAGGAAGAGAAGGAGGCATTTTTCAATGTGGATATTTGAGGGCATTTTGTATGTCATTCTTCTGCTTGTATTTATCCGGTATGACCGAAAAAAGCGGCTTTGGATAAAGACGGTCTCACAGGAGGAGAAGTTCGAACATTATCTGTCGGAGTTATCGGCCGCTTACGGAAAACAGAAAAATATTGAGGAGGCAGTGGCAGAAGTGGAGGAGTCACATACGGTCACACTTCCCACAGAACATTCCTATGTGCGTATCTATGGCGCAATGTGTGCGGTCATCCGGGAGGATGGAGATATGCTTTCGGATGGATATTCTGTCTTTCAGAGAAATCTGCAGTATCTGAAAGAGGAAATACGCGAAAATCTCCTGCTCTGCAAGTCGAAAATGCATGGTTTTACAGGGCTTGATGTTCTTTCCGTCCTTCCGGTCTGCTTCCTGCCGGTTGTGAGGCTCTGGGCGGTCCGGGTTTCAGAGGGGCTGTCCGCTTATTATTATGGCAGCTATGGAATGTTGACAACAGTGCTCCTGTTCGCGGCAACGATTGGAATTTATGGACTTATCCTATGGCTGTTTCTGCCGGATGAGGAACAAAAAGACCGGTACCGGCTGGAAAAGTGGCTGTTACAGTTTCCATGGATGGCATATTTACTGGATGTCTATGTCAGCCGGCATTATACAAAATGTCTGAAGAAAAATGAACAGATCAAACAGTTGCAGGGATTTGGAAATGTCAGGGCTTTTCTGATGAAAAAGGTCTGCTTTTTTGCAGCGGCATTGCTTGGAAGCGTATTGTTTCTCACGGTGTATCAGAATGCAGAGCGTTCCCAGATCCTGACACAGATAAAAATTCCGTCTTATCAGCTTATGATGCTGCCGGAGAGAGCGCAGGAGCAGGTAAAGAAACAATATCAGGAGCTGGTCGCACAAGTGGTGCCTGAAACGTTTAAAATGGACCAGGAGGCATTTAAAGAGCATCTGGAGCAGTTAGCAGTCTGGGAGGAGTTAAAGCAGGAGCTTTCTTTAACAGAAAGTGTGCAGGGGGCGGAAGAATTTGTGAAGGCACTTTTTCTACAGGTGAGGGCATATCAGGAAATTCGGATTGCCTGGTATCACATTTTATTTATTGTTGTGGTATCAATTCTGGCGTTTCAGATTCCGGAACTTTTTTTGGTGGCAGAACAGTGGAAGTCTAGGGAAAAAAGGATGAGTGAATGTCTGAGACTGCAGACGGTAGTGCTTTTGCTCATTCATTATGAGAAGACAACGGTGGAAGAAATTTTATCCCAGATGGAGAATTTTGCGGTTCTCTTTCAAAGCCAGATGGCAGAAGCAGTGGATCATTTTTCTTATGACCGGATCAGATCACTTCAAAAATTAAAACAGGAGATCCCGGATGAACCGGTACAGAGAATCTGTGATGCACTGGAGTTTTGCGAGGAACTGCCTGTGGAGGAAGCGTTTTTAAACCTTGAAGACGAACGCGAATATTTTTTGAAGAAGAATATGGAAGAGCGGAAGAATTATCAGGGAGAATGCATTGCACTGGCAAAAATGGCAGCGTATCTGCCGATGTTTTTACTCATTATATTAAAGCTGGTCGTGCCGTTTGTGGCGGAGGGATTAAGCGAACTTCAGGCATACAGCCAGAGCATGGCAGGATTTTTTTAGGTAAAATTGTTATAAAAAATAAATGAAATTAAAATGAAAAAGGAAGGTATCGATCATGGAAAATAGTTTAAAAGGATTAATGCTTGCAGCAGGAATTATCATTACCTGCATTATTATCAGTCTCGGATTTTATATTGCAAGGGAGGCGAGAGATACTGCCTCCGAGGGAACAGGGCAGATCAATCAGCTGCAGGCGGAGTTTACGGATGCGTCCAAAACAATGTATGACGGCACGGAAGTGTCAGGAAGCGAAGTGCTGAATGTCATCCGGAAATTCAGTGATGAGACAATGGGAATTCTTGTACAGACGAATAAAAATAAAACGTACTACAATTATAATTTTGATATGGATAAGGGAGAACTGGGAAAAGCGTTAGATAACAGCTACAAAAATGCGCAGGATGTGGCAAGTGACAAGTATATCAATCCGACTGCGCGCTTTCAGGGCAGTATCGTAAAGGATGTGAATGGCACGATCATCGGGATCGTGTTCGCACAGGTATAGTATGCAGTGTATCCGGAGAGTACAAAAAGACAGGAGGCCAGCAATGGAAGAAGGATTGCAGGGGTTGTTGATGGGAGCTGTGCTTGTGATGTTTCTGATCGCAATGGAGTCAGCCTTGCAGGCGGTGGACAGCAGTGAAGCGTTGGAACAGACGGTGGAAGAGCGGATGATGGAGCAGAGAACGATTACGGTACAGAGAATTTCAGAAAAAGAGAGTGATGTGTTTGGATGGATGAAATATTTGGAAGAGTGACTGCCATTTTATTTGCAGCAGCGGTGTTTATGGGGATGCCGCTTTTGTACATGAGTGAGAGGGCAAAATCAGCAGAACAGATGTATCTTTTGATGGTCAATACAGAGTTTGTGGACAGCATTTGCAATACCGGTTTTTTGACGATGGAAATGTATCAGCAGTTTTATAAAGAAATATCTGCTGCTTCCGGTATTTATGAGGTGCATATGTATCGGGAGCAGAAAGACATTGTACTGGAGCAGGGAGATTATTCCTATGAGAGCATTTTCTTTGATGAAAAAGATATGTTAGCCGAACTGGAGAAAAATCGTGTGTATGAATTTGAACGTGGGGATTATCTGAAAGTGGCGATCATAAAGAAGAAGGGATGGATGGATTTCGTGGGAAACAGGGATTCTTCGGTCAATGTTTTATATGGAGGCACAGTACGGTATGAAGATTTCTAACTGGTGTATCTTATTTTCGGTACTTTTTTGTGGCATGATATTGTATACAGATCTGCGGTTCCGCTACACGATGGAGGCACAGTATACCATGGAGGAGTACAACCGGATTTTTGACCGGGCAGCAGAGGATGCGCTGACTGATCAGCTGCAGGAGGAGTACTGGGATGGCAGCCTGAAAATAGATGAGGAGAAAGTACAGAACCGATTTTTTGAGCAGACTGCCTATGTGCTGGATCTGACAGGAGAGACAGAAAAGGAAAACTTAAAGGAACTTGTTCTTTTGCGAAAACTGGTAAATGAGAAGGGGAAAAGTTTATCCGTGGAGGAGAGCAGGAAGATTCAAATGCAGATGGAGAACATCACAAATCAAAGGTCAAAGCTTACTGATAAGGCATATCTGATGCTGTTCCCGGAAGCGGAACATGAGGAATGGGCACAGAATCTGAAAAATCATGGATTTTACACTTTTCTGGAAATGCCGGATACCGAGCGGTATCCATGGACGAAAATGTTTGATCTCGATGAGATACGTTATGCGCTTAGTGGGGCAGAACTTGTAAAAAAGGAAGAGGACTAAGCCTCTTCCTTTGGTTCAGGTTTTTTGATGTATATTTTTTCAATACGGTTTTTATCCATCTGTTCCACACGGAGCAGTACATCATCATCTGTAATAATGATCTCATTTTTTTCCGGAAGATGATCTAATAAGCCGATCAGATAACCGCCGATGGTGTCATAATCGTCGGATTCAAAATCAAGATCAAGCTTTTCACACAAATCTTCCAGATTTGTAGAACCGAGGACAAGATATTCCCGGTCGCTTAGTTTTACGATCGGATCTTCCTCATCGGTATCGTACTCATCACGGATTTCACCCACGATCTCTTCTAAGAGATCTTCGAGAGTGATAAGCCCGGCAGTAGCACCGTACTCATCAAGGACGATGGCAAGGGAAATGGAAGATTTACGCATTTCCATAAAAAGCTCTGCGGTATTTTTATGCTCATATGTAAAATATGGTTCCCGCATAATGTCCTGAATAGAGAAATGTTCCCGGTCTTTATAAAGCAGCAGATCCTTCATGTTGATGATACCGATGACATTATCGGTAGTGTCTTTGTAAACCGGAAGACGTGTAAATTTGTCTTCTTTGAATATTTCAATCAGTTCATCATAAGTGCAGTCGATATTTGCAAATGTCATATCAATTCGAGGTACCATGACCTCTTTTGCCTGGGCATCACCGAAATCGAATACGTTATTGATCATCTCGTGTTCCTCTGATTCAATAACGCCGGTTTCTTTTCCGACATCAACAATGGTTCGCAGTTCTTCTTCGGTCATGGCTTTGTCTTTTGCATTCGGATCAACACGCAGAAGGAATAAGAATGCAATGGAAAGTTTATTTAAAATAAAAATGACCGGAGTGAGAAGTTTCATCAGCCAGTAAATGATGTTGCAATAGGAAAGAGATATTTTTTCTGCATTAATGGCTGCAATTGTTTTTGGAGAAATTTCCCCGAAAATCAAAATCAACAGTGTCAGAATACCGGTTGCGATTCCGGCACCAACACTTCCCCACAAATCCAGAGCAAGAGAAGTTGCAATGGAAGATGCAGAAAGATTGACAATATTGTTTCCGATTAAGATTGCACTTAACATTTTACCGGAGTCATCTGTAACTTTAAGTACGCGAGCCGCACGGGAATTCCCGTCTTCTGCGAGAGAGCGCATACGGATCCGGTTTACGGTCGTAAGTGCAGTCTCCGCAGAAGAAAAAAATGCGGAAAGTAAAAGCAGAATGATCAAAATTATAATCTGAAATATGGAACCCGAGTCCAAAAATATTCACCTCATCTAATAAACTATGGTTAAAAAGCGGAAACTATTCTTCGATACTGTAGTTTGGCGCTTCCTTTGTAATGTGAATGTCATGTGGATGACTTTCACGTAATGCTGCAGCAGAGATCTTGACAAACTGACCTTTTTCTTTCAGGTCTTCGATCGTTGGGCAGCCGCAGTAGCCCATACCGGAACGGATACCACCGATCATCTGGAAAACAGTGTCCTCAAGTGTTCCCTTGTAAGCAACACGTCCTTCGACACCCTCTGGTACTAATTTTTTAGCACCTTCCTGGAAGTAACGGTCTTTGCTGCCGTTCTCCATAGCGGCGAGAGATCCCATACCACGGTAAACTTTGTATTTTCTTCCCTGATATAATTCGAAAGTACCAGGAGCTTCATCACATCCTGCAAAGAGACTTCCCATCATACATACGTTAGCACCGGCAGCAAGAGCTTTCGTCATATCACCGGAGTATTTGATACCGCCATCGGCGATAACCGGGATACCGTACTCTTTTGCGGCAGCGTAACAGTCCATGATAGCTGTGATCTGAGGTACACCAATACCGGCAACAACTCGTGTGGTACAGATAGAACCAGGTCCGATACCAACTTTCACTGCGTCAGCTCCGGCCTTGATCAGGTCACGGGTAGCAGCACCGGTGGCAACGTTTCCTGCGATCACCTGTAAGTCAGGGTAGGCAGCTTTGATTTTCTTGACTGCCTCTAAGATATTGCGGGAATGACCATGTGCAGAGTCAACCACGATCACATCAACGTGGGCTTTTACCAAAGCATCGACACGCTCCATCATATTTCCGGTGATACCAACGCCGGCGCCACAGAGAAGACGGCCGAGATCATCTTTGGCTGAGAGTGGGTATTTGATCTGTTTCTCAATATCCTTAATGGTGATAAGTCCTTTTAAATGGAAGTCCTTGTCTACGATCGGAAGTTTTTCTTTTCTGGCTTTTGCAAGAATTTTCTTTGCTTCGTCTAAAGTGATTCCTTCCGGAGCTGTGATAAGACCTTCAGAGGTCATGCTCTCACTGATTTTTTTTGTGAAATCTGTCTCGAATTTTAAGTCACGGTTTGTGATAATACCAACCAGTTTTCTTCCCTCTGTGATCGGAACTCCGGAAATACGGAACTTCGCCATCAGTTCATTAGCATCTGCCAGTGTATGCTCCGGCGACAGATAGAATGGATCTGTAATAACACCGTTTTCTGAACGTTTTACCTTATCCACTTCTTCTGCCTGTTCTTCAATTGAAATGTTCTTATGTATAATACCAATTCCACCCTGTCTTGCCATAGCAATTGCCATACGATGCTCTGTAACCGTATCCATACCTGCACTCATCATCGGAATATTTAATTTCACCTTTTTTGTCAGATATGTTGATAGTTCAACCTGATTTGGGATTACTTCTGAATATGCAGGAACTAAAAGCACGTCATCAAAAGTAATTCCTTCGCCAATAATCTTACCCATCTTGGTTCTCCCTTCAATTTATTTATAGTATAGTAATATAGCAAATTACGACAAAACTGTCAATCCATAAAAACCTTTCTCGGACATGATTTTTGAATATTTTCAAGTAATGTCTGATCAGGCTCTAGCAATACTTTGCAGATTTCCTTCTCATCGGGAATAATCATGGCATATACCTTGTGTTCTTTATTTCCTGATGAAAAATCTAAAACTTTTAATTTTGTGTTATGATTTTGATAATCCATTCTATGTGAATTGACAGGTGCCATAATCTCCATTTTTGCCAAATCAAAGGACTGTACACGTTTTCTCTTTGATTTGGCCATAATTTTATCAATATCTAATTCACCGTTTACATAGACATACTCATATTCCAAATCCAGATTTGGTAAAATAAAATATGCCGCAATACCAAGACCAAGTGTTAAAACCCATACCAGCGGAATGATTACACCCACTACTGCCGTTGCTGCAATCACTCCTATCAGCAGGAATT
>OGNN01000816.1_pt1 | contig 15486 bp, 10 predicted proteins | sample 1573461 | NCBI WGS metagenome assembly OGNN01 (sample SAMEA2581998, study PRJEB24529) | metagenome | biome: Human gut stool | place: China | collected 2011
CAAGACGTTTCTTTGCCTCATCCCCTGCATCAAGATCTTTCTGCAAATTCTTGATTTCTTCTTTGATCTCTGCAAGTTCTTCCTCTGTTGCATTCTCTTCTCTGCTCTTTAAGATTGCGATCTTTTCCTTCGCCACAGCACCGGCTTCCATATTTTTTGCCAGCTCGATCTCTTCCTCTGCACTTAAAAGAGGTACCTTACCGATCTCCTTCAAATACATACGGACCGGATCTTCAATGGACACGCCATCCGGCACGGAAAGGTCGATTTTTTCCACTTCGATCTCGTCTTCATCATCTACATCGAGTAAAATTTCATCATCAGAATCATCATCTGTGATCCGAAGTACATCGATATTGTTTGCTTCCAGAAAATCAAGAATTTTATCAAACTGCTCTGCTTCTAACTGCATGTCCGCAAAGAAGTCGCTGATCTCCTGGTATTCCAACATGTTCTTTTTCTTTTTGGCCAAGGCTAACAGATCTTTTAACTTCTGCTGAAACTTTTCTTTTGCAGCTTCATCCATCACTGCTGCTTCTTTTTTGGTTTCCTTTACCTCGTTTTCTGTCTTTTTTGCCATTTTGTTTCATCCTCTCAAGTTTTCTACTATTTTGTCCCTAATCAATGGAAATATGCAATTTCTCCAATTCTTCCAGGTCACGTTTATCTGTTACAAGCTGCATCAGACCAGCCATATCTGTCGGTGCCAAATGCTCGGACCGATACTTGATACTGTTTTGTTTGATGCGGATAATGGTCTCTTTCAATGCCTTCTCCCGGTCTTCTTTTGACTCGACCTCATGGATTCTTGCATTGAAAAGCGCCGCAATCTCTTTCTGTGCCTCCTCATCAGGAAACATGCTGACGATCTTCGCCGGGTTTGCTTCTCCGCTCTCCTCAAACTGCTGGAATAATACTTCAGCTACCTTATGATATATCTCCTCCGTAAAATCCTTCGGTGCGATATATTTTTTTATCTTATGATATAATCCGGTATTCTCTATGAGCCATGTCAAAAGAAGTTTCTGGGATTGCTTCATCCCATCTTCTTTTTTGATTCCTCTGGCGGAGGCGTTTTTCTCATTGATACCGGTTTTTAACTGGGTTGGTTGTTTTCGGATGCCTTCCATCTGCATTCCGTATTTACCGACAAGCCGCTGTAAATCCTGCGTTGGCAGCATATATTTTTCCGCGACTGCCTGAATGTAAATATCACGCTCGATTTTTTCTGTGAAGGAGCATAGTTTCTTTGCCACTTCATGATAAAAGGCTGACTTGCTCTCCGGATCTTTCATGTCGTACTGCTGCTCTAAAATGCGTATCTCAAACATAAAGCTGTTCTCTGCATGATCGATACGATCCTGATACGCCTCTGCTCCCAAAGCCTTGATAAATTCATCCGGATCTTTGTGCGGACGCATATTAATTACCTTTGTCGTAATCCCTACTTCCTTTAAGATTGGAATCGCCCGGAGTGCAGCTTTCACCCCTGCGCCGTCACTGTCATAGGTTAAATACACTTCTTTGGTGTACCTTTTTAACAGATTCGCATGTCCTGCCGTCAGCGCAGTTCCAAGTGATGCCACCGCATTGTCAAATCCTGCCTGATGCAGCGCGATCACATCCATATATCCTTCACACAATAAAAACTGTGGTTTCTTTGTTGTCCTTGCAAAATTAAGTCCATACAGATTCCGGCTCTTATCAAAAATCGGTGTTTCCGGTGAGTTTAAATACTTCGGCTCTCCATCGCCCATCACCCTGCCACCGAAACCGATGACTTTGTTGTGGACATCCATAATCGGAAACATGGCACGGTTCCAGAATTTGTCATAGCCGCCGCGTCTCTCATCGATCGTCACAAGCCCCGACTCTTTTAAGATCTCATCCTCATACCCTTTGGAACGGAGATACCGGTATAAGTCATCACTGTACTGATCCGAATATCCCAGACCAAACTTTTTCATGGTCTCCTCAGACAATTCTCTTTTCTGGAAATAAGCGAGTGCATGTTTTCCACGGTCATTCCGCAATAATGTATAAAAATATCTGGCTGCCTCTTTGTTGATCTCCAACAGCCGCTGTTTTTTATCTGCCTCTCTCTTCTGTGCGGCAGAATATTCCTGCTTGGGCAGGGCAACACCCGCCCGGTCTGCCAGCGCTTCCATTGCCTCCCCGAAGGTAAAGTTTTCATACTGCATCATAAACGTGAAAACATTCCCTCCGGCTCCACAGCCGAAGCAGTAGTACATTTGTTTATTCGGAGAAACAGAAAACGATCCTGTTTTCTCATTATGAAAAGGACACAGTCCAAAATAGGTGCTTCCCTTTTTCGTCAGATGCACATACTGTCCGATTACATCCACGATATCATTTCTGGAACGCACTTCTTCAATTATATCATCCGAAAAATATGGCATACTGCGTGTCCTCCTTTCGTTTTAATATCTATTAGCCAATTGCGAAACTCCTCATAGTCTTCTTTAAATTGTTCAAAATTAACAAAAACATTCAAGACACGCTTTCGCTATGTGTCGCTCGCAACGGTACTAGCAATTTTCGTATTAGTATCCGTCTACCTGCCATGCCTGCGGCAGGAAGTATTCGCTGAATTTGGTGATGGCATACTGGTCGGTCATACCCGCAATGTAATCGCAGATCACGCGCTCCGTCTTTTCCCCTTCATCAAGCATGGCGAGGTATTTTTCCGGCAGAAACTCAATGTGGTCTTTGTAGAATCCAAAGAGCTGCCGGATCATTGCCTTAGCCTTCACTTCCTCACCCTTGGCAATTGGATTTGTGTATACATGATCGAACATAAAATGGCGCAGCTCAAACATGGCTTCCTGAATATCTGCTGACATCCGGATGTCATCCTGGTTCATACTATTCATGATCACGTTATGTATCAATGTATTTAAACGCTGTTTTGTGGTAAAACCTAATGTTTTCCGGATCTCTAACGGAATATCATCCTCCGTCAGAATCTCTGCACGGATCGCATCATCCACGTCATGGTAAACATAGGCGATTTTATCTGATAAGCGGACAACTTTTCCCTCTAAAGTATGGGGCATTGACTTAGACTGATGATTTAAAATACCGTCCCGCACTTCCCAAGTCAGATTTAATCCCATGCCGTTTTTCTCAAGTTTTTCCACGATACGGACACTCTGCTCGTTGTGCCGGAATCCGTCTTCACAGATTTCATTTAACACATACTCTCCGGCATGGCCAAACGGCGTATGCCCCATATCGTGTCCCAGTGCAATTGCTTCCACCAAATCTTCATTCAGACGCAGCGCTTTCGCAATCGTTCTCGCATTCTGCGATACCTCTAAGGTATGGGAAAGTCTTGTCCTATAGTGATCTCCCTTCGGTGTCAGAAAAACCTGTGTCTTATTCTTCAACCGCCGGAATGCCTTACAATGCAGTATTCTGTCCCTGTCTCGCTGGAAAACAGGCCGGACATCGCACTGTTCTTCCTCGCGTTCCCTGCCTTTCGTGTTCACACTGAGCGTTGCATAAGGGCTTAATGTTTCCCGCTCCATTTTTTCAAGTTCTTCCCGTATTGTCATATGTATCACCTCTCTGATATCTGACAGTCTCTCCCGAAGCACCATATAAAAAATCGTTTCAATAAAATCTCCATATTTTTATTATTCGGCAGGATTTTTCAATTTCCTTTATTTTTTATAAAATTCATACAATTTTTTTATTTCAGATAATTCATGGCATCTAAAAGATTGCTCACACCGACCAGCCTGATACCTTTTACTTCTGTCATGGATTTTCTGCAGACTTCCGGTAGAATACAGACCTCAAAGCCAAGTTTTTTTGCCTCCTGCACCCGCTGTTCTGCCATATTTACCGCGCGGACCTCACCGCTTAATCCGACCTCGCCAAAACAGATGGTTTTCTCATCGATCGGTTTGTCCTTGTAACTTGAGATCAATGCAAGAACAATGCCAAGGTCGATTGCCGGCTCATTCATTTTGATTCCTCCTGCGATATTCACATAGGCATCACAGTCACCCAGCTTTAAGCCCAGTCTTTTTTCCAGAACCGCCATCAGAAGATTGACACGGTTAAAATCCGTTCCTGCCGCTGTTCTTCGCGGAATACCAAAATTACTGTGACATACAAGTGCCTGCACCTCCAAAAGGATTGGTCTAGTCCCTTCCATGGAACATGCCACAACAGAGCCGGACGCTCCCTCCGGCTTGCCGCTCAACATGTATTCAGACGGATTTTCCACTTCCACAAGTCCGTCCTGCCGCATCTCGAACACACCGATCTCATTTGTGGAACCAAAACGGTTTTTCACACCTCTTAAAATACGGTAAGCTGCATGCCTGTCACCCTCAAAATAAAGCACGGTATCCACCATATGTTCTAAAACTCTCGGTCCAGCCACCACTCCCTCTTTCGTCACATGTCCCACAATGAAAATGGAGATTCCCATTCCCTTTGCGATCTGCATCAAAACACCTGTGGACTCGCGCACCTGTGATACACTGCCCGGTGCCGAGGAAACCTCTTCGTTAAACATCGTCTGGATGGAATCGATTACAACGATCTGCGGTTTTTCCCGGTCAATGACTGCCTTTATGGTGTCAAGATTTGTCTCACACAGCAGTTTCAGACTGTCCCCGAAATTTCCGATGCGCTCCGCACGGATTTTGATCTGCTGCAAAGATTCCTCCCCGGAAATATAGAGCACTTTTATGTTATGCTCCGACAGATTCCTGCACACCTGAAGCAGCAATGTGGATTTTCCGATTCCGGGATCGCCTCCCACTAACACCATGGAACCCTGCACAATACCTCCGCCAAGTACACGGTCTAATTCTTTCATATCGGTTGACACACGTTTGTCATAGGTCATCTCGATCTGGGACAGTGGCAGTACCTTTGCCTCTGACGCTGTTGCTTTCTGCTTTGCCAGTGTGCCCGCACTCTTTTTGTCCACCACTTCTTCTACAAATGTATTCCATTCCTTACATCCCGGACACTGCCCCATCCATTTGGACGATTCGTATCCGCAGGACTGGCAGAAAAAAATACTTGTTTTTCCTTTTGCCATAAAACCTTCCCTATCAAAAAAATAACCGGAAACTCTGCAAATAGTTCCGATTGACATTAAAAGGAGTTGCCGTTTCTGACAACCCCTTATCATTTCTTAGCATTTCTGAATCTGAACTTCTACCGGTTTCTCTCCAAGTTCCACACTGACGGTCAACTTGCCACCGAGATTTGTTTTCATCTTACCTGCGCTTGCTCCGTCCACTGTAATTTCATACTCAGTCTCTTCTTCTAACTCCAGTGTGATCTGAGCATCTTCCGGTCCTTCCACGGAAAAAGAAATTCCTGTGTCCGTTGCATTCAAATGATATGCCGCTGTTCCCGGTACGGATTCATAAACAAACATACCATTACGCTCCAGCTTGGTGATGTCTTTGTAAGTTTTTACCTTATAAAGATCTCCCTGATGCCCGAAGTTATCAAGCTTTGCCTTTGCATCCAGAGTGTAATCTCCAAAACTGATCGTTCCATCTGCTTCTGAACGAATTAATTCACTAATAGCGCTCATCTTTTCCTCCTGTGGTACAGTCCTTCTCTGCCTGCTGCACCGTAAAAATTTTGTAAAATCATTATAGCTCAACTACATTTCGATTGCCAGCATTTTCATCATTTTTAAGGATTTTTTTATTTTTGTGTTACTGTTCCTTTACTTCAAAAACAACTGCATTCTTTTTCGTAGTGACGATCACTTCATCACCCTTTTTCACCTTGCCGTCTAAGATTTCTTCTGCAAGCTGATCCTCGATCTCATTCTGGATTTTGCGGCGGAGTGGTCTTGCTCCATATTTCGGTTCGTATGCTTTTTCCACAATATAATTTTTCACGCTGTCACGCACATGAAGTGTGATATCCATCTGGCTCTTACAACGGTCTGTCAGATCTTTCAACATTAATGTGACGATCTGTTTCATATCATTTTTGTTCAGTGAACGGAATACGATGGTCTCATCAATACGGTTTAAGAACTCTGGTTTGAAAATTCTGCGCACTTCCTCCATCACACTGTTTTTCATGCGCTCGTAATTCTGCTTTTCATCATCCGAAGATGCAAAACCTAGTTTTTTCGGTTCCACAATGGACTGTGCTCCTGCATTTGATGTCATGATAATGATCGTATTTTTAAAGTCCACCTTGCGTCCCTGGGAATCCGTGATATGTCCATCGTCTAACACCTGGAGTAAAATATTAAATACATCCGGATGCGCTTTTTCGATCTCGTCAAACAAAATCACGGAATACGGATTCCTGCGCACTTTCTCGCTGAGCTGACCGCCGTCCTCATGTCCGACATATCCCGGCGGGGAACCGATCATTTTAGAAACACTGTGTTTCTCCATGTACTCCGACATATCCACGCGGATCATCGCCTGTTCATTGCCGAAAACAGCCTCCGCCAGTGCCTTGGAAATCTCCGTTTTACCTACGCCTGTAGGTCCTAAGAACAGGAACGAACCGATTGGTCTTCTCGGATCTTTTAAACCGACACGTCCACGTCTCACCGCTTTTGCCACAGCCGTCACAGCTTCTTCCTGACCAACGACACGTTTGTGCAGCGTTGCCTCTAATTTTTTCAGGCGGGCTGCCTCGCCTTCTGCCAGTTTCTTCACCGGAATTTTTGTCCAGCCGGAAACAACATCTGCCACATCATCCTCTGTGACAGACAGATTCTTTCTGCGGATCTCACGCTGCGCTTTTTTTGTCTGCTTCTCAAGCTCTGCTTCCAATGCTTCTTTTTCTTCCTTGCACTGTTTTGCAAGCGCAATATCGGAATTGCTCAGAGCATCCTCTAACTGTAATTCTTTTTCTGTGATCTGATTTCTCAATTCCGCAAGTTTCTCTGTATGGTTAGACACGCCAAACCGCACTCTTGCTGCTGCTTCATCCATCAGATCAATTGCCTTATCCGGCAAAAAACGGTCATTGATATAGCGCGCTGACAGGCGGACTGCCGCCTCGACTGCCTCATCCGTGATCTTTACATGATGATGTGCTTCGTATTTACCGCGAAGCCCTTTCAAAATTGCAACTGTCTGTTCCTCGCCCGGTTCCTCCACCGTCACAGGCTGGAATCTTCGCTCTAGTGCAGCATCTTTTTCTACATATTTGCGGTATTCTGTGATTGTCGTTGCTCCCAAGATCTGAATCTCACCACGGGCAAGTGCAGGTTTTAAAATATTAGAGGCATCGATCGCGCCCTCTGCGCCACCGGCACCGATGATTGTGTGAAGCTCATCGATAAACAGCAAAACATTTCCTGCTTTTGTCACTTCCTGAATCACTTTTTTGATACGCTCTTCAAATTCTCCACGGTATTTTGAACCAGCCACAATACCGGATAGGTCTAAAGATACCACTCTTTTTCCCTGAACAGAGTCCGGTACAAGGCCGGATACGATACGCTCTGCGATTCCTTCCACGATAGCCGTTTTACCAACTCCCGGTTCTCCGATCAGACATGGATTGTTCTTCGTTCTTCTGCTTAGAATCTGAATCACTCTCTGGATTTCTTCCTCACGTCCAACCACCGGATCCAGTGCTCCTTCCGTTGCAAGCTGTGTCAGATCTCTGGAATACTGATCCAGCGTCGGGGTTCCCTCATTATTTTTCTTTTTTCCCGGACGGCCATTCTGAAATTCTTCGCGGTAAAGATTTGCATCTTCCCCCATCGCAATGAGAGTGTCCACAAAGACTTTCTGCATATTGACGGACAGCGTTGTCAGTAATCTGGATGCAACACAGTCTGTCTCTTTGATCATGGCAATCAGAATATGTTCTGTTCCAATGGCATCTGCATGGAATCTGACTGCCTCCTTCTCTGCATTCTCAAGAACTTTTGCTGCTCTCGGTGAATAACCATCTGATTCTGCTACTGCTGTTCCCTCCGCCGGAGCGATCAATTCTTTGATCAGATCTACAATTTTATCTAACTCTACACCATTCTCATTCAAAATTTTTGCCGCTACTCCTGAATTTTCCTTCAATAGCCCAATCAGTAAGTGCTCGGTTCCGATATAATTATGATGTAATGATTTTGACATTTTGCCGGCGATATCAATCGCTTTTTTGGCTTTTACAGTGTATGGTAATTGCATGTTGTCTCCTCATGTTATTTATTAGGTGATTGCAAACTCTCCTTAATCTATCTCAAATTGTTCAAAATCAACAAAATTTTCGAAAACACGCTTCCGCTACGTGTCACTCGCAACGGTACTGCTCATTCTTCGCAGTACTTCGCAAATTCATTTAAAATCTGCTTCGCAGATAGGAATTTGCTCACTCTTGAATCATCTTCGCACGGTCTGTGCAGTAAATGCACAGACCTGATAAAAAATGTCGCACCTGCCTTCTAAGTACCGGCGGTTCCCCAGTGTTTTCTCAAGCTTTTGTTGATTTTTCACAGTTTAATTTACGTTATGAATGAGTTTCGCAATTATCTACATTCTATTTTATATTATAAATCATTTAAGTCGAAAACTTCCAATCCTTTTTCATTTTTTATAGAAGTTTCATTTTTTTGTTGTTCATCCATTTTCACATTTTCTGTGGATGATTCTTTCTCAGATGTTTCTTCTGTCACTGGTTTCTTAGACTGGGATGGAATTTCATCCTCATAATCATTCCATTCGCGGTAAGCCCTGTTGATTGGATGTTCTTCCTCGATGTACTCTTCCTCGTCATCGAAATAATCGTCCTCATCCTCATTTTTTTCTTTTTTTCGGAATCCATGGAATTTTCCCAAGAAAGGTTTTTTCTCGGTTTCTGTCTCTTCGTTTGCTTCGTCGTCCTCGTTCTCTGGCTCGTCAAGCTCCGGATCGTTGTCCTCTGAGAGTTCGTCTTTTCCTTTTTTCTTCCTGCCAAAGAGCATGATATTCAGTATGACCACAACTGCGATCGCCAATACAAAAATAATCACAGCGATCATGTTTCTGGAAAAGGATTTTGCATCTTTATATTTCTTTGAGAGTTCATCATACTGGCTCTGCAATGCTGCAAGATCATCCGAAGAGGAATCCGCTGCCTCTGTGATATTTCCATTCACACGCTGGTAAGTTCCTTCCGCTGCATCATACTGATACCAGCCTTCGGTTCCATCCTGGTTCACTCCATAAAAGATATAGAAATCAGATGCTTCCTCTCCATCCTCTACCGGAAGCTGGTAAGCGGTCATCACGGTATTTTCCGGCATTTGCAGGGACACCTGCACATAACTCTCCGGCAGTACCGAATCAAGCGGTGCTAAAAGTGGAATCACATAACTGCTCTCACCTGCAGTAAACTTCATAAAATCATAGACAACATCCCTGGTCTCATCATAAATAAAAAATCTGCCGGTCGTTGCGTCCACATTGTCTGTTTCCAGATAGATCAGAGAGATTGTTCCCTTGTTAAATGTCAGACCTCTGCATTCCGCTCCCCGGAAATTAACTGTTGCCTCTGTAAAATCAGCCGGAATCTGTTCCTCTGTAAAATTGTCTGCGATATGGTAGGTCGTGTTATTGATCACAACATCTGCCGCTGATACCGGAGTTTCCGTTGTGTCCACTTCCTCAGTATCTTCTGGAGTCTCGCTGTCACCATTTCCGTCGTCTCCGTTTTCACCGCCTGTAGTTGTCGTCTCACTTCCGGTGGTTCCTGCAGCCTGTCTTGTCACAGTGATTTTATAAGTGGCTGTTGTACCATTTTCTGCTTTTACGACAATCTGAACAACGTTTGCCCCAACTGCAAGATTCGTATTTCCAGTCACAGACTCAATCGTTGCCTTTTCATTGACCGGTGTTGCACTCACTGCAATACTTGTCACGGAATTATCAACCGTTGCCGTGTACTTTGTGGTGCTTCCCTTAAAAGCCGGAGACAATGTTCCCGGCGAGATTGTCAGTGCTTTTAAGGAATTATCTGCGGATAAAGCTGCCGTATTCGTATTACTTCCAGTATTGTTGTTACTTCCTGTGCCAGAACTGCTTCCATTTCCCGCATTTCCATTGCTGCCGGAGCTTCCATTGTTCGTGCTGTTTCCACCAGCTGCTTCGTTTTTGACCGTTACAGAAGTGCTGCTGCCTGCCATGGAATCCAATTCTTCCGCGGTGCTGAAAATAACTCCATCTGTAGCAGAAAGGGATATGGATGCTTTCCCTGCAGCAATTGCTTTTAATGTCACACTGAAGCTGTCACTCGCTACCGAAATACTTCCGCCGCCACCGCCATAAGTTGCATTACAGCTCACAAACTCCAGAATGCCGGCATCATAGGTCAAAACCATATTGGCATATGCACTGTCCCCGGATGCACTTAATGCTTTTGCCGTTACCGTCACAGTCTGTCCGATATTCAGGGAACTGGCAGACACAGCGATCGTTGTTTTTCCGGAAGCCGCCTTGGCATGCATCTGCGGTGTCATAAGGCAGATGCATAATGTTAACAGTGTAATGATCACACCTAATTTCTTTTTCATTTTACTCTCCATTCTTATGTGTGAAAATTGTATTTTCTCACTAAAATAACTCTTTCTATCCACACAGCCCTGTTACTGTTCAATCTGTGCTGCATTTATAATATGTTTCTGCAAAAGCACAAGGTCTTTTACGGAAACTTTTCCATCTCTGCTTATATCCGCAGCCGCTGCATACGCACCGGAAAGCTGTGATGTTCCAAGAATCTGTTTCTGCATCATGACCAGATCGACCACAGAGATTTTTCCATCTCCATTGATGTCACCGTAAATGACAACGTCATACTGCTTCACCAGTGTTCCATTTGCATATACTGCAATTTTATTACCTGTTCCGACTGCACCGGTATTTTCTGTGCCATCTGCTTTCAGCACTTTGACCGTGCCGCTTCCCGCTGAGATATTGGCAAGTACAGAAGAAGCGCCTGTTCCCGGTGTAATACCTGTGATCACGGTATCTCCCAGTTTATAGGAGGTAGAAACGGATACGCCGTCCGCAACCGTTGTTCCACCACTTTCCGGTGTCTGGGTATTGTCTGCTGCCGGCTGCTGTCTTACCACATTGATCGTGTAGGTTTTTGCCGAACCGCTCTGTGACACACAAGTTACGTTGATCGCATTATTTCCATAATTCAATGCATAAGTTCCCGCCCCGGAAACTCCTGCTTTCGGTGCAACTGCCGAAGCACCTACATTGATCGAGCTTACCTCGGTTCCAACGATCACGGAATAATCGGTTACCGCTCCCTGGAAAGACGGTGTCAGTCCATATCCGCTTACGCTGAGAGAAGAGAGCCAGTTATTCGGATTGCCACTGTCTGAAAACGTCACTGCTGACTCCGGCATATTGCTATACACCGGAATACGGAATATAAATCCCTGTGATTTATCCGCATAAGCGGTGCTCATTGTTTTTCCCTCTGACATTGCCGCCTGCACATTTGTCATGTACTGATGTGAGTATATGCTGTTCATATTCACCACATTAAATTTCTGGAAATATAAGGTGTTCTGCCCTTTTTTCACATAATTGTTTCCAACGATACCAGCTCCACCATTAATTGATTTATAAATAGAATTCCAGTCGTTATTTTTCGCATAAATCAATCCGTTGACCGTCGCAGACGCAGACGATGTCGTATATGCTCCGATATTAAAGTAATTGTAATATCCATTATAGCCAGAGTAATTGCCAGAGATCAAAGGACTTGTCCCCTTATTTCCCTGCTCCTGCTTACATCTTGCAGCCAGATGATAAGGACTGACACTCAAGTTCTGTCCCACTTCCATGAAAGTATCTGCATAGCTTCGCGATGCTCCGTCTGTATCGCTATAGTTTCCACTCATGAAACTGCCTGACAGAATATTTCCAACTCCTGTCACGTTCTGATATGGCGCATATTCTAACGTTTCAAACTGAAAAATATACGTGTCATTCAGGTAATTTCTCGGATCCATGCAATATGCTATGTAATTGGAGGAGGCACTTACCCAGCCTGCTCCGTCATAACCATACCATTTGTTGGTCGCCCAGTCATAAGCCCCCGTCTCCGTTGACTTTCTCGCATCATTGGAAGAACTCTGCACCAGATTCCTTCCGACAACACTCTCATTTGCAATGACGGTATTCCAGTCTAGTCCTGTCTGTACCGGAACGAACTGCCAGTCTGGATACTTCTGGTGCAATGCCAGAAGTGAGTTACAATAGCTGTCCGGAAATCCTGCTGATTTTAACGATGCAACATATTCTTCATCCGTCACCGTTGTGGTGTCTCCCTGCGATCCATCCGCAGAAGTCTGTCCGGTTACTGCCAGATAGGTTCCGCAGATCCAACCTGCATAATCCACACCATTCTTATTAAATGTCACATTGTACCACACAGTTCCATTTGTGGTTGTCTGTCCGAGTACATTGACTGTCTGATCTCTTTTTACCGTCGTGACCGGAGAATATGCCGTGCTCGCACCTGTCCTCACATAGACATTGCCGTTCGTGTTGGTGACAACTCCGGCTGCACCCTGTGCTGAATTATCTGTGATCGTACTTCCGGAAGAGGTATCTTCTGTTGAAAGCGTGATAAAATCTGACCGGATATATCCGGTGGATGCCATTCCATTATAGGAAATCTGTACCTTGTACCATTTCATTCCATCGGAGCCATCCACTTCATCTATCACACGGACTGCTGTACCCGCAGCTAAAGATGTGATCTTGTCCCCATCTACCGGAGTCTTTCGCATCTGTACCGGTCCATCATTCAAAACACCCGCCGTCTCCGTATACGCATAACTTTCCAACGGTTTTACCGTAATGACCGCAGTCGCTGCTGTCACACCAAAAATCGTTGCAAAGATAAAGCTCCGCCATTTTCTCTGTTTTATATTAAGGTTTCTTTTCATTTTTCCTCCAGATGCCTTCGGTATTCCCCTAAAAAGGCACAGTAAATCAAGTTTATTATATTTAATTCACGATAGAGCGTCAACCTTAATCTGGTAAATATAGTAACTGATATGTATGATACAGCAAAGTGCTCAGATACTGTCTGAGCAGTAACGATGTTTTGTCCTTTTTTCCACCTTATCATTATTCAAAACTAACAATAATCCCCACAAAAGTCCTCCGATAACCAGAAAGCTTCCCACGATCAAAGGCAGGTTATAAACATAAATCTTTGCCCCAGCCAGCACAACAATGCCAGCTACCATTCCAAGCGCTGCGATAAATGCAACAATACCGCATGTAAAAATAAATTCATAATCCAACTTTCTCATCCTTTTTTACCTCCCATGGAAAACAGCTTTTGTCATCAATATAAACATCCGCATAAATCTTTCTTCCGTCTGATCCGTACCTTTCGATAATCTCCGGCAGATTCTCATTCACCGCATCAAATTCAAGTTCCCACTTCCTGCACCATTCCACTGCTTCCTCTAACTGATTTCCACAGCGGCACGTCCACAAAATAATCTGGCGTCCCTGCCTTCTCAATCCTTTCAGCAGTTCGATCAGTGCTGTATTCGGCTGTCCAATCTTTGGGAAGCAGTCCGTACAAAGTGTTCCGTCAAAGTCTACCGCAATAATCTGATATTCCGTTTTCATCTGCCATGCTCCTCACTTTCCGTCATTTTGCCCTCTTGCTGCTTCCCATTATCCATATTTTCTGTCCATTAATTCGGACAGTAAAAGACCACCTCACGAAAAATTTCATGAAGTGGTCTTTTTACCTTTCTTATATTTTGTTTTTTACGCAAATAATTTTTTTACCATTTCCGCATCAAACACAACCTGTTTTACATGGTCTACTTCAATCTGATACAGTGCATTGGCTGCTAGGTGCTCTGCCGCCTGCTCCAGATCACGGATTCCCGATGTATTCTTATACTGCTCGATCAGTTCATCCAGTCCCTCCCCGGTCAGAACGATCTCGCCCTGCAGCAATCCGATTCTCTTTAATACTTTTGGCAGTGCAAATTTGGAGAAAATGATTTTTTTCTCTTCCTGCGTATAATCCGGGATATCGATCACTGCAAAACGTGACATCAGCGGGGCGCTGATATCTTCTTTTACATTGGCAGTTGCAATCGGATAGACACCGCCGGTCGGAATCATACATTCCATATAGTTGTCTGTAAATCCAAGATTATCTAATAAGGTAAGAAGTACGTCCGCCGGATTGCCGTTTCCTTTTCCGGATGCAGCCTTATCAAGCTCGTTGATGATGAATACAAGGTTCGACTCGCCAGCCATGGAAAATGCATCCATAATAATACCAGGCTTCGCATTTCCGTAGATACGGGAGCTTCCGGTCAACTGCTCCGGGTCATTGATGGAACTCATATCGAGTGTCGTCCACGGCAGTTTTAAAATTCTTGCCACCGCATAGGCAATCTGCGATTTTCCGGTTCCTGCCGGTCCGACAAGCAGAAGTCCATACGCTGGAAGTGTGTGTGTGCGGTTGATCTGGATGATAGTCTCCATGATACGCTGTTTTACTTTTTCCATTCCGTATAGTTCTTCATCTAAAATCCTGCGCGCCTCCACCGGATCGATTGCTTCAAAATAATTATTTTTCCATTGGATATTCGTCATAATGGAAAGTGCACGCTGCGCGTGGCGGCGTTCCTCGGCAGACACTTCGCTGGAACGTGCAACTGCTAAATTTCTTCTCGCCCACAGTCTGATATTGTCCGGCATGGTTCTTCCTGCGCAGTTTAAGAAATCCGAAATACTCTGGATACTGGTAAGCTTCATGCTGTCGCCGCTCTCGTCTAACTCTTCGTCCTCATCCTCCTGCTCCGGTGCACTGCTCGATAAAAGGCGTTCCATCACATACTGCAAAAATCCATCCGCTGCGGAAAGTTTCGTGCCGCCATGAAAAGCATTTTCCCTGATCTTGTACACGGCATAGCCGTCCGCCCTGTTTTCCCCGGACAAAAGAACGTTGATACGGTTCTCCCCAAGCCATTTGATCAGATTCACAAAACGTGCATCGATCCGCAGGATATTGGAACGGAATGTCTCGTCCTCCTCCTTAAACTCAAATGCTGTCCACTGGCTCTGGTTGCAAAATACTCCGGTGGAATGATGGCTCCACTGTTTTTGCTGATTGTCTAACACCAGGATCGGATCATCCGGTGTTTTTTCGGAACTGTCTGATGTAAATGCGGTATATGTACATACAAACGCTTCTTTTTCCTCTGAAGCGCTGCTGAAATCAAAAACTGGCATACTTTTTCTCTCCTTTGTTCTCCGATACTCTTTTTCTGTACTTATCAAACCATAAAACGAAAAAATTTACAAGGAAGTTTTTTGAGACACTTCATATAAAAATATGAAACTTCTGCTATTCCTGCTAAAACTAATCATGGTCATATGAATACTGTAACGAATATTGACGTTACTGTTCACTCAGCACCTGAACACCATGCTGTTCAGGTGCGTATGAACGTGA
>OGNN01000824.1_pt1 | contig 15332 bp, 12 predicted proteins | sample 1573461 | NCBI WGS metagenome assembly OGNN01 (sample SAMEA2581998, study PRJEB24529) | metagenome | biome: Human gut stool | place: China | collected 2011
ATAAATCGCTCATTTTAAGCTATTCAGAAGATTTTAGCAGAATTTTTCGGAAAAACATTTGGTGATAATGATAGAAAAATGTAAATTTGCAGACTGATAACGGAACTTCGTTTCGAAAACTATTCACTATAAAACAAGAAATATGCTTCAGACTCAACAAGATAAGCAAGTCCCCGCATTCAGCTACGAGGTTTTCGATCGTCAACTCGACCATTTTACAATGATGCTCAAGGTGTTGATGGACGAAGTGGTCGCCTAAGCTCTATCAGAATTTCTCCTCGCTCTGTGTCAGGATGATGCAGGCCATCTGGGGCTACAGTTTCTTCGGCTAGCCCCTTTGATACTGGTTGATGGCAGCAAGAAAGCCCTCATCGACAAGGAATTAATCTGCGCTAATGTGCTTTTTTCATACCGTTAGCGCAGAAAATAGCGAAAGATATGGAACAGAGACTGCGTATCTTCACAGAAGAGACGAAGACTTCCAAATCGCTTCTCCTCACATTGATTACTTCTTTCGGATTGAAGCAGAACAAACATAGTGACATCGTACAGAAAGAGATTACCATGAACGATTTATTTGTTTAAAAGAAAGTCTCCCGCCAGGCGTCAAAAGAATATCTCCCACTAGGCTCCTGACGGGAGCAAGCGCCTAGTGGGAGCAAACTGTTAAGATCTGTTCAATTTTTCAATGATATCCAAAGGTAGCTGAGTAGCCTCAGCTACTTGTTCGGCAGAAAGTCCCATAGCCAGCAAACGCTGAGCTGTTTCGGTGTTAGCTTCAATTCTTCCTTCTTTTCTTCCTTCTTTTTTACCGATTTCAATGCCCTCGGCAAGACCTTCATCCTTACCCTGATTTTTCGCTGTATCAATAGAGTTCTTGATATCCCGATAAGCCTTCTTACTAGCTTCATACTCCCTTACCTCCTGAGGCGTGAACTTGGCAATCTCGGCCTCCTCGAAAAGGCGGTCGAAAACCTTATCGCATAACTCCTTTGGACGCTGGGTAAGCTTATAGAGGTTCTTCAGCGCATAAAGCCATTTATCGTAGAGCGTTTCCAGCTCTTCCAAAGTCTTATTGAACTTGGCTATCTCTACATAGATAAACTCAAGCTTATCATAGAAAACCTTGTGCGTTGCGGTATCACACAACTGCACATGGTGGCGAATCTTCTCCTTGTCGAAGGCATCCTCGTTCATATTGAAGTTGAGCAGGGCAACAGTATAGACATAATTGAGTTTGAAATTCCAGTCATTCCCCTTAGGTGCCTGCTCACGAATCGGGAAAGTAGAATAGAAGAGAGAGCGGTCCTTGAAATACGTCTGGTAGGCGTTTTGCATTTCAACGATGAACTTCTCGCCGTTTTCCCCTTCACAATACACGTCGAAGATGGCTTTGCGGTCGGTATAGACATCCCCCACGTGCTCTGGATTCAGATACGAAACATCCTTAACAACCTGTCTGCCATTAAACAAGCTGTTGAGGAAGCAAATCAGCAAATCCTTATTCATTGCCGTTCCAAAAATGCGCTTGAAGCCGAAATCGGTCAACAAGCTGATGTATCTTTCTTCTACCTGTTTCATACGATATTCATTTAAATTATATGCAAAGATAAACTGAATAAATCTTCTTCCTGTACATAGAGTGAGTCTTTTCTTGGTAGTTGTTCTTTGGCTGCAAATATACGAATAAATAGCGAAAGTGCACTGAGTTCGGTGCACTTTTTAACGAAAATTGCACTCTACCCAGTGTACATTTCTTAAATCACAGTAAGATTTTCAATAAACACGCAGATTACTGCTACAGTTTCTTCAGCTGATTTCTACCGGAAAGAAAAAAGTATCTATATTAAATAAGGAGGAAAGAATCTATATTATATTAAATAAGGATAAGGGGGCGAAAAAGCAAATTTTATATGTTTCTTCGCCCCCTTTAATAATTATTAACTTTTTTTTAGACAACTTACTAAAAAATATCGTAAATTTGCAACAAGTTATTAAATATAATAAGCCTAAGCAATAAGAATCATTAATTGAATCAATATATATAGTCAGACTATTAAATAATTAAGAATCTGATTATCTCTATAATACTACATAATATAACAATTAAAACCAAACAATTATGAGCAAAAAAAGTCAGTTTGGCATGACCCTATTACTATCTACGATTATAGTAGGCGCAGCCAATGCAAGTACTGTTTCTACCTCAAACACATTTGGTGCAACTCTCATTGCACAGCAAGGTGCTGTTTGTAAGGGTGTGGTAAAGGATGCTGCCGGTGAACCGATTATTGGTGCTTCTGTATCAGTGAAAGGTACTAAGAATGCTGCTGTTACCGATCTTGACGGTAATTTTACCCTCTCTGGTGTAAACAAGGGTACTACTATTGAAATTACCTATATTGGTTACATTACACGTGAAATCAAATGGGCAGGCAAAGACCTCGATGTTATTCTTTCTGAAGATACTCAAGGCCTCGATGAAGTTGTGGTTGTAGGTTATGGTAGCTCTAAAAAGCGCGACCTGATTGCTTCCGTATCAACTGTAAAGGCAGATGAAATGTCAAACATCCCTGTTACCAACATCGCACAGGGTCTGGCTGGTCGTTCTCCTGGTTTGATCGTACAGGCAAACGGTGGTGGTGTCAACGCTACTCCATCTATCAGTATCCGTGGTGGTGGTACTCCTTTGTACGTCATCGACGGTGTAGTTCGTGGTGAGGTTGACTTCCGTAACCTTTCTCCAGACGATATTGAATCTATGTCTATCCTGAAGGATGCTTCTGCTACAGCTGTTTACGGTTCCCGTGCATCTAACGGTATCGTACAGGTTGTTACCAAGAGCGGTAAGGCAGGTAGAATCAGCATCGATTACGATTTCAATATGTCTTTCTCACAGCCAAGCAACTGGCCAAAGCAGATGCACTCTTACGAGCGTGCAGAGTGGGCTAACATTGCAAAGAACAACGACCTTTTGAATGGTGCAACCAACGATGTATTCACAGCAGATGCCATCCAGAAAATGCGTGATGGTTCAGACCCATTGAACTTTGGTGATACCGATTGGAGAAGTCTCGTTCTCAGAGATTGGGCTCCTCAGTCAAAGCACACCGTACGCTTGACCGGCGGTTCTGAGACCAACCAGTTCTATGTTTCTTTGGGACATATTGATCAGAACTCTCTTTACCGTAGCAATAATCACTGGATGAAGCGTACCACATTCCGTCTCGCAGAGAACACCAAGATTAAGCCTATCGGTTTGCAGGTAAATGTTGCCCTCGACGGATATCGCCAGGAGGATACACATCCATATACTTCTACATCTAGCAGCTATTACAATGTGTTCTCACACATCAAGAACAAGTCTCCATTGACTCCAGGTGTCAACAAGTATGGTCTTCCATATAATGTTACCGATAACCCTGTGGCTGAAACAGCAGAGGATGCAGGTTACAACCGCGGTATTACCAACGTAATCAATGGTAAGGGCGAATTAATCTGGAACTGCCTCTGGGTAGATGGCTTGAGAGTTCGTCTGGCTAGCAACTACCGCTACTACGGCACTTCTACCAAGCAGTGGAGAAAGGATGCTGCTCAGTATGACTGGGAATCTGACGTTGCACAGTATGCAGGCAAGCCGCAGCTCTACCACAACTCAAGCACAGGTTATTCTTATACCAACCAGGCATTCGTAGAATATGCACAGCAGTTTGGCAAGCATAGCGTTTCAGCTATCGGCGGTTTCGAGCAGTATTACGAGAAGGGTGAGTCTTACAGCGCTCAGCGAGTAAACTACGACTTCCCTATCGACCAGATGGGCGTAGGTCCTGCCAATGATATGACCAATGGCGGCAGCGAGGCTGAGTTAGGCCGTGCAGCATGGATTGGACAGGCTAAGTATAACTACGACAACAAGTATTATGTAGAGGGTAGCATCCGTTACGACGGTTCCGACGCCTTTGCTCCAGGTCACCGTTGGGGTGCCTTCTTCAGTGGTGCTTTAGGATGGGTAGTTTCAAGCGAGAAGTTCATGCAGCCTCTGGTAGAGAAGAACATCATCAACTCTTTGAAAGTACGTGCTTCTTATGGTGAGACTGGTCTCGACAGCAGTGCCGGACGCTTTGGTTATCTCACATCATATAGCTTGAACAACCAGGCTTACGTAATCAAAAACAAGTATGTGCCAGGATTCTCAGAGGGTAGCCTTCCTTCTCCAGACCTTACATGGTACACCACACGCCAGACAGATATCGGTTTCGACTTCGCTTCGTTGAACAACCGACTCTACGGTTCGCTTGATTACTTCTACTACTCTACCAAGGGTTATCTGACCACTCCAACGGGTGAAAGCTATCTGAATACCGCTATCGGTATCGGCTTGCCACGAATCAAGTCAGATAGTGAGTACCGCCGTGCAGGTTGGGAAGTACAGTTGGGTTGGCGTAGCAACATTGGTGCGTTGAAATACGATATTTCTGCTAACCTCACTTACTTTGATGCTCTCTGGGCACTTAATAGAGACGAGGCTGAGAGTTCTTACATGAACCCATACACTCGCAGCCAGCAGCAGAAGGGTTACTACGATGCCATGCTGAAGAACTTGGGCTACTACAAGGATGCAAACGACGTTCTCAACAACCCAGGTGTAAACAGCGCCCTGAACTCAGGTTATCTGACAGCGGGTGACGTGAAGTATGCCGACATCAACGGTAACGGTATGATTGACAATGGCGATAAGCGCCGTCTGGGTAAAAACCACACTCCACGCGGACAGTATGGTATCAATATGAACTTCCAGTATAAGGGATTCTATCTGAGCATGCTCTTCCAGGGTTCTACAGCGTTCGACATGTACCTCTCTGGTGTAACTACCATGCAGACAGGTCAGGCTGGTCAGTTACCTGTAGCTTACAAGTATCAGGAAGACAGCTGGACTCCAGGCAATACCAACGCCAAGTATCCACGCTTGATGGCCAACACTGGTTTGAATGCCAACAACAACTACCAGTATAGCGACTTCTGGTTGGTAAATGGTGCTTATCTGCGTATGAAGGACTTCCAGTTCGGTTACGATTTCAAGCACGTATTGCTTCGCGGTGTAAGCTGGTTGACCCGTGCCAAGGTGGGTATCTCAGGTCAGAACATCTTCACCATTTCTCAGGCAACCAAGTTTGGTCTTGACCCTGAAAACTCATCAACCGAAGGATATGGCTATCCTGTAGAGCGAGTACTTGCATTAACTGTAAACTTAGGATTTTAATTAGTTATGATAAAGAATATTATTAAAATAGGAATGTTCGGCGTTCTGGCTTTGACCGCCGTTTCCTGCCAAGATACAATGGATACTCATCCAACAACGACATTCGACGAGGCTACGGTTTGGGGCTCAAAGGCTACCGCCAATGCCTTTGTAAATGCCACATACGACAATGTAATCAATATGTTCACCGGAAGCTCTTCCTGTGTAGGATGGGAAGCCCGCACTCCTAACGGCGTAAAATGCTCCCAGGTAGGTGAAGGTATCGATGGCATTGCCACAGAGCTTGGCATCGATAGAACTTCTGATTTCGGTATCAGCCGCTTTAGCTTGCTCCGTCGCTGCAACCTGATTATCGAGAAGGCGCAGGCTTCAACAGCTATGACAGATGGTGATAAGGCTGAAATCGTGGCAAAGGGCCGCTTCCTCCGTGGTCTCGTATTCTACGACCTGACCCGCAAGATGGGACGTTTCGTTCCTATCATGTCTGTCATCCAGGCCGACCAGGAAGAAAAGGCAAGAGTACCTATGACTTCCAGCGTAGATGAAAGCTACAAGCTGGTAGTAGAGGATTTGGAGGCTGCCATCCCTAACATGCCAGCTGAGGCAAAGCCAGGTGAGCCTACCAAGTATGCAGCCGAGTTGCTGTTGAGCCGTGCCTGCCTCCAGGCATACGCTTACACCAAGAAGACAGAATACCTTGACAAGGTGATTACCTACGCTTCTGATGTTACTCAGCACTGTTCTCTCTCAGACAATTACGGTGGTCTGTTCAACGAGACAGACGAAACCAATGCTGAGATTCTCTGGGGTTACTACCGCTTGAAGGCTAACACCAAGATTGGTAATTATGAGGAGCTGATCCGCACCTATCCTAACATCGCACAGGACGACTGCATCAACTCTATGAGCCCTGTCCTCTTCAAGAATCCTAACGGGCGCACCTATGAAGGCTGGGCTATCTACTTCCCAACACAGGACTTGGTTGACCAGTATCTCGTAACAGATGAGAAGACCGGTGAAGCCCTTCCTTGGAACGAGACATCACAGTATAAGGAGAATGTTGAGTCTATTGACCCTAGCACCGTAACAGAAGTTGGTCAGCTCGATGCCTACAACCAGAAGAATGGCAATGCACGCCGCATGCCTACTCCTCAGGACTTCCAGCAGCTCAACACAGCTTATCCTACCAACCTGCACTATGGCAAGCTGAAGGCTGATGCAACACGCAACATTTCTGAACTGATGTACACCGGACGTGACGCACGCTTCGCATCATCTATCGCTTATGACGGCTGTTCATGGATTGGCGAGACTGTAGAGACCAACCTTGGCGGCAACTGCTCTATGGGTGTACGTGATAAGGAAGACGGCGGCTGGTACAACACCACAACCGGTTACTACTGGCGCAAGTCAAACATCGAGAATCCAGAGCCACGTGCCTACTTCGACTGTATGGTACAGCTCCACTACGTGATGTGCCGCACTGGCGAGGCTTACATGAACCTGGCAGAGGCATATCTCCTGAAGCACGATGTAACTAACGCAGTAAAGGCTCTCAACGCCACACGAGTTAAGCATGGTAAGATTGCTCCTTCAACAGCTACAACAGAGGAAGCTGCATGGGCAGACTACATCCGTGAGCGCCGTGTAGAAATGGCTAACGAGAATGGCGACATCTACTTCAGCTATCTGCGCTGGGGTAAGTATGGTGGCTATGCTAACCATGGACGTGAGGCTGGCGACATCATCTACGATCTCGACCGCCCAGTATACAAGATGGAAATCTCTCGCGACCGCAGCCAGGTGCTCGTTAACCAGCTTACATTGCTCGGAAGTGCACAGCGCCAGTTTACCACCAAGCGTTATCTGTTCCCTATTGCTCAGAGCTTCCTCGACAAGCGTGAGGCATACGATCTCGATCACCAGCAGAACGAGGGCTGGTAATCAGCAAGCAGAAGCAGATATAAATTCATATTTATAAATCATAAATAAACGTTGAAAATATGAAATTCATTAAAATCATACTTGCCATGCTCGTCATGGCACTCAGTTTCAATTCGTGTCTTGAGAGCAATCTCGAAGACCTTCCAACTTTCGATGGCAATGACATCACTGCCGGATATGCCTGGTACCGCTATATTGGAGAAGACAAGATTAATGCCAGCGGACAGCCTCAGGTTATCCAGAAGCAATTGCAGAAGACAGCAGAGGCTATCGATAACAAGGCTGCTACCTGCAACCTGACATTTGCAGTTCCATCCAACTTCTCTGAAAAGGAGAAGAATAATGTGAATCTCAACAACATCGTTGTTGCAGTACAGATTTCATCAGCTGCGGTAATGACTCCTGTTGAGGGATCTCCAGCATTGGGTACTCCAGCCGACTGGACTACTCCACACAAGTATGCTGTAAAGGCTGCCAATGGAGAGACCAAGGTGTGGACCATTACATGTACATTAACAAAATAATTTAAGTCACGCAAGGGGGGACACCATCCGCTTATGGTGTCTCCCTTTTTTCAAGGGGCTTCAACTTATTATTAGTATGAATAAAAACAATTTATTAAAGCTGGCACTTACTCTTATAATGCCACTAACTCTGTGTATGGGAAGTTGGGCACAAGCTGTCATCTTTCCCCAGAAAAAGCAACCGGGTGTAGCTAAAATCACCCAGAAGTCAAACAGCTATCAGCTCGCCAACAAAGTATTGAAAGCCTCTTTCATCAACACAGGTGGCAAACTCTACTTCAACGGCTGTTCTGAGCTGGGACTGCAGCCTAGCACAGAGTTGTTTAAGGTTCTCTTGGGAGACGGCAAAACCATTACCGCATCCGAGATGAAACTGGAAGATGTAAAGATGGTAACCCTGGCAGAGAATCCATCTGCAGCAACAGCATCTCTCCGTTATGCAGGCAAGGCTCTGGAAGCTCGTTTTACATACGAAGAACTTTCTATCGTTTGGCGCGCCGTATTGAGAAACGGCTCGCACTACCTGCGCACAGAAATGGATATCCAGGCTGCCAAAGACTTACCTATGAAGGGTATCGTGGCAATGAATTACCTGGTAGCCAAGAACAGTGCCTATACCGCTCCAGAAGTGGTGGGTAATACCCGTGGTGCCATCCTGGCAAGCAATCATATCTTTGCTGGTCTGGAAACTCCAATGGGTCTGAATTCAAGCAAGGATGAAGGCAATGCTACCCACATAGAAGGCTTATGGAGAAGAAACACCACTTTAAAAGCTGGCAAAACATGGAACATCAGTTCTGTAGTGGGCTTGGTTGCGCCTAAGCAGTTGCGCCGCTCTTTCCTGGCTTACAGCGAGCGTGAAAGAGCTGTGGCTTGGAGACCTTATCCGGTCTATATCTCATGGTATGAGTTGAACATCGACCGCAACAACGCACAAGCTCCTTCTTATAAAGGCAATATGACCGTAGAACAGTGTGCCGACGTGGTAAGTCACTGGAAGACACACTTCTATGATAAATATCAGATGGCTCCAAAGGCCTTTGTATGGGATGACGGTTGGGACCAGTATGGAACCTGGACCTTCAATCCTAACTTCCCTAACGGATTCGACGAACCAGCCAACGAGGCCAAGAAGATGGGCACAGGTATCGGTGCCTGGCTGGGTCCTGTGGGCGGCTATGGTCAGTCTGGCGAATATCGCCGTGCTTACTGGCGTTCCAAGGGTGGTATGCAGCTGAGCAATGAAGATTACTACAATTTCTTCATCCGTTGCTGCACCAACATGATCGACCGTTACGACTTCCGCTTCTTCAAGTTTGATGGTATCAGCGCACAGGCTTCAGCCATCGGTCCTGACGAAGGAACAAGAGGCGAAGAGAATGCCGAGGCTATCATCAGCATCGAGCGTGCCGTACGCCAGAAGCGACCAGACATCTTCCTCAATACCACCGTAGGAACCTGGGCTTCTCCATTCTGGTTCCACTTCACAGATGCTGTATGGCGCCAGGAGGGTGATTACGGCGAGGCTGGTGACCAGGGCACCGACCGTGAGCGCTGGATTACCTATCGCGACCGTCTGGTTTATCAGAACTTCATACAAAGATCACCAGTTTGTCCAATCAACACATTGATGACTCACGGATTCATCCTGAGCCGTTGGGGTGCCGTTTCCAAGAATATGGATTATGACGGAATCGTTCGTGAAATGCGCTGCGCCTTTGCCTGTGGTTCGGGCATGGTTGAGCTATACAACGACTACAAGCTGATGGACGAAATCAAGGACAATCAGGGCAACGCAGGTGCTTTGTGGAAAGACTTGGCAGAGTGCATCAAGTGGCAGCAGGAACAGGCCGACGTATTGCCTGATGCTCACTGGGTTGGTGGCAATCCTTGGGATGGCAAGAAGGCAAATGTATATGGCTGGGCTGCATGGAACGGCAAGAAGAGTGTGCTTACCTTGCGTAATCCTTCAGCCAGTGCACAGACCTTCACCACAACCCTGAGAGAAGCATTGGATATCCCTGCCTATGTTCGTGGAAAGATTACATTGACCCATGCCTTTAACCAGGCAGAATTGGATGGAATGCCAATCAATAAGGCTATCGACATTGATACTCCTTTGGTATTGAATCTTCCAGGCTCATCCGTATTTATCTATAATGGTCGTTAATGATTTGCAAAATCGAACGCTTTAATATTTCATCTGGTTTTTGCGACGGAAATCAGTTAGATAGATGGTTTTTCCATCACCTATTGATAAGTTGCCATTCAATAATAACCGGATTCAGAAACCAGAATGTACTGAATAACTATTATAAATAATGAATGATTGACTAAGCTTATTGTAAGATTAGGTTTATAAGATTTAGGTTTATAAGATAAGTTTTTAAATTTGGTTCATTTTTTGACTTACACTATTCAAATAATGAAAACTGAACGTATGCCCTTTTGCTGTGAAGCAAGAGGGCATATCTTTTTTATAGCCACAACAAAGCCGAGAGTGTCTCCAAGAACGTAAACCCGCCGGGACGCCTAACGGACTTGTGTTCTTGAGAAACTAAAAAAACATAGAAAACGTCTCGTATCCATAGGGGTGTTAAGTAGTTGTTTTTTGCGAATTATAGTTAATAAAGAATAAAAAAAGCGTATTTGTTTACATATATGCTAACTAATCTGTATTTTTGCATTATTAAAAAAAGAGAATATGTTTGAGCGACCGAAATTCAAAATCATATACTCTAATGAAGTTATTGAATTTCTCAATTCTTTAGAGAATAAAGTAAAAGAGAAAATCATGTTTAACATCAACAAGAGCAAATATGTTGTAGATACAGAGCTTTTTAAAAAACTAAAAGGCAGTGACATTTGGGAATTTAGAACTAAATACAATGGTTCTATTTATAGAGTCTTTGCCTTTTGGGATACAGAAGCAGATACATTGGTTATTACAACCCATGGTATAATCAAAAAGACGCAAAAGACTCCGTCGAAAGAAATTCAAAAGGCAGAGTCTATTAGGCGAGAATATTTTAACGAAAAGAACAAAAGATAATGGCAACAACGAAATTTTACACAGAAGACGAAGCTTTAGATAAAGTACTCGGTAAGGAAGGTACACCATTGCGTAATCAATATGACTCAGACATAAATGCTTTTCTGATGGGAGAAGCAATCAAAAAAGCACGCCAATCGAAGAGTCTGACACAAGAGGAACTTGGAGCACTAATTGGAGTAAAGAAATCACAAGTTTCTAGAATAGAAAAAGGAAACAATATTACATTTGCTACCATAGCCAAAGTTTTTAAAGCAATGGGAATCTCTGCCAGCTTTGAAATGGCAGGTATTGGCAAAGTCGCATTATGGTGACAAACTGTATGAGCAGAACACGATAGAACAAGAAATATGCTTCAGACTCAACAAGATAAGCAAGTCCCCGCATTCAGCTACGAGGTTTTCGATCGTCAACTCGACCATTTTGCAATGATGCTCAAGGTGTTGATGGACGGATGGGAAGATTACAGCTCTCAGGAGATGACCTTCGACATCCACTCTCTATGTACCAAGGCTTCCCGGCTCTGCTATCTGGCAGATCAGGACCTCGCCTTGCAGCATACCGATGTTTCCCATCATCGCAAGGAGCAGAACGAAACTTATTTTACCTCCTTCGAACTCATCATCACCACCCAGTTTACCAAATTCATGAAAAAAGTCCTTGAGCAGGTCAAGGCTGGCAAGAAAGTTGAAGGACATTCTTCCCCGATGTTCTCCTCAGAAATCAGTACGCTCCTGCCTAAGTTGCAGGACCTGCTGCTGATGGATGGCATGAGCAAGGAATCGATAGAGATAATGGTGGGAGATATCCTGAATACGGAGAAGCTGATTCAGAAAAATCATAAAATTACGAAGTTTCCGGGGGTGAGATACGAGGAACGTCTGTGGTTTCTCATCCGTCTCTATTGCCTCGCCAGCTATCTGGTGCTGCATTTCCGCAGAGTTTGCCACGTTACCAGTTCTGAAATGCCACCCGAGGAAGCCGCACGATTAACGGAATGGGCTGTGCAGAAATACATCTCGGAAAAGGACAGCAGCGAAAAGCTGGAACTGTATTTCTCCAATCTGCAGTATGACAACGATGGAAAACCGCTCAACGTGAACCAATGGCTCCAGGCAAGAAGGGAGTTGAAGCATCTGGTGCCCCAGAATCTGCTCCTGCTGTTTCTCAATAGTGCAGATGACGTGAGCCAGTTGGGTGCTTCGCTGATAGAAGTGAATTTCTCGAATGATGAATTCATGATGCTCGTGGATGCTGTGGCGAAATACCAGCTCATCACGGAGCGCATCCGTGCCATAGAATTTCCGGAGGAATTCGAGCAGACCCTCCATAATGAGGTATTTTATCTTACGGTGAATGGCCGTTCGGTGGATCTGGAGGAATTGAAGAAATCCATCTCCAAGATGGTGAATCTGGTTTCCAGGAAAAACCACTGGTTTTGCGTATGGAGCGTACTGAAGCATCTCAACCTGATCAAGCATGAGAGCACTTTCGCCACCTTTGCCCATCAGATGATGAGTGACGACTGGTTTGGCAACATCGATCCCCGTCTCCGCTTTACGGGAGATAATCTGAGCGATTATTCCCGCTATTTCAATGAATATGATTATACCGAATGGAACGAGGAGATGTTTCTGGAGAAAAAGGAGCTGTATGGGATGACGAAGTGGTCGCCTAAGCTCTATCAGAATTTCTCCTCGCTCTGTGCCAGGATGATGCAGGCCATCTGGGGCTACAGTTTCTTCGGCTAGCCCCATTGATACAGGTTGATGGCAGCAGGAAAAACACATTTAAATGCCTGATTTACAAAATAATATTAAAAGTTCATAAGTTTGTGGTCCACAAACTTGTGAACTTTGTTTTTTTTGCTTATCTTTGCATCCGTAATCAAGTAAAAAGAAACAGCAATGGAAAAGGCATTCGTATATGGTATGTCGGTTGCCGGAAACAACTTCACCGACCGAATAGAAGAAACCAAGCGCATGAAGACTGACTTTGAGCATGGCATCAACGTCATTCTCATCTCTCCCCGACGTATGGGCAAGACTTCGCTCGTCAAAAAGGTAATATCCGAAATTGATAATCCAGAGATAAAAGTGGTGTATATGGACATCTATGACTGCCGAAGCGAATATGATTTCTACAATCGCTTTGCAGAAACCATTATGAAATCTATGGGTAATAAGCTGGAACAAGTAGTAGAAAACATCAAGCAGTTCCTGGTAAGAGTTTCACCAAAAATCTCCTTTAGTCCAGATCCTACATCCGAATATTCTTTATCCCTGGGAATTACCCCTAAGGACTATTCCCCTGAAGAGATTCTGAATCTTCCGGAAAGAATCGCTCAGGAAAAGGGAATCCGCATGGTGGTCTGCATCGACGAATTCCAGCAAATTGGAGAATTCCCTGATACTCTTACGGTTCAGAAAAAACTGCGTGGCGCCTGGCAGCATCATCAGAATGTATCATATTGTTTCTTTGGAAGCAAGAAGCACCTGATGGAAAACATTTTCCAAAACCGACGCATGCCTTTCTATATGTTTGGCGAGATGCTGCACTTGGATTGCATTCCTACAGAATATTGGGTGCCTTTCATCTGCTCCCGATTCGAGAAATACGGAAAGAAAATATCTGAGGAATATGCTACAAGAATCTGTAAAACCGTAAAGAACTATTCTTCCTACGTGCAGCAACTAGCTTGGAACGTGATGGCAGAAACCGAGAAAGAAGTAAACGAAGAAACCTTACAAAGTGGCATCAGCGCCTTGCTGCAACAATGTCATGGTCTTTTCGTACAGCAAACCGAGGGCTTAACCACCTATCAGCTCAATTTTCTGCGCCTCCTCTGCAGTGGCATCCACTCAGGTTTCACCGCTCAAAATATCGCCGACACCTATCCTTTGGGCAGCAAGTCGAATATCGACCGCATCAAGAAGGCACTCGTTGACAAAGAGTTGATTACCATCGAAAAAGACGGCATCTTCATTGCCGACTGCGTGTTCGAGCTGTGGTTTAAGAGGGAAATGATGTAGCTGAACTTTCGTAAGTGGGCTCAGTAAATATGCATATCATTAAGTATTTTCTTGACATCATGTTTCCAACAACGATATACTTGACAAGATAAATAGACTTTTTGCTGAGTTTCCAGAAATAGACAAATCTGCTCTTGGTTTCCCTATTGGTTGGGCAAATGAGCCTCTATGGGTATAACTGTCTGATTATTTGATGTTTCTGAATGCAAATATACATTTTTTATTTCAAAAATCACAAAAAGTCGTCCTTAAAAGTGTGGAAAATCACAAAAAGTCGTCCTTAAAAGTGTATTTTGTATCAGCCATCTAACAAATCAAAGAGGACTAACTGGAGAAACGGTAGTCCTAGACAGCCTGCTTCATTCTGATACAGAGTAATAAAAAGATATGACAGATTTAGGCTATTGTTTAGTCATGCCACTCGTTTCCTCCAAAAAGACGCAGATAATCTGCGTTAACGTATGTTTTTGGGGCCGTTAGCGCTGATTATTCACGGATAATCTGCGCTAACGTGCTTTTTTCACACCATTAGCGCAGATTATCTGCAAATAAATTGCGCTAACGTTTTTCCCCACAATTACTTCTTACTCTTCGGCGCTTTACTGAATTTATACATCAAATGCACCATGGCATAGCTTGGCAGCGTATTGTTCCATTTTTCAGTCTTGCCCTGGCCGCCCACCTCATACACGGTGCTCGACAGATTCTGAAGAATATCAAAGGCCTCGGCCTTCAGCGTCAGCTTGCCTTTGCAGAACGAACGGGATAGCGAGGCGTTCCATACCAGATCACTGGTGTTAAACGACTTCTCGCTGTAACCACGCCTACAATATTCCTTCAGGTCGGTAGAGAGAGAAATGCCCAGAGGCAAGGTGTAAGTCATGTTGCCACCATACTCAAAATCATAGGCATTCAATTTCTCGAAATTGCTGCGGTCGCTCGTACCATGCTTCCATTCCACCTTTCCACCCAGGTTGATGCTCAACTTGTCTTTCTGATACTTGAAGTACAAACTGTTTCCCAACTCGGTTCTGAGCACATAGCAGAGCTGAGTAGAATTATCATCGTAAGCTATATCAAAATCCTTGCGGCGTAAACCGTTAAACCACAGACGATAATCCAGACGGAACAATCTAGCCTTGTCAAGAGCCACACCATAAGATGTCGTCGTCCAGAAATCCCAGTTGCCGCCACCACCAATATTATCACTCATATAGGTGTAGCCACCCGTCTGCGAATTATAAGTAGTGCGGGTACCCACAAGATTATGATAGAAATTACCCGTAGCGAAGAATCCTATATACTGCTGATTCTTGAGTCCGTTGAAACGGATGTTTACATCGTAATGATGATACAGCGAATTCTCCAGGTCCGGATTGTTCACCCTCACCGCCAGCGGATTCGAATTGTCTCTGTATGGCATGATGCTGAAGAAATCAGGCGTCTGGCTCTGCATATAATAATATACCTAAAATCCGCAACTATCATTCAATACACGATTAAGGGTAGATTTATGAATC
>OGNN01000832.1_pt1 | contig 15225 bp, 12 predicted proteins | sample 1573461 | NCBI WGS metagenome assembly OGNN01 (sample SAMEA2581998, study PRJEB24529) | metagenome | biome: Human gut stool | place: China | collected 2011
TTGGCACCGCCGTCTACAGCGCTTCGCAAGGCCTGCTGGCCGCGCTGGCCGGCGCAAAGTACGTCGCGCCTTACGTTAACCGCGTCGACGCCCAGGGCGGGGACGGCATCCGCATGGTGCAGGAGCTGCAATCCCTGCTGGAAATGCATGCGCCCGAGAGCAAAGTTCTGGCGGCAAGCTTCAAAACGCCACGCCAGGCGCTGGATTGTCTGCTGGCTGGCTGCGAAGCAATCACCCTTCCACTAGATGTAGCGCAACAAATGCTCGGCACCCCTGCGGTAGAGTCAGCCATAGAGAAGTTTGAACAAGACTGGAATAACGCCTTTGGCACGCTGAATCTGTAACCGGATCCGCGAGCCGCCTGCGGGCGGCGTCACGGTCATCGAGGAGGAATCGAAATGGATCGCATTATTCAATCACCAGGCAAATATATCCAGGGCGCAGGCGCCATCAAGCGCCTCGGCGACTATCTGAAACCGCTGGCCGAGCGCTGGCTGGTGGTCGGTGATAAGTTCGTCCTGGGGTTTGCGGAAGAGATGCTGCGTAAAAGCCTGGCCGACGCTGGCCTGGCGGCCGAAATCGCGCCGTTTGGCGGTGAGTGTTCGCATAATGAAATCAACCGTCTACGCGATATCGCCGGCAACGCGAAGTGCACCGCCGTGCTGGGGATCGGCGGTGGCAAAACCCTGGATACCGCGAAAGCGCTGGCCCACTTTATGAATGTGCCGGTGGCGATCGCCCCCACCATCGCCTCCACCGATGCGCCGTGCAGCGCGCTGTCGGTGATATACACCGACGAAGGGGAATTCGACAGCTACCTGATGCTGCCGCGCAACCCCAACATGGTCATTGTCGATACGCAGATCGTTGCCGGCGCGCCGGCCCGCCTGCTGGCCGCCGGGATTGGCGATGCGCTGGCTACCTGGTTCGAAGCCCGCGCCTGCTCCCGTAGCGGCGCCACCACCATGGCGGGCGGGAAGTGCACCCAGGCGGCGCTGGCGCTGGCCGAGCTATGCTACAACACCTTACTCGAAGAGGGTGAAAAAGCGATGCTGGCCGCCGAACAGCACGTGGTCACCCCGGCGCTGGAGCGGGTGGTGGAAGCCAACACCTATCTGAGCGGCGTGGGTTTCGAAAGCGGTGGTCTCGCGGCGGCGCACGCGATTCATAACGGCATGACGGCCATCCCTGACGCCCATCACTATTATCACGGGGAAAAAGTGGCGTTCGGAACCCTGACGCAGCTGGTGCTGGAAAATGCGCCGGTGGACGAAATAGAGACCGTCGCCGCGCTGTGCCACAGCGTTGGGCTGCCGATCACCCTGGCGCAGCTGGATATCAAAGGTGATATCCCGACCAAAATGCGTCTGGTGGCGGAAGCCGCCTGCGCTGAAGGCGAAACCATTCACAATATGCCGGGCGGCGTTGATTCCGACCAGGTCTACGCCGCGCTGCTGGTGGCCGACCAGTATGGTCAGCGCTTCCTGCAGGAATGGGAATAAACCAGAGCAAAACACCCGGCGTCAGCCGGGTGTTTTTTATGCATCTCTGCAGGCCGGAGCAGGCTATGCCCCTCGTCTCTTGATACTGATCATCGCCAACGCCAGTACTATCAACGCAATGCCACAACCTTCCACCTTTCCTGGATTTTCATGTAGTAGCCACCAGGAAAATAGCACGCCACAGACCGGTACGGCCAGCGTACTCAGACCGGCTATACTTGCCGGTAAATTACGCAGTACAAAAAGCCACAGACTCCAGGCCAGCGCCGTTGCAAGGATTGCGCTGTAAGCCAGGGCCCAGAAAACGTCGGGCTGCCAGTCTACCGCCCGTTGCGGGACGAGCCAGGCCACTACGCTCATTACTACGGCGGCATATAGCATCTGCCATGTCGTTAGCGCCAGCAAATCAACCTGCGGATACCGGGTATACATACGCTTCGCGACGATCGCACCTGCCCCCCAGCTCACGCCGGAGAGGATCGCCAGCAAGGCGCTTTTCAGGGAGGTAAAGTCGAGTTGCCAAGGCTGAAGTACGAGTATCAGGCCCACGCATGCCACCCCGATGGCGATATACTGCCATCGCCGCATGCGCTCACCTAAGAATAACGCGGCCATCACCACTACCCAGAATGGCATGGTATAACTCAGGATCGCCACTTTACCGGCGCCACCGCTCATTAGCGCCCACTGTGCCAGACCGACCATGCCGCAGGTTTGCAATAACGCGATCGCCAGGGTGTAGCCGAAAGGCGTCGGCTTGAGCGCTTTACCGCGGATCAACATCACTATCCATAGCACCACGGCGCCAAAAATACAGCGCAGCGCCGTGAAGTCAAAAGCGCCGATATAGCTCGTCACTTGCTTCATCGCGATCCAGCTAAAGCTCCAGATCAGCGTTAATAACGCCAACCCACCAAACGCCAGTGGATCGCTCTTCCTTGCCATTGCATAACCCATCCCTGTCAATTATCAGGCTGGCACTATACGCGCTTTATCTTCTGCTCTCCCCTGACCTGTATCAGCGTTTTGGGCAAAAAAAAGCGATGGCGAATACCGGCTTCGCCATCGCACTAAACGTTAATGAAAACTCAGGCCGGGCGTACGCCCAGCGTATGGCAGATGGCGTAGCTCATTTCGGCGCGGTTCAGGGTGTAGAAGTGGAAATCCTTGACCCCTTCCCGGCTTAAGATCTTCACCATGTCCATGGCGATATTCGCCCCCACCAGTTGACGGGTTTCGGCGTCGTTATCCAGCCCTTCGAACATTTTTGACATCCACACCGGGATACGGACGTTGGTCATATCCGCAAACTTTTTCGCCTGTTTAAAGTTGGAGACCGGCAGGATACCGGGAATGATTTCCACGTCGATGCCTGCCGAGACGCAGCGATCGCGAAAACGCAGGTAGCTTTCCACATCGAAGAAGAACTGGGTGATCGCGCGGTTGGCCCCTGCTTCTACTTTGCGCTTCAGGTTCAGTAAATCCGCCTGCGCGCTTTTCGCCTCCGGATGCACTTCCGGATACGCGGCGACAGAGATATCAAAATCGCCTACCTCTTTCAGCAACGTCACCAGATCGGCGGCGTACATATCCGGTTTACCGCTGCCCGGCGGCAGGTCGCCGCGCAGGGCGACGATATGGCGGATACCGTTGTTCCAGTAATCCTGAGCGATAGTGCGCAACTCATCGCGGCTGGCATCGATACAGGTCAGGTGCGGCGCTGCTTCCAGACCGGTTCGCTCTTTAATGCCTTTGATGATGCTGTGGGTGCGATCGCGCTCGCCAGAGTTCGCGCCATAGGTTACCGAAACAAACTTCGGTTTCAGACTGCTCAGGCGATCGATGGATTTCCACAGGGTTTGCTCCATTTCACTGGTGCGCGGCGGAAAGAATTCAAAAGACACATTAATCTGGCCCTGGACTTCCGCCAGGCTCTGATTCAGGGCTTCCCGCTGATTGGCGTGAAAAAAGCTCATACCTTACCTCATCAATCGCATGTAATGGCTGTTATATTGCGAACTTCTATACGTTTAGACGTCCAGATGTAAAAATGACGGAAAAGCGCGCGGGCGTCAATAGAAAAATCTGCGTAAAGAGTGAGGAATAGGTCACCTACATGAAAAAAGTTCATCTTCCGATCACCTGGCCACGCACAGGAAGCGGCTCGGTGGGCAATATAAGGTGGCTCGCGAGTCAGCCTGAGACTAGCCAGTCGCCAGAATGCCATCCAGCAGAGAAAGCCATTGCTGCACGGACTCTGCCTGGTGAGGCGGATAAATCACCCCAAGGCTTAACGGCATCGCGTCGCCCTCAGCCACCGGGCAGAACGCCACCCCCTGACGCTGAATCGCGGAAAAGGACGCCGGCAGCAGGATCATGCCTTCGCCGCGCGCAATACGCGCCAGCAGCACATCATGCTCGGCCGGCTCTTCCACATACGTCGGGGCATAGCCAGCCCGGTCGAAAATGCGGCGCGTGTAGTCAAAGAAACCAGGATTACGCTCGCGTTTAAACCAGAACAGCGGCCGATGATTGAGCGCGCTTAACGTCAGCCCTGGCCTGGCGGCTTCCGGCCAGGAGGCCGGTAATGCCGCAATGAGCGGCTCATGATACGGCAATGGGTGCAGGTGCAGCCCTTCAGTATTGAGCGGCAGCGCGACCAGCGCCGCATCGAGTTTGCCTTTGCGTACCTGCTGAGCCAGCGCCGGTGAGGCGTGGCGGGTGATATGCAACGCGCGGGTATGTTCGCTCAGCGCAGCCTCAACGGCGGCGAAAATGCCCTGTTCGAAGGCCGTCGTCACGCCCAGACGTAGAGCCTGCGGCGAGTGGGCGGCGAGCTCACTCAATGCCGCCAGCGTGCGTTCCTGGAGCGCCAGCAGAGGTTGAATCATCTCCAGCACCTCTTTACCCGCGTCGGTCAGGATCAGGCCTTTGCTATGGCGCTGAAACAGCGTCACCCCCAGCTGCGCTTCCAGATGGCGGATATGGCGGGTCAGCGGCGGCTGCGAGATAAATAACCGCTGCGCCGCCCGGCTGATGTTATTTTCCTCCGCTACCACGGCAAAGGCGCGCAGCAGGCGAATATCCAGAGAATGTAATCTTGAAGTTGTCATACTGAAAAGGTATCACGAAAAGGGTATTACTCAAGTCCGGCACACTTCCCTACCCTTCCTCTTAACGCACCATCACAGAGAGGAAAAAACGATGTCCAGCGAACGTTATATCATCGGTCAGGAAATGCTTCAGCGGGTGGATGGTAAGGGCGGGGAAGCCGTCGTCGACAGCCTGCGGGATATCGCCCCCGATTTTGCCCGCTATCTGATTGAGTTCCCCTTCGGCGATATTTACGCCAGGCCAGGGCTCGATTTACGCAGCCGGGAAATCGCCACCATCGCCGCGCTCACGGCGTTGGGTAACGCCGAGCCACAGCTGAAAGTACACATTGCCGCGGGATTAAACGTCGGCCTGACGCAAGAGGAGATTACGGAAGCGATCATGCAGATGGCAGTCTATGCCGGATTCCCGGCGGCCCTCAACGGCCTGTTTGCCGCCAGGGCGGTATTTGCGGCCCACTGATCGCTTAAGGCCGGGCTGACTGCCCGGCCTTAAAAACTTATTTCTTCACATCGACAACGCGCTGCCCGTTAAGCTGCTCATCCGTTATCTTTTGCCCGGCTTTGAAATAGTCTACGACCGCATTTGAAACGTAATAGCCGCCGGAGGTATTACGCGCCTGCCCCTCGGTAAACGCGACAAAACCATCGCCGCCATCTGCAAGGAAGCTGTTGGTGGCAATATGGTAAACCGTCGTATCGTCAATCGGTTTACCGTTTAGCCTGAATAACACAACGCGCTGGCCCACAGGTTTGCTGCTGTCATACTTCATTTCCAGTCCCCGGGAGACCTGCAGCACGCCGTTGCTCAACCCGGCGCCATGCTCCATCAGGCTACGCAACTGCTTCCCGGTTAGATCCATGGTGACCAGCTCGTTGGGAAACGGGAAGGTGCTGATAACGGCGCCCATGCTCACCGCCCCGGCGGGGATCTCATTCCGGATCCCGCCCGAGTTGGTTAACGCCATCTGCGTACTCCTACCTGCTGCCAACAGCAAGGCGTCAGCGGCAAGATTGCCCAACGGCGAAGAGATGCCATACGCACGGGTCAGTTCAACGGGCGATTGTGTAATGACCTGCTGCACCAGTTGATCAAGTTGCTTATTCCAGCCGTCGATGACCTGTTTTGTCTGCGGATCAGGCTTCCACTCATCGGCATAAAGCGTCTTCAGCTCAAAGTGCTTCACCGTGAATTGGTGCGGTTTCTCCTGATAATCCAGCACCAGTTTACCCACATCGATGCCGCCGCTATCGGTAGAAAGGATCAACGTATTACCCACTTTAATGGGCTCCGGTGTGCCAACGTGAGCATGGCCGGTAATTAAAACGTCCAGGCCTTTCACCTGACCCGCAGTCTGAATATCTTTATCCAGCGCACGACGCACATCGGTTCCCCCCTGGCTCGACTGACGCGCCGGGACGCCTTCATGGATCAGGGCCACGGTCAGATCCACTTTACCGTTAAGTTCATCGATATAATGCTGTAGCCATTTCACCTCATCACGCGCTTCGATACCCACTCGCGTCGCGGCAGAAACGGTGTCATTAAAAGCAAACACGCCGTGCAGGCCAATCACGCCAATTTTCACGCCATCTTTTTCGATAATGGTATAGGGCTTATCCCAGAACGATTTATCGCTGTTCTGATAAAAAATATTGCCCTGAACAATCGGGAATGTCGCCTGGCTAAGCTGAAGCAACGTATTATCCCAGCCGTGATCGAACTCATGATTACCGATAGTCACCGCATCGTAGGACATCGTATTCATAATATCGATTATCGCTTTACCCTTCGTCAGGCTACTGATGTAAGGCCCGGTAAAATAATCTCCGGCATCAAAAAACCAGGTCGCGTTATTTTTCGCTTTTTCCTGTTTCACCATCGTCGTGATATTCGCCCAACCGCCAATATCTCGTTTACTATCCGCTATCCATGGCACTTTATAAGGTTCGACATGGGCATGAAGATCGTTGGTATAAATGATGGTGACATCTTTGGCGCAGGCCCAGAAAGGCAAAGTCAACAGAAGTGCTGCGCTCATTGTTTTTAGTTTCATCGGAGTTCCTTTCAGAGTGATAAAGAACCGCTAAGTTACGTTCTGAAAGACTTTTTTATGTGAGAGCATTCACAGTTGTATGCAACCTGAGCAGGACAAAATTAACGACCTGTAAAAATCGTTGGTATTGACCTGCCAGTGGATACTCTCTTTACCATTAACGCCTGTAAAACCTTTGGCTGCCGCAATTTAGGTTTACCGTCTGCGGCTGAGTATCATTTCCCGAATTTTCGACTGGGCTACCCGGCGCTCTACTGTGCAGCCTGCGGCAGCTATCCCCCCCTGTTTAACGAACGGGAATTCCGCCCCTGGCTGGCGGCTTATCTGACGGATCATGCCCGCCGCTACGGCTATTTTTGCCCGGTATGCTATCAGCGGGATATTATTCGCTACGGCCGCAATCCGCAGGGTACGCAACGCCTTCAGTGCCGCCACTGTAAAAAGGTCTGGACGCCAAAATTCCCACACATCGCCCCAATTGAAGCCCCACGACGTATTTGCAGCGTACCGTTGATAGCGCCATTCCAGGGTAATGCCGCCGGGCAAAAGCTCTATTTTTTATTAAGCTTTGATGCCGTGCGCGGTAATGTTATTCATCTTACCTCTAATTTCACTCCTTTCGCGGTAGGCGAATCATTACGCTATCACTGGCGCGGCGGACAAGCCGACAGGGAGGAGACTGACGATATTATTCAACGTATTTCTCTCACTGAAATGCGCTTTTTACAACGCAGTCAGTTCGATGAAATCCAGTACGGCAGCGCAATGCAAAAGCGCCATGCCCGCGGCAATATATTGCGCCCGGTTATCGCCGCGCACGGTCATTTCAAACTGCTCAGCCAGCGGTTTCCAGAGGTGAAAACGCACGTTATTGCGCATGAATGCTTTTTACGCGGCGCGGCGATCGTTGCCTGGGCGCCGCTTTTTCGTCAGCGGCAAGGCGATCTATGGTATGTGGAAGAAGAGATAAGGAACCCAGCCAGCCCGGCTCCGTGGCAGCTACAGGGGAAAACCCATCATGGCTGGTGGCAAAATTCATGGCAGCGTTGGACGCAGGAAGAGAATCAGAAAATGGTCTGCCGGCTTGCCGGCACTGCAGAAGAGAACGCCTTTCTACCAGACCTTGCGGCCAGCCGACGGTTTACAATATGGCTGAAAAACAGACCCGCGTTTGCGCAGAGCGCCCTGTATTCCGCAGGGCGCGTAACGCAAATAGTGGCCTCACTGGTTCAAGAGTATAACGCGACGCTTACAGCAGCTGCGCCAGGCGGTTAATATCCGACTGGATCGCCCCGGCGGTCACATCGCGCCCGGCGCCGGGCCCGCGGATCACCAGCGGGTTATCGCGATACCAGCGGCTTTCGATGGCAAACACGTTATCGCACGGCAGCAGCGCCGCCAGCGGGTGCTCTTCGCGTACCGCTTCCACACCGACGCGTGCTTTGCCGTTGGCATCAAAGCGCGCCACGTAGCGGAGCACCAGTCCCATCTCGCGGGCCGCTTCCAGACGCTGCAGCATCTGCTCGTTCAGCTCTTCGCCATTCTCAAAGAAGTGATCGACCGACCCCTCTTCACAGTGCGCCGGCACCAGTGATTCCACACGCACCTGATCCGGTTCGATGTCATAGCCCGCTTCCCGCGCGAGGATCACCAGCTTACGCATCACATCCTTACCGGACAGATCGACGCGCGGATCCGGCTCGGTCAGCCCCTGCTGCCACGCCTGATCCACCAGGTCGGTGAACGGCACGGTGCCATCGAACTGCAGGAACAGCCAGGAGAGCGTTCCCGAGAAGATACCGCTCAGGCCGAGAATAGTATCGCCGCTGTCGATCAGGTCGCGCACCGTATGGTTCACCGGCAAGCCGGCGCCCACGGTGGCGTTATATAGCCAGTGGCGCCCCGTCTTCTCAAACGCGTCGTGGATCTGACGATATTTATCACTGCTGCTGGCGCCCGCCAGCTTGTTGGCGCTAATGACGTGGAAGCCATGGCTGGCAAAATCAAGATACTGGTCGGCCAGCTGTTCGCTGGCGGTGACGTCCAGCACCACTAAATCATCATACGGGTGCGCGCGCATCCACAGGAACAGCGACTCTTCATCCTGCTCCACCGCTTCATCGTTGAAGAAAGCCAGCGCCCGGCTGGCATCCAGCCCGTCGTAATTCAGCAGGCTGCGTTTACTGTCGACTACGCCGGCGAGAATAAACTCGAAACCGGTACGCGCCGAGAGCGTAGTTTGTTCACGGGCGAAAAGCTCCAGCCAGCGGGAACCAATGTTCCCTTTGCCGAACAGCATCAGGCCAATACGCTTTTCGGCGCGAAACAAGGACTGATGCAGCCCCTGGATCAGGCTTTCCGTCGGCCCGGCGCGTAGCACCGCCACCAGGCTGATCCCCTCTTCAGACTGCCAGGTGAACTCCACCGGCTGCCCTTTGAGCTGCTGCCAGAAACGGTGGCAGTGCAGCGGGTTACGGGTGACTCCCGCGCCCACCATCGCCACCAGCGCCAGCTTCTGACGCAGACGCAGCTCGCCCGGCAGACCGGCTTCATCGAGCAATTTCAGCGCGCTGTCGGCCACCTCGGAGGTATAGCAGAACTGCAGCAGCTTACGGTCGGCATGGACGCCAACGGCTAACGGGCGCAGCTGGGCGCGTTTGAGCAGAGCGTCCAGCTCTTTATGCGCCAGTTTGAAATCGTGACCGGCCGGCACCTGGAACTCCACCAGGCAGACGTCGTCATGGCTGGTGACAATCCGTGCGCCGGTACCGGAGGCCAGCACGCGCTCAATGCGCGTGGAACCCTGTTCCGGCGTGTAGCTGCAGCGTAACTGCAGATCGATATCACTGGCGGAAACCGGCTGTAGCGTGCGGGCATGGAGCACCGGCGCGGCCAGGCGCGCCAGCTCGCTGGCTTCGTCCAGACGCAGCAGCGGCAGCAGGCAGGCGTCTTTCACCTTGCGCGGATCCGCGCTGTACACCCCGGCAACGTCGCTCCAGATAGTGACCCGGGAGGCACCCGCCAGCGCGCCGATCTGGGTGGCAGAGTAGTCAGACCCGTTACGGCCCAGCAGGAACGCGCGCGCGTCCAGCCAGGCGGCTTCCATACCCAGCTGGTTGAGAACCGCCGCCATCAGGCGCGCGGACCACACTTCCCCATGGCCGACCACTTCCGCATAGACCGCTTCGGAAACCCCGCCGTCCAGCAGACCAGCCAGACGCTCAAGGTCGTGGATAAAGGCGGCTATCAACGTATCCGCCGCCGCAGGCTCCAGCAGACCGCCAATCAGCTCGGTGTGATAGCGGCGAAGCGACTGCTGAACCTGATGCGCAGCAAGGCGATCGCTCTGGCTAAGCTTAAGCCAGCTGATCAGCTGGTTGGTGGTGCTGCCAGCGGCGGAGACGACCATCATATCCCCCGCCTGCGAATACTCCTTCATGATCCCCGCGACGCGCAGGTAACATTTCGCATCCGCTAAACTACTCCCACCAAATTTGTGCAGCTGACGACCCTTCGCCCCTGCCTGCGCAATCACACTCATCTTTATTCCTCGTTTGCTGCCCGGAAGCCATTTTCCAGGTCGGCAATTAAATCTTCACCATCTTCAATACCGGTCGATATACGCAGGAGCGTTTCTGAAATTCCGGCGGCGGCACGCGCTTCAGGCGCCATGCCGGCATGCGTCATCGTTGCCGCATGGGAAATCAGGCTTTCAACGCCCCCCAGCGATTCCGCCAGTGTAAACAGCGACAGCCCGCTCAGAAAACGGCGCAGCGTCTGCTCGTCACCGTCAAGCTCGAAGCTTAACATTGCGCCAAAACCTTTTTGCTGACGCGCCGCAATTTCATGCCCCTGGTTTTCCGGCAGCGATGGATGATACAGCTTTTTCACCAGCGGCTGGGTTTTCAGATACTCAACGATCGCCAGGGCATTTCGCTGCGCCACTTCCATCCGTGGAGACAGCGTCCGCAGCCCGCGCAACAGCAGATAGCTGTCGAAGGCGCTGCCGGTGACGCCAATATTATTCGCCCACCATGCCAGTTCGGTGACAGTTGTTGGATCTTTGGCAATCACCACCCCGGCCACCACATCGGAGTGACCATTGAGGTATTTGGTACAGGAATGCAGCACCAGATCGGCGCCCAGCGCCAGCGGGTTTTGCAACGCCGGGCTCAGGAAGGTGTTGTCCACCACGCTAATTGCCCCGGCCTCACGCGCCAGACCACAGATTTTCGCAATATCCACCACCCGCAGCAATGGATTACTTGGGCTTTCCACCAACACCAGCTTCGGTTTTTCCGCCAGCGCCGCCCGCAGCGCCTGCTCATCGCTTTGATCGACAAACTGGACGCGATAGCAGCCGCGCTTCGCCAGGCTGTCGAACAGACGGTAGCTGCCGCCGTAGCAGTCGTGCGGCGCCACCAGCAGATCACCCGGTTTAAGGAACACCGTCGTCACCAGCAGGATCGCCGACATTCCGGTATTGGTCAGCACCGCGCCGGCGCCGCCCTCCAGCTCCGCTAAGGCGCGCTGCACCACATCGCGCGTCGGATTGCCACGACGGGAGTAGTCGTGGGCGCGCGGTTCATTAAAGCCGGTGAAGTTATAGGTACTGGAGAGGTGAATCGGCGGGACAACGCAACCGTACTGCTCGTCGTCATTTAAACCGCTACGCACTGCGATGGTGGCCTGTTTACGCGTCATGTTGGGAAGTTCCTGGGCTGAATCGGTGAAAAGTCAGGCTCCAGAGTAATCATTGTCACAATAGACGTCAATACATCTGGACATCTAAACTTCTTTGCGTATAGATTGAGCAAAGTGCAAATAGCCGTTAAAATTATATGCATTATCACGCCGACAGGTGCATTACACGATGTCACGGTAACGCCTGTACGGTAAACTATGCGGGTTTACGGTCAGTACCCACATAAATTGTGTGGTCTGGTCTCAATTTATTGACGAAGAGGATTAAGTATCTCATGGCTGAATGGAGCGGCGAATATATCAGCCCATACGCTGAGCACGGCAAGAAGAGTGAACAAGTCAAAAAGATTACGGTTTCCATTCCTCTTAAGGTGTTAAAAATCCTCACCGATGAACGCACGCGTCGTCAGGTGAACAACCTGCGTCACGCTACCAACAGCGAGCTGCTGTGCGAAGCGTTTCTGCATGCCTTTACCGGACAACCGTTGCCTAACGATGAAGACCTGCGTAAAGAGCGCAGCGATGAGATCCCGGAAGCGGCGAAAGCGATTATGCGTGAACTGGGAATCGACCCGGATACGTGGGAATACTGAGACGATAAAAAGGGCGGAATAATCTTCCGCCCTTTTTTCTTTCCCGCCCAGGCAGGCGGGAGAGACAAAAAAGCCGCCCTGAGGCGGCTTCTTCTGGCAACTTACTTGCTGCCCGGGATGCTGAAGCGCTTGTTGAAGCGGTCAACACGGCCACCGGTAGCAACATCACGCTGTTTGCCAGTGAAGAATGGGTGGCACTTGCTGCACACGTCGAGGTTCAGGTCATGACCAACGGTGGAGCGGATTTTCATGACATTACCGCAAGAACAGGTAGCAGTAATTTCGTCGTAATTTGGGTGAATACCTTTTTTCATGGGAGAACCTCAGTTAAGGCCGCGTCGCTCTTCCAGCCCTAACGCCAGACACCACGCGATATTAGTAATTTCCCGTCGCCTTCTACGCTGCTGACAGCGTGAAGCACGCGGTAATGGTCAATCTTCAATGCGATATAAAGCGCATCAAAGGCGGCGAATCATACAGAATTTGACCAGCATATGCAAACTGATCCGCGCCGCCTTATCGTAATGTGTATACTATCCCGCCAGATTTCAAGTCAGGAAGATGACATGTCCGTCGCCCACGTTGCCCTACCCGTTCCGCTACCGCGCACTTTTGACTACCTGCTGCCTGAAGGCATGGCGGTCAAAGCGGGCTGTCGGGTGCGGGTGCCGTTCGGCAAACAGGAGCGGATCGGCATTGTCACGGCGGTGAGCGAGCGCAGCGAACTGCCGCTGGATGAGCTAAAACCGGTCGCCGAAGCGCTGGACGACGAGCCGGTCTTCTCCACGACTGTCTGGCGACTGCTGATGTGGGCGGCTGAGTATTACCATCACCCGATCGGCGATGTGCTGTTCCATGCATTACCCGTTATGCTGCGCCAGGGCAAACCCGCCAGCGCCACGCCGCTGTGGTACTGGTTCGCCACCGAGCAGGGGCAGGTTGTCGACCTTAACGGCCTGAAACGCTCCCGGAAGCAGCAGCAGGCGCTGGCGGCGCTGCGCCAGGGTAAAATCTGGCGTCATCAGGTTGGCGAACTGGAATTCAATGAAGCGGCGCTGCAGGCGCTGCGCGGTAAAGGGCTGGCGGAGCTGGCCTGCGAAGCGCCCGCCCTCACCGACTGGCGCAGCGCGTATTCGGTTGCCGGCGAACGCCTGCGCCTGAATACCGAGCAGGCCACCGCCGTCGGGGCGATCCACAGCGCCGCCGATCGTTTCTCCGCCTGGCTGCTGGCGGGTATTACCGGCTCCGGGAAAACGGAAGTCTATTTGAGCGTGCTGGAGAATGTGCTGGCGCAGGGGCGCCAGGCGCTGGTGATGGTGCCGGAGATCGGCCTGACGCCGCAAACCATCGCCCGATTTCGCCAGCGCTTTAACGCGCCGGTGGAAGTGCTGCACTCCGGGCTCAATGACAGCGAACGTCTCTCGGCCTGGCTGAAGGCGAAAAATGGCGAAGCGGCCATTGTGATCGGCACCCGCTCCTCGCTGTTTACCCCATTTAAAGATCTCGGCGTCATCGTCATCGACGAAGAGCATGACAGCTCCTACAAGCAGCAGGAAGGCTGGCGCTACCATGCCCGCGACCTGGCGGTATGGCGCGCCCACAGCGAGCAGATCCCGATAATTCTCGGCTCGGCGACGCCGGCGCTGGAGACTCTGCATAACGTCCGCCAGGGTAAATACCGCCAGTTAACCTTAAGCAAACGCGCGGGCAATGCGCGCCCGGCCCAGCAGCACGTGCTCGATCTCAAAGGGCAACCGCTGCAGGCGGGCCTGTCTCCCGCGCTGATTAGCCGTATGCGCCAGCACCTGCAAGCGGATAACCAGGTGATCCTGTTTCTTAACCGCCGCGGCTTTGCGCCAGCGCTGCTGTGCCACGATTGCGGCTGGATAGCGGAATGCCCGCGCTGCGACAGTTACTATACGTTGCACCAGGCGCAGCACCATCTGCGCTGCCACCATTGCGACAGCCAGCGCCCGATCCCGCGCCAGTGTCCTTCCTGCGGCTCCACGCATCTGGTGCCGGTAGGGATCGGCACCGAGCAGCTGGAGCAGGCCCTGGCGCCGCTGTTCCCTGAGGTGCCTATCTCGCGTATCGACCGCGATACCACCAGCCGCAAAGGAGCGCTGGAGGAGCATCTCGCCGCCGTCCATCGCGGCGGGGCGCGTATTCTGATTGGCACCCAAATGCTGGCCAAAGGGCACCACTTCCCGGACGTCACCCTCGTCTCCCTGCTGGATGTCGACGGGGCGCTGTTTTCCGCTGATTTCCGCTCCGCAGAGCGTTTCGCTCAACTTTATACCCAGGTTTCCGGACGAGCGGGCCGGGCAGGAAAACAGGGCGAGGTCATTCTTCAAACCCACCATCCGGAACACCCTCTTTTGCAGACCCTGCTGTATAAAGGCTACGACGCCTTTGCCGAACAGGCGCTGGCAGAGCGGCAGACGATGCAGCTGCCGCCGTGGACCAGCCATGTGCTGATTCGTGCGGAAGACCATAACAACCAGCAGGCGCCGCTGTTTTTACAACAGCTGCGCAATCTGCTGCAGGCCAGCCCGCTGGCCGACGAAAAGCTATGGGTGCTCGGTCCGGTTCCGGCGCTGGCGCCAAAGCGCGGCGGCCGCTGGCGCTGGCAAATATTGCTGCAGCATCCTTCGCGGGTGCGTCTGCAACATATCGTTAGCGGTACGCTGGCGCTGATCAATACGCTTCCGGAGGCGAGAAAAGTGAAGTGGGTGCTGGATGTCGATCCGATTGAAGGATAAGCCTTCTCTTGCGAGCCGGATCGAAAAATTTAACAAGCATCACGTTTTTCATGAAAATTCTGTAACTCACTGCCGCGACTATCTGATAAAAATGATGCAGCAGTTAGCGCCCAAGGGAAATGCCAGCGCCATTCAGCGAGGAGAAACCAGGTGAAGCCCAAAAAACAAGTGGTTGCCGCCACCATGAAAGACGTCGCCCTCAAGGCAAACGTTTCCACGGCAACCGTGTCCCGAGCGTTGATGAACCCTGATAAGGTGTCGCAAGCCACCCGTAACCGGGTCGAGCAGGCGGCGCTGGAAGTCGGCTATTTACCGCAGTCGCTCGGACGCAATATGAAGCGCAACGAATCGCGGACGATCCTCGTGATCGTCCCGGATATCTGCGATCCCTTCTTTAGTGAAGTGATCCGCGGTATTGAAGTCACTGCCGCCGAGCACGGCTATCTGGTGTTAATCGGTGATTGCGCCCACCAGAATCAGAAAGAAAAAACCTT